>Ga0207427_100242_pt1 | contig 43876 bp, 42 predicted proteins | sample AraplaCL_Cvi_mMS_FD_184268 | JGI IMG/M metagenome (GOLD analysis project Ga0207427, IMG submission 184268) | Arabidopsis root microbial communities from the University of North Carolina, USA - plate scrape CL_Cvi_mMS (SPAdes) (version 2) | ecosystem: Host-associated > Plants > Roots > Endosphere ... | reverse complement strand
TCGGCCTCAGCGAGGGCGAGACCTTCGATCGGCTGGCGCTGGACAACGTGCAGCAGGAGCTGATCCGGCAGTATTACAACCGCGGCAAGTACAACGTGTCGGTCACTCCGCACGTGACCCAGCTGGATCGCAACCGCGTCGCCGTCGAGATCGAGATCCGCGAGGGCAAGGCGGCCAAGATCAAGGAACTGAACATCCTCGGCAACCATGCGTTCGCCGACAAGGAAATCCGCGGCGACTTCGAATCCAGCACCACCAACTGGATGTCGTGGTATTCGAAGGATGATCAGTATTCGCGTGAAAAACTTTCCGGCGATCTGGAAAAGCTGCAGTCGTACTACATGGATCGCGGCTACGCCGATTTTGGCGTCGATTCCACCCAGGTGGCGATCGCGCCGGACAAGCGCGCGATGTACATCGACGCGAGCATCAAGGAAGGTGAAATCTACAAGGTTGCCGACGTCAAGCTGCTCGGCGAACTGATCCTGCCGGAAAAGACCATGCGCCAGCTGGTCTTCGTCAAGACAGGCGAGACCTTCAACCGTGGCGCCATCGAGGCAAGCACGAAGGCGATCAAGGCGGTGCTGGCCAATATCGGCTATGCCTATGCCAAGGTCACCCCGGTCCCGAAACTGGACAAGGACAAGCGTACCGTCGACCTGACGTTGTACGTCGAGCCGGGCCAGCGCGTGTATGTGCGCCGGGTAGTATTCGCCGGCAATACCCGTACCGAAGACAACGTGCTGCGCCGCGAGATGCGCCAGCTTGAAGGTTCCTGGTATTCGCAGGCAGCGCTCGACCGCTCCAAGATCCGCCTGCAGCGACTGGGTTACTTCAAGAAGGTCGACATCGACAAGAAGCTGGTCCCGGGCACGCAGGACCAGGTCGACGTCAGCGTCAAGGTCGAGGAACAATCCGCCGGCAGCATGCAGTTCGGTATTGGCTACTCACAATACTCCGGCATCATCCTGAACGCCTCGGTGTCGCAGAACAACCTGTTCGGCACCGGCGACAGCTTCTCGATCAGCGGTCAGCGCAGCACCTATCAAACCAGTATCGGCGTCAATTACTACAACCCGTATCTGACCGAGAGCGGCATCGGCATCGGCTACAACGCCGCCTATTCGAAGACCGACTACGGCAATACCGATTTCGCGAACTACTCCACCAGTGCCAAGAGCTTCAACAGCTTTCTCGGCATTCCGATCACCGAGACCGACAGCGTGCGCGTGGGCCTCGGCATCAGTACCAACAAGATCAATCTGATCCCGGGCTACAGTCCTGAAGTGCTGATCGATTACCAGAACGAGATTGGCAACAAGACCATCCATTCATGGACCGGCACCCTGGGCTGGAATCACGACACACGCAACGGCTACTGGGCACCGACCCGCGGCGGCCTGATCTCGGCCTCGACCGATGTCGCTCTGCCGGGTTCGACCGTGCAGTTCTGGAAGCTGTCCACCGAAATCAACCACTACTGGCCGATCGGCAAGGGCTTCGTGCTGTACCTGGATGGCCAGGTCGGCTATGGCAAGACCTACGGCAGCAATGGCATCAGCGATACGGCTTTCGAAGCGCTGAAAGCAAGCAGCGCGGCGCAGAATCCCGCGCACATCGTGACCGACATGCGCCAGGATTTTCCGTTCTGGCAGAATTTCTACGCTGGCGGCGTGCGTGACGTGCGCGGCTTCCAGGACAACACGCTGGGTCCGCGCATCTGCATCGACGGCAGCACACCAGACAAGAGTGGCAATTGCAGTGGCGGCTATTACGCGCAACCGATCGGTGGCGCGTTCAAGGTACTCGGCACGGCCGAGCTGTACATCCCCATACCCGGCCTGAAGGATGTCAACACCGCGCGCGTATCGTGGTTCGTGGATGTTGGCAACGCCTACAAGGATTACCGGAATTTCAGCGCGAATACCTTGCGCGCATCGACCGGTGTATCGCTGCACTGGCAAGCACCGATCGGCCCGCTGATCATCAGTTTTGCCATGCCATTCCGCACCCAGGCCGATGACGGCCATTACGAAGAGCGGATCCAGTTCACTTTCGGCAGCCAGTTCTGATCTGATCCGGAAATCGGTAACCCTCGGAAAGCGCGGCCATGCCGCGCTTTCTTTTGCCATGCCGGCGCTCTGCACGCCGCAGCGTCACCCCCTACAATGGCGGGCAGGTTCCGGAGCAAGCATGAGCACGATCAACCACACCGTGGCCGCACTGGCCGAGCGATTCGAGCTGACCTTCAAGGGCGATGGCGCGCGCGTCATCAACGGCGTCGGCACGCTGGCCGGCGCCGGACCCAGCCAACTGAGTTTTCTCTCCAACAGCAAGTACACCACCCAGCTGGCCGCCACCGGCGCCGGCGTGGTGGTTCTGCGCGAGGAAAACCTGCCTGACTGCCCGACCTCGGCACTGATCGCCAAGGACCCATACGTCGCCTACGCACAGATCGCCGCGCTGTTCGAACGATTGCCCGCCGCCCCGCCGGGCATCCATCCCACCGCCGTGGTCGCCGCCAACGCGCAGATCAGCGACAGCGCCAGCATCGGCCCCTGCTGCGTGATCGAGGACGGTGCCGTGATCGGGGATGGTGTGATCCTTGGCCCACATTGCATCATCGGTGAGCACTGCACCGTCGGCGCGCAATCGCGACTGGTCGCCCGGGTCACCCTGGTCACCCGGGTCACGCTGGGCCAGCGCGTGCTGGTCCATCCCGGCGCGGTGATCGGCTCGGACGGCTTCGGCCTTGCCTTCGACAAGGATCACTGGATCAAGCTGCCGCAACTCGGCGGCGTGCGCATCGGCGACGACTGCGAGATCGGCGCCAACACCACGATCGACCGCGGCGCGCTGGACGATACCGTGCTGGAGGAAGACGTGCGGCTGGACAACCAGATCCAGATCGCCCACAACGTGCACGTCGGTGCGCATACCGCGATGGCCGGTTGCGCCGCGGTTGCCGGCAGCGCGAAGATCGGCCGCTATTGCATGATCGGCGGCAATGCCGGCGTGCTGGGCCATCTTGAGCTGGCCGACCGGGTTACCATTACCGCCAAGAGCCTGGTCACGCATTCGATCCGCGAGCCCGGCGAATATTCATCAGGCGTGCCGCTGCAGGACAACCGCCAGTGGCGCAAGAACGCGGCACGCTTCAAACATCTGGACGAGTACGCGCGTCGGTTGTCGACGCTGGAGAAGGACAGCACCAATGAGTGAGAAAACCGCGACCATGTCGTTGCCGATCAACGTCGAGCAGATCCAGGAACTGCTGCCGCATCGCTATCCGTTCCTGCTGGTGGATCGCGTGATCGAGATCGTGCCCAATGTCAGCGTGGTCGCGATCAAGAATGCGACCATCAACGAACCGTTCTTCCAGGGCCACTTTCCCGGCCATCCGGTGATGCCTGGCGTACTGATCGTCGAGGCGATGGCGCAGACCGCAGGGCTGCTGACCCAGATCAGCCGTCGCCTCAATGGCGACATGGGCAGCCCGCTGTTCTATCTCGTCAAGATCGACAATGCGCGTTTCAGCGCGCCGGTGGTTCCCGGTGACCAGCTGCGCCTGGAGGTCACCCAGAAGCGCCTCGTGCGTGGCATGGGCCTGTTCGTGGCGCGCACCCTGGTCGACGGCAAGGAAGTGGCCAGCTGCGAACTGATGTGTGCCGCGAGGGCGGAAAAATGATTCATCCCACCGCGCTGATCGATCCTTCCGCCGTCATCGGCGCCAACGTCAGCATCGGCGCCTACAGCGTGATCGGTGCCGACGTGGAAATCGGCGATGGCACGGTGATCGGCCCGCATGTGGTGATCGAGGGACCGACCCGGATCGGCCGCGACAATCGGATCACCCAGTTCGCCTCGCTGGGCGGTGCGCCGCAGGACAAGAAATTTGCCGGTGAGCGTACCGAGCTGGTCATCGGCGACCGCAACCTGATCCGCGAATTTGCCACCATCAATCGTGGCACCGGTGACGGCGGCAGCGTCACTCGCATCGGCAACGACAACTGGGTACTTGCCTACGTGCACGTGGCGCATGACTGCCAGATCGGCAACAACGTGGTGTTCTCGAACTACGCAGCGCTGGCCGGGCATGTGACGATCGGTGACTGGACGATCCTGTCCGGCTATTCGGGCGTGCATCAGTTCTGCAAGGTCGGTGCGCACGCCTTCATCGGCATGGGCTGTCTGGTTGGCCATGACGTGCCGCCGTTCGTGATGATGGCGAACGAACAGCAGGGTCGCCCGCGCGGCATCAACAGCGAGGGCCTGAAGCGCCGTGGTTTCGACGCCACCCGTATCGCGGCGATCAAACGTGCCTACCGCACCTTGTACATGGCTGGCCTGTCGCTACCCGAGGCGCGCGAGAAGCTGATCGAACAGGCGCAGCAAAGCGACGACGTGCGAGCGATGCTTGAGTTCCTCGATCACAGCGAGCGAGCACTTGCCCGCTGATATGCGCGTAGCGCATATCAGCAAATCAAATACGCGCTCTTGCCCTGACTTTCCGTAGGAGACGAAATGCAAAACATCGACGTCTCCATGCATGCCCCGCTCATCGCCATCCTCGCCGGCGAAGACTCCGGCGACCAGCTCGGCGCCGACCTGATCATCGCGCTGCGGCAGCGTTATCCGCAGGCGCGATTCGTGGGCATCGGCGGTGCGCGCATGCAGGCGCAGGGCTTCGAATCCTGGTACGACATCCGCGAGCTTTCACTGTTCGGCTTCAGCGAGGTGATCAGCCACCTGCCCCGACTGCTGCGCTTGCGCAAGGCACTCGTTGCGCGACTGCTGCAGGCGAAGCCTGCCGTGGTGATCGGCATCGACGCACCCGATTTCAATCTCGGCGTGGAGCAACGGCTGAAACAGGCTGGCCTGCTGACCGTGCATTACGTCAGCCCGTCGGTCTGGGCCTGGCGCGAAAAGCGCGCGGAGAAGATCGGTCGCAGCGCCCACCGCGTACTGTGCCTGTTTCCGATGGAACCGCCGATCTACGCGAAACACGGCATCGACGCACGCTTCGTTGGCCACCCGCTCGCCGATCGTTTCTCGCTGGTATCGGACCGCGTCGGCGCACGCGACTTTCTGCAGTTGCCACAGCAGGCTCCTGTGCTGGCCGTACTGCCCGGCAGCCGGCCGTCCGAAGTGGCGCGACTCGGACAGATTTTCATCGACGCCGCCGACCGGGTCGCGACCGCGTTGCCGGGGTTGCGCATCGTGATTCCGGCGGCCAATCCGCAGGTGCACGCCAGGCTCAGGGAGCTGCTGGGCAACGGACCACACGATGAAGCGGCACCGTTGCTGCTGGACGGCCATGCGCATGAGGCCATGCTGGCTGCCGATGTGGTGCTGCTGGCATCCGGTACCGCCACGCTGGAGGCGATGCTGGCCAAGCGGCCCATGGTCGTCGGCTACCGCGTAGCGCCGCTGAGTTACCGCATCGCCCGCGCCATGAAAATGCTGAAAACCGATGTCTATGCATTGCCCAATATCCTGGCGCGTGCCAGTGGTTACGGCGGCAACCTGCTGGTGCCCGAACTGATGCAGGACGACTGCACGGCAGGGAACCTGGCCACAGCCACACTCGCACTGTTCCGCGACAGTGAGCGGCGCGGCGCGATCGTCGCCGCGTTCGAGCAGTTGCACCAGGCATTGCGCGGCGGGCTGGAAGGTCATGCGGGTGATCGCGCGGCGGCGGCCATTGCCGAATTGATCGATGAAAGACATGTCGGTGAGTGAGTTTTCCGCGAGTGCCAATCCCTCATCTCGCTCATCCCACTCTCTGGGAGATGAGGCAAACGTAAAAAGCATTTTCATTGCGGGCGTGGACGAGGCCGGTCGTGGCCCGTTGGCAGGCCCCCTGGCGGTCGCCGCCGTGATCCTCGATCCGGATCGCCCGATCGCCGGCCTCAATGATTCCAAGAAACTCAGCGAGGCGAAGCGCGAGGCCTTGTATCCGCAGATCATCGAGCGCGCGCTGGCGTATTGCATCGTGTTGATCGAGCCGGACGAGATCGATCGTCTGAACATTTTCCAGGCAACCATGGCCGGCATGAGCCGTGCGGTAGCCGGCCTCACACCGGGGGCACATGAGGCCCTGATCGACGGCAACAAGCTGCCGAAGGATCTGCCCTGCCGCGGCCGCGCAATTGTCGGTGGCGATGCGCTGGAGCCGGCGATCAGCGCCGCCTCGATCCTGGCCAAGGTCAGCCGGGATCGACTGATGGTGACGCTCGATGCCGTTCATCCCGGCTATGGCTTTGCCATCCACAAAGGCTATCCGACCCCGGCGCACCTGACCGCATTGCAGCAGCTCGGGCCGTGCGTGCAACATCGCCGCAGCTTTGCGCCAGTACGCGTACTGCTGGATCAGGCGAGATTGTTCTGATCAGCCCGCCTGGAATCCCGCCGCACGCAAACGGCGTGGTCGCGCCGCGAATGAGATTGATCGGCATAGCCCATCAGTCTATGCAACTTTTCCCCGTGCACGCACATCATTCTCTACAGGAATCCCCACCTGCATGGACGCGCCAGCAGCACCGGCCTGTCCACGCAAGACACGCCGACCAGCTGTCATCAGCGCCCCCCACTGGCGCACTCATCGACCGCAGGAGCCGTGCCATGATGTTTCCGAACACTCTCTCATCCAAGTCACCGATGCCGGCAGCCATACCCATCGCGGCAGCCACCATGACGCCAGGCGAGGTCGGCGACGACAGCCTGATCCACACTGACTACAACCTTCAGCCGCTGCTGGTGAAAAGCCTCGACCACTACATAGCACCTGTCGACGAAAACGAACGCGAACGCTTTCATATCCGCTGAGCGCGACCGTTATCCTCGACACGGCTTTCGCCACCCCGCCCCTGTTGCTACGCTGCCCATACCAACCAGGGGATGGATGATATGCGCAAGATCGTGGCTGCACTGATCGGACTGCTGCTCTGCCTTGCTGCGAGCGCTGCAGTGAACCCCGGCGATACGCCACCGGATACTCTCGGCTCGACCCAGGACGGGCAGGCCATAAGCGTCTCCTCCCTGCATGGCAAAGTTGTGGTCATCAGTTTCTGGGCCACATGGTGCGGCTACTGCATGAAAGAGATGCCGGTGCTGGCCAACTTGCAGAAGCTGGCCAGCGAACGCGGCCTGCCGTTGCAGGTGGTCACGGTCAACGACAAGGAAGATCGACGTACCTTCGTCAACACCGTTCGCGTGCTCCGGCCGCGCCTGCCCGGATTGCTGATGACCTGGGATCGCGACGGCACCATCGGCAAGCCCTATGGCAGCGACAAAGGCATCCCGGTGATGGTGATGCTGCATCGGGACGGCACCGTCGCACACGTCCATGTCGGCTACGGCGAGGACATGCTGGACAGCCTGGTGGCCGAGATCAATGCCCTGCTCAGCGAGCCGCCACTGCCTTCGGCCGCTGTCGCAGCAAACTGATGGTTCGCGCCCGGCGAGGCGCCGCCACGCTTCGCGCAAACCCGCAGGAAGTCAATCTTGCCGCTGGGCGGAGCGCCGGGTAGCCTGCATGGATTCACCGCGCAAATCTGCATGACCGTCCGCTATACCCACCTCCACCTGCACAGCGAATATTCGCTGGTCGACTCGACCATCCGCATCAAGGCGCTGGTCGCCGCGTGCGTGCGCGATGGCATCGCGGCGGTGGCGCTGACCGACGAATGCAACATGTTCGCGCTGGTGAAGTTCTACAAGGCGTGCAACGCGGCCGGGATCAAGCCGATCGGCGGTTGCGACCTGTGGATCAGTGCACCGGATGACCCGCGCCCGTGGCGGCTCACCCTGCTGTGCCAGAACCGCGCGGGTTATCTCAACCTGTCACGACTGGTCTCGCGCGCATGGCAGGAAGGACAGCACGGTGGTCGCGCACTGGTCGAATCCGGCTGGCTGAATGCGGACGCCAGCCATGGCCTGATCGCCCTGCTGGGACGCGACAGCGAGGTCGGCCGCATCGCGGTGAACCAGGGCATCGAGGCGGCGCTGATGAAGCTGCGCCCGATGACCCGGCTGTTCCCCGAGCGGCTGTATCTGGAGCTGACCCGCTGCGGCCGCGACGGCGAGGAGAACTGGAACGCCGTGGCGCTGACACTGGCTGCCGAACTCGGCCTGCCGGTGCTGGCCAGCAACGACGTGCGCTTCCTGAAGCAGGACGACTTCGCCGCGCACGAGGCGCGCGTGTGCATCAACCAGGGTCGCGTGCTGGCCGATCCGAAACGTCCGCGCGACTACAGCGACCAGCAATACCTGAAGACGCCCGAGGAGATGGCCGCGCTGTTCGCCGACCTTCCCGAAGCACTGGAAAACACGGTCGAGCTGGCCAGGCGCTGCACCCTGGAGCTGGAGTTCGGCAAGTATTACCTGCCCGACTTCCCGGTGCCCGCCGGCTACGACCTCGACAGCCACATCCGCGAACTGTCGCGACAGGGCCTGAAGGAACGCCTCGCCTTGGCGCCGCTCGCCGCCGGCCATACGCTGGCCGACTACGAGGCGCGGCTGGAACGCGAGCTGGACGTCATCATCAAGATGGGCTTCCCCGGCTACTTCCTGATCGTTTCGGACTTCATCCGCTGGGGCAAGGACAATGGCATTCCGGTCGGCCCGGGCCGTGGTTCCGGCGCCGGCTCGCTGGTCGCCTGGGCGCTGAAGATCACCGATCTGGATCCGCTGCAGTTCAACCTGCTGTTCGAGCGCTTCCTCAATCCCGAACGCGTGTCGATGCCCGACTTCGACATCGACTTCTGCATGGATCGCCGCGACGAGGTGATCGATTACGTGTCGCGCAAGTACGGCCGCGACCGCGTCAGCCAGATCATCACCTACGGCTCGATGGCAGCCAAGGCCGTGCTGCGCGACTCCGGCCGCGTGCTGAGCATGCCGTACGGCCAGGTCGATCGGCTGGCCAAGATGGTGCCGCCGCGGCCGCTCGATCTGACCCTGTCCGACGCACTCGGTCGCTCGGAGAAGTCGAAGAAGGAAACCGATCGCGTCGTCAAGGAATTCTGCGAGGCCTACGAGCAGGACGAGGATGCCCACGCGCTGATCGACCTCGCGCTCAAGCTGGAGAACCTCACCCGCAACGCTGGCAAGCACGCCGGCGGCGTGGTGATCGCGCCGACGCCGTTGACCGACTTCGCGCCGCTGTACTGCGAAGCCGGTGGCGGCGGCGTGGTGACCCAGTACGACAAGGACGACGTCGAAGCGGTCGGCCTGGTCAAGTTCGACTTCCTCGGCCTGCGCACGCTGACCATCATCGACTGGGCGGTGAAGGCGATCAACCTGCGCCGCGCGAAAGCCGGCGAAGCACCGCTGGATATTTCGCAGTTGCCGCTGGACGATCCGAAGCCGTACGAGCTGCTGAAGAAGGCGCAAACGGTGGCGGTGTTCCAGCTCGAATCATCCGGCATGCAGCGCATGCTGAAGGACGCCAAGCCCGACCGCTTCGAGGACATCATCGCGCTGGTGGCGCTGTACCGTCCCGGCCCGATGGACCTGATCCCCAGCTTCATCGCGCGCAAGCACGGCCGCGAAGAGGTGGAGTATCCCGACCCGCGCGTCGAGCCGATCCTGCAAGAGACCTACGGCATCATGGTCTACCAGGAGCAGGTGATGCAGATGGCGCAGATCGTCGGCGGCTACTCGCTCGGCGGTGCCGACCTGCTGCGCCGCGCGATGGGCAAGAAAGACGTCGAGAAAATGGCGAAGGAGCGCGCCAAGTTCCGCGAGGGCGCCGCGAAGGACGGCCTGGCCGGCGACAAGGCCGACACCATCTTCGACCTTATGGAGAAGTTCGCCGGCTACGGCTTCAACAAGTCGCACGCCGCGGCGTATGCCCTGGTGTCGTACCAGACCGCGTGGCTGAAGGCGCACTACCCGGCCGAGTTCATGGCCGCGACGATCTCGTCGGACATGGACAACACCGACAAGGCGGTGACTTTCCTCGACGAATCGCGCGCGCTCGGCATCACCGTGCAGCCGCCGGACGTCAACGCGTCCGAGTACATGTTCATCGCGGTCGAGCCGAAGGTGATCCAGTACGGGCTCGGCGCGATCAAAGGCGTCGGCCAGGGTGCCTGCGAAGCGATCGTTGCCGAGCGTGCACTCGGCGCGTACACCGACCTGGCCAACTTCTGCCGTCGGGTCGACCCGACCAAACTCAACCGCCGTGTGCTCGAGGCGCTGATCCTGTCCGGTGCGCTGGATGCGCTTGCCGCCAACCGCGCCAGCCTGATGCTGCAGCTGCCCGATGCGATCAAGGCCGCCGAGCAGCATCTGCGCGACAAGCAGTCCGGCCAGAACGACATGTTCGGCGCGGCGATGGGTGCCCTGACGCCGGTGGTGCACATCAACCTGCCGACCGTGCCGGAATGGCCGCTGGAGCAGAAGCTGCAGGGCGAGCGCGACACGCTCGGGCATTACCTGTCCGGCCATCCGACCGATCCGTGGAAGGACGAGCTGGCCCAACTGTCCACCTGTCCGCTGGGCGAGATCGCCGATCGCTACCAGCCGCCGAAACCGCGCAAGAACGATGACGGCGACAACAACCGCTTCCGTCGCGGGCCGGATACGCCGTGGACCGTCGCCGGCATGGTCACCGCCGTGCGCAAGCGCGGCGACAGCGATGCGTTCGTGCGGCTGGAAGACGGCAGCGGCATCATCGAGGTGAGCTTCTTCGGCGAGCTGTACCAGCAGGTCGCGCCGCTGCTTACCCGCGACCAGATGCTGATCGTCGACGGCGGCCTGCGCATCGACGACTTCTCCGGCGGCGGCTTCCAGTTGCGCGCGCGCAGCGCCATTTCACTGGCCGACGCCTGCCGCAAACATGCGCGGCTGCTGCAGCTGAAATTGAACAGCGTCGGCCCCGACTTCATCGCACAACTGCAACATGCGCTGGCCGGCTATCGCGGCGGCCGCGCCAGCGTGATGCTGCACGGTTATCGCAACCGCAACGCGCAGGCCGACATCGAACTGGGCGAAGCATGGCGCGTGGACGCCATCCCCGACCTGCTGCGCGCCGTGCGCGCGCTGCCCGGCGTGCAGGCAACCCGGCTGCGCATCGTCAAGCAGCAGGATTGAGCCGACATCTGTCCCCTCCCCTGCCGCAGGGGAGGGTTGGGCGACCGAAGGGGGTCCTTCAGGTGAGGGGTTGCTCTTGATCCTCAAGTCAAAAGCTTCACCCCTTCCCAACCTCCCCCTGCACGCAGGGGGAGGAGCTAATGAACTCTCACTTCTTGCCCCGCTCCATCATCGCCTTCAGATCCGCGAACGGGTTGCCGGTAGCCGGCGGCGCATCCTCGACTTCCATCACGCCACCGCGCACGTAGTCGATATGCCGCGAGTGCTCGTTGTCGTGGCAATACACGCAGAGCAACTCCCAGTTGCTGCCATCGGGCGGGTTGAAGTCGTGATCGTGATTGCGATGGTGCACGGTCAGTTCCTGCAGGTTCGCGCGGGTGAACTCGCGTGCGCAGCGACCGCAGATCCACGGATACATCTTCAGCGCACGCTCGCGATAGCCCAGTTCGCGCTGCTCGGCGTTGCGCCGCGCCTCGGCCACGATGCGGTCGAGCTTGGCGTTGTCGATGGGCGGTTTGATCGGCATGGTCGGACCCGGTTGCTACAGTGCTGGATGGGGCGGACGATAGCGCAATCGGGCATGACGTGGCGGCCATCTGCCGAACCCGTCACAGCCATACGGCGGCGTTCTCGTCTTTTCCTGCGGGACGGTATACTGAGCCGCTTCTGTGCCATGAAATGCAACGAATGAACCCCAACTTCCTCGATTTCGAACAACCGATCGCCGAACTGGACGCGAAGATCGAAGAGCTTCGCCACGCCAGCAGTGGCCAGGCGTTCAATATCGACGAGGAAGTCGGCCGTCTGCGCGAGAAGCTGAAGCTCAAGACCAATGAGATCTTCCGCAACCTCAACTCCTGGCAGACCACCCAGCTGTCGCGTCATCCGGCGCGGCCGTACACGCTCGACTATATCGGCGTGATCTGCGAGGAATTCCACGAGCTGGCCGGCGACCGCATGTATGCCGACGATGCCGCCATCGTCGGCGGTATCGGCCGCATCAGCGGCCGGCCGGTGGTGATCATCGGCCACCAGAAGGGCCGCAACACCAAGGACAAGGTGCGCCGCAACTTCGGCATGCCGCGCCCGGAGGGCTACCGCAAGGCGCTGCGCCTGATGAAGATGGCCGAGCGCTTCGGCCTGCCGCTGCTGACCCTGATCGACACCCCCGGAGCCTATCCCGGCGTCGGTGCCGAGGAACGTGGCCAGAGCGAGGCGATCGCCCGCAACCTCATGGAAATGGCCGAGCTGAAGGTGCCGATCGTGTGCACCGTGATCGGCGAAGGCGGCTCTGGCGGCGCGCTGGCGATCGGCGTCGGCGACCGCACGCTGATGCTGCAATATTCGACCTACTCGGTGATCTCGCCGGAAGGCTGCGCCTCGATCCTGTGGAAGAGTCCGGACAAGGTGAAGGACGCTGCCGAAGCACTCGGCATGACCGCGCCGCGCCTGCTGGAACTGGGCCTGATCGACAAACTGGTGCGCGAGCCGCTCGGCGGCGCCCACCGCAATCCGCGTTCGATGGCCGTGCGCCTGAAAGCGGTGCTGCTGAAACAGCTCGACGAGCTCGAAGCGATGCCGCTGCCCGACCTGCTCGAGCAGCGCTACAAGCGTCTGCGCAGCTACGGCGCGTATCAGGAATAGCCACCGGCACCATCCGCGCGGCGACAGCCGCGTGCTTGGCGTTACCATCGGCGTTACCTTCTGCTGCCGGAATCCGCCATGGCCCACGACACCACCAAGCTCGCCGTACTGATCGACGCCGACAACGCACGACCGGCGATCGTCGAAGGGCTGCTGGCCGAGATCGCCAAGTACGGCACCGCGCATGTGAAGCGCATCTACGGCGACTGGACCAAGCCTGACCTCAACGGCTGGAAGGAAGTGCTGTTGCGTCATTCGATCCAGCCGATCCAGCAGTTTCGCTACACCGTCGGCAAGAACGCCACCGACTCGGCGATGATCATCGACGCGATGGATCTGCTCTATGCCGAGCGCTTCGACGGTTTCTGCATCGTCTCCAGCGACAGCGACTTCACCCGGCTCGCCTCGCGCATCCGCGAGTCCGGCCGCATCGTCTACGGTTTCGGCGAGAAGAAGACGCCCGAGCCGTTCCGCACCGCCTGCGACAAGTTCATCTATACCGAAGTGCTCGCCGGCACCACCGCCACCGAAACCGAGACGGCGCCGAAGCAGCGCTCGGCCAAGGAACTACGCGGCGACACGCACCTGATGAACCTGCTGCGCGGCGCGATCGAGGCTGCCTCGGACGACACAGGCTGGGCCGGGCTGGGCGCGATCGGCAGCATCGTCAACAAGCAGTCGCCTGACTTCGACTCGCGCAACTATGGCTACGCCAAGCTCAGCGGACTGATCCGCGGCATCGGCCTGTTCGATACCGAGGAGCGCCAGATCGGCAATGGCAAGCATCTCTACGTGCGGCCCCGCACTGCCAAAAAGTGAGCAATCCGCTGCACCAGCATTTGAGCGACGCACTGGCGGCCGCGCCATCTGGGCCGCTATGCGTAGCGCTCAGCGGTGGCCCGGATTCCAGCGCCTTGCTGCATGCGCTGGTGCAATTGCCCGAGGCGCGTGCGCGCGGCCTGCGCGCGCTGCATGTCGACCATGGCCTGTATGCCGACAGCGCCGCCTGGGCCGCGCACTGCGAGCGCTTCTGTGCCACGCTGGCGCTGCCATGCGAGGTGCTGCGCGTACAGGTCGACAGCAGCAGCAAGGGTGAAGGGCTGGAAGCGGCCGCGCGGCGCGCGCGCTACGACGCTCTCGCCACCCAACTGCACGACGGCGAATGGCTACTGCTCGGCCATCACCGCGACGACCAGGCCGAGACCGTATTGCTGAAGCTGCTGCGCGGCGCCGGGCCAGAAGGATTGGGCGGCATGCGTGCATTGCGTCCGTTCGGCCGCGGCCAGCTGTGGCGGCCGTTGCTGACGCTGTCGCGGCGGCAATTGCGCGATTACGTCGAGGCGCATCAGATGGATTGCATCGACGATCCGTCCAACAGCGACACCCGCCTCGCGCGCAACCATCTGCGCCATGAAATCCTGCCGCGACTGTTGCAGCACTGGCCGCAGGCAGTGGATTCGATCGTGCACAGCGCCGCACTCAGCCGCGCCGCCGCCGATGCGTTGCAGGTGCAATGGCTGGCCGCGTTCGACGCGCTGCACGATCCGCACACTGGCAATCTGCATGCCGCTGGCTGGCTCGCGCTGAACCCCGCGCTTCGTGAGCCGCTGCTCGACCATTGGCTGCATGGCCGCGGCCTGCCGGCACCCACCACCGCGCAACGGCGACAGATCGAACGCCAGTGCGGCGCGCGCGCCGGCCAGTTGCCGTGCATCCGCTGGGCCGGTGCCGAACTGCATATCTGGAAGGGCCGGTTGTGGGCACTGCCGCCCGAGGTGGTTGTCGACATCGACTGGACATCGTCCTGGCACGGCGAACCGCTGGCGTTGCCCGGCGGCGGCCAGTTGTCGCTGACCGATCCCGGTGTCCGTCTCGCCGAACCGCTGTGTGTGAGCCTGCGCCGCGGCGGCGAGCGCATCAAGCCCGCCGGCGATGCGCATACCCGCGAACTGCGCGACCTGTTCCAGCAGGGGCTGGTGCCGCCATGGCAGCGCGCGACCTGTCCGCTGCTGTATGCCGGTGGCGAACTGGTTGCGGTGGCCGATCGCTGGGTCAATGCACGCGGCGCGGCGATTTTCGAGCAGGCCGGTGCGCGGCCACTTTGGCAGACGGCACGCTGATCCCGGTCACACGAGCGGCCTTCCAGATCTCGCGCAGATTGATTCCGGACGACCGCTGCGTTAGCGTTGCGGGCCATGGCCAAGACCGCACCCGCATCAGCAAAAACCCCGCCCGCCGTCGACTTCGAGCATTCCCTGGATGAGCTGGAGCAGTTGGTCGCGAAGATGGAAGGCGGCGAGCTGAGCCTTGACGAATCGCTGGCCTCGTTCGAGCGCGGTATCGGCCTGTTCCGCCATTGCCAGCAGTCGCTGCAACAAGCCGAACTGCGTGTGCGCCTGCTGCTCGATCCCGAAGCCCCTGAAAGCGCCGAACCGTTTGAACCCGAACTCTGAGCTTGGCCCTGAACTGCAGTCGCTGATCGTCCGTGCCGAACAGGCACTGGATCGCAATCTGCCGCCCGCCGAACAATCTCCCGCGGAACTCCATCGCGCAATGCGCTACGCCGTACTCGGCGGCGGCAAACGGCTGCGTCCGCTGCTGGTCTACGCCGCCGCGCATGCGCTCGGCGAAAACGGTCCGCAACTCGACGCGGCTGCCTGTGCGGTGGAGCTGATCCACGCCTATTCGCTGGTGCACGACGACCTGCCGGCAATGGACGACGATGCACTGCGCCGCGGCCGCCCGACCTGTCACATCGTGTTCGGCGAGGCGATGGCGATTCTTGCCGGCGACGCGCTGCAGGCACTGGCGTTCGAGTTGCTGGCCGATGACAACACCCAACGGTTCGACGCGAACACCGGCATGGCGATGTTGCGCGCACTCGGCCGCGCCTGCGGTGCCGAAGGCATGGCCGGAGGCCAGGCGCTCGACCTCGCCGCAGTCGGCCACCCGTTGACACTCGCCGAACTGGAACACATGCACGCCTGCAAGACCGGCGCGCTTATCCGTGCCTCGGTGCAACTCGGCGCACTGATCGCCGGCACCGATGCCGATGCGCTCGACGCGCTCGATCGCTACGCCCATGCCGTCGGCCTGGCGTTCCAGGTGCGCGACGATATCCTCGACGTGGAAGGTGAGTCGGCGGTGATCGGCAAGACCGCCGGCAAGGACGCCGCCGCCGACAAACCCACCTTCCCCTCGATCATCAGCCTCGACGCCTCGCGCGCACGGCTGACGCAGCTGACCAACGACGCGCTTGCCGCGATCGCGCCACTGGGCGAACGCGGTGCCTTGCTGCGGGAACTGGCGCATTACTCGGCCAACCGGCGGCACTGAAACATTCTTCGCGCCCAACAAAAAAGGCAGCCCTGCGGCTGCCTTTTTTGTTGGTGACAAGTGCGGCTTACTTGATCAACCGCAGCGTGAACGGATAGCGGTAACGCACCCCTTCGTTCGCCTTGATCGCGGCGATGATGGTGAACACCAGCCACGCGATGCCGATGATCACCCACAACGGAATCGCGATGATCAGGCCGATCCCGAACGTCATGATCGACAGCAGCAACAGCACCACGAACGCGATCGCCACCGTGATGTTGAAGTTCAGCGCTTCCTTGCCCTGGTCATCGACGAACGGCATGGTGTCTTTCTTCACCAGCCAGATGATCAGCGGGCCGATGAAACAGCCCCAGCCACCGCCGAAGGCGCCGGTGAGGAGCCCGCCGAGAATTGCCGACAGGTGCGCAAACATCGCCCATTGGCGCTCATCGGGGGATGGCCCCACGGTTACCGGTTCGCTTGGCGGAGACGGAGTGACGGACTCGGGTGGAACGCTCATGCGTATCTCCTTGAAGTCGGAACTTGCGTCGACAGCTTGTCGATTGACAGCTGGCCGGCCACGCCGGTTACGTGGATGCTAGCAAGCCTTGGCCACTTTGCCGAGTGAACTTGCGACCCATGAAATCCTGCGGCTGGCTACTCGCCGGCCACCGTCATCTGCTCCAGCAGGATCGAGCCGCTGAGGATGTGCGAACGCGGGTCGACATCGGTACCCACGGCGACAATTCCGGCGAACATCTCGCGCAGATTCGCCGCGATGGTGATCCCTTCCACCGGATAGGCGATCTGCCCGTTTTCAACCCAGAAGCCGGATGCGCCGCGCGAATAATCGCCGGTGACAGTGGACACGCCCTGTCCCATCACCTCGGTCACCAGCAGGCCGGTGCCCATGCGCTTCAGCAAGCCTGCGAAATCGTTCAGCGTGTGATCCGCGCTACCCGGATCGACGATCAGGTTGTGGATGCCGCCGGCGTTGCCGGTCGATTCCAGCCCCAGCTTGCGCGCCGAATAGCTGCCCAACACGTAGCGCGCCAGCACGCCGCCCTCGATCAACGCGCTGTCGCGGGTCGCCACACCTTCGGCGTCGAAGCTGCTGGAGCCCTGGCCGCGCAGCAACTGCGGTCGCTCGTTGATGTTGAGCCACGACGGCATCACCGACTTGCCGACGTGATCGAGCAGGAAGCTGGCCTGGCGATACAACGCGCCGCCGCTGACCGCACCGAGCAGATGGCCGACCAGTCCGCGCGCCAGCTCCGGCACGAACAGCACCGGGCACTGCCGCGTCGACAGGCTGCGCGCGCCCATGCGCGCCAGCGTGCGTTCGGCGGCCTTGTCGCCGAGCGCCTTCGCACTCATGAAATCAGCGGCCGCGCGCACGCTGTCGTACCAGTAATCGCGCTGCATGCCGTCCTCGTCGCCGGCGATCAGCGCCAGCGACAGCGAATGCCGCGTACCGCGCTCACGCCCGACGAAGCCGTGCGAATTCGCATACACCGACATACCCTGGCCAGCCTGCACGCTGGCACCGTCGGAATTGCTGATGCCGGCATGCGCCCGGCCGGCATCCTCGATCTCGATGCCCAGCTCGATCGCACGGGTGGTGTCGATGTCCCACGGATGCCACAGATCCAGATCGGGAAACGCCGTGGCCATGCGCGAGGCATCAGCCAGACCGGCGGCCGGGTCGGCCTCGGTAAAGCGCGCGATCGCGCAGGCCTGGTCCAAGGTCGCCTGGATCGAATCCGGATGCAGGTCGGCGGTGCTGGCCGAACCCTTGCGCTGGCCGAAGTACACGGTGAGGCCGAAGCCGCGGTCGCGCGTATGCTCGACCGTCTCCACTTCACCCAGCCGCACGTTCACGCTCAGCCCGGTGTCGATGCTGGCGGCCACCTCGGCCTGGCTGGCGCCAGCGGCGCGGGCACGACGGATCACGTCCTCGGCCAGTTCGGCCAGCCGGTCAAGTTCTTGCAGGCTGCGGTCCTGGCTGATGGCAACTTCGCTCACGTTGGGCTTTCCTGGGGGTTAGACGGGTAGAATAAGCGGTTCGCGACCGCTGGACCTCCGAAATGGGGTCACGGCGACGAAATGAAAAGAGCTGCGGAGAACGCTCATGCAACCCACCGCCGGCATCTATCGTCACTACAAGGGTCAGCGTTACCGCGTGCTGGGCACCGCGCATCACAGCGAAACGCTGGAGCCGCTGGTGGTCTATCAGGCGCTCTACGGCGAACATGGGCTGTGGGTGCGTCCGGCCGCGATGTTCTGCGAAACCATCGAGCTGGATGGCGAACCGATCGCCCGTTTCGCGCTGGAGCAGGCCGAAGCAACCAACGACGACACGCACAACTGATCCATGCACCGCAACTGGAATTGAAACCCGTGAGCCCGAGCCGCAGCCGCAACCAGCACGAACTCGACGAAGAGGATTACGGTCCCAGCCGCACCCAGCAGCGCCGCGAAGCGCTCGCCGTGCTGGTATTGGCGCAGCAACTTGTCGATCTGCAACCGAGCCGGCTGGCCAAGCTCGCGCTGCCGGACGACGTGCGTCACGAGATCGACGTCACCCGCCGCACGCCTTCCCACGGTGCGAAGAAACGCCAGCTCGCCTTCCTCGCCAAAGTCATGCGTCGCTACGGTGACGATGACTTCGCCGCCGTGCGGGCCGAGCTCGGCGAGAACCGCGAGAAGCAGCGCCAGGAAAACGCTGCGATGCATCGCCTCGAAGCGATGCGCGATCGTTTGATCGCCGAGGACGAAGGCGCGCTGTCCGAATTGATCGCAGAGCATCCGCAGGTCGATCGCCAGCATCTGCGGTCGCTGGTGCGGCAGGCGCGCATCGAGAAGGAAGTCCCGAACAAGCCACCGCGGGCGTATCGGGAGATTTTTCAGTTGTTGAAGGATCTGGCGCAGAAGGGTGATTCGGCCGAGGGCTGAGTGATCCGCGATACCTTGTGCGACGAGCGCATGCAGGCAATCTTCCCAGTCGTCATTCCTGCGAAGGCAGGAATCGCTTTTGCACTTCTGCACTCTGGCATCAGAGCCAAGAGCTTTCGGACGCCGCAGGCGCACGAAAGCTCTTCGCCCCGCTCTGCTCAGATCGCCAACCACACATAGAAGTAGAGCGTATTGTTCGCGCTGGCACTGCGCCCCGCCCCATCAATGTTGTGCACCAGCCCACTGAAGCGCGTGAAGTACGTGTACTGCAGACCCAGTCGTACATTCGCCCATGGCTGGTGCCACGAAGTGGACTGGCCGAACGGACTGTAGTTGAGTTCGATCGATTCGCCGCGGGTATCCGGCGAGCCGTTGTTGCCGTACAGCGTGACGTCGCTGCTGCCGTTGTCGGCAAACGATGCCAGGGTCACGCCATAGGTCTGGCGATACCAGTAGCTGCCCTTGAGGTTGAACGATTGCAAGGTGTTGTGCAGATGGTCGGCACCGCCGTCGGCGTAGGTGGCGTCGAGGCGCTGCTGCTCATGTACGTACAGCGCATCGAGGGTGAAGCTGTGGTCGCCACTGACGTACTGGTAGCTCGAATCCAGCCCGACATCGCGGAAACGGTTCGATGGCCCGGCCACGGCGACCGCGTCGCCCGCGAGATTGGTGCCGGCCAGTCCGCGGTGCATGCTCAGCACGAAAGCACCGACGTTGAGATCGCCCTTCGGCATGCTCCACGTATAGGCCACGCGCGCATACGGCGTGACCCCGCTCAGGCGGCCGTCGTATCCGGCATTGACGCGACGCAGGAACGCCGGTGACAGCGAGCGATAGCCACCGACCTCCAGATACCAGGCGCCATCCAGTTGCACATAGGCACTTGCGCCGATGGCCTGACCACCGATGCCGCCAAACAGCATCGGCTGAGCGGGTGCGCCGGGCGCCAGGTCAGCCGACAAGTAGGGGTACATCCACGCCGGCGCGGTGTTGAACACATCGCTAACGGTGGGGTTGTTGTTGAGCGAGATACCCCAGATGCCGCTGTGGCTGCCGCGGCTGAACATGCGCGCGTAGCGCAGGTCCACATTGTCCCAGCCAAGTAGCCCGCCGTTCTCGGAATAGGTCGCCTGGGCAAACACGCCCAGGTGTTCGCTCAGCCGTCCGGCCAGGAATACGGAGGCCTGCTGCAGCTCGGTGTTGTTGTTGGTGCCGAAGCCCTTGGCGGGAACATCGGTCTGGGCTTTCTGCGTGTGCGTGAACGACTCCACCAGCATCGCCGACAGTGGCAATTCCTTGGTGTCGCCGACCTTCATGGTGTAGCCCATCAGCTTGAACTGGCGCCCGAACGTGGTGAGCTCGGGGCCGAAAGCTCCCACGTGACAGGCCACGCAGGCGAGCTGGGTTTGCCGTGCATACGAAGGCACCGCCAGTGCCAGCGTGGGCATGATCGCCAGCCATGCCAGCAGCACCAGCAACATCCAGCGACTGGGGTGGCGGACGAAGGCGAAACGACCTGTAGCGGGGGCTTTGCAGTAAGCGTTCATGCACATGCGTCCGGTGGCCACGAAGAAGGATGTGGCCAGCTTGACCGGATGGGTGCGCTGCGTATTGATTTCGATCAAGCAGCCAAGCGCATGGCACTGCGTCGCTATGCCGCCACCAACTACGGCGCCGCTAACCCGAGCTCGTTGAAGGGCTCGGGTCGACGGTCTTCCCGGCTGCGATTACGACGCGGTGCCGCCCACCGTCATCGAATCAATCTTCAGCGTCGGCTGACCCACGCCGACCGGTACGCTCTGGCCGTCCTTGCCGCACACGCCCACACCTTCATCCAGCGCCAGATCGTTGCCGATCATCGAGACGCGATTGAGCACGTCCGGACCCGAGCCGATCAAGGTGGCGCCCTTGACCGGACGGGTGATCTTGCCGTCCTCGATCAGGTAGGCCTCGCTGGCGGAGAAGGTGAACTTGCCGTTGGTGATGTCGACCTGGCCACCGCCGAAGTTCGGTGCGTACAGGCCCTTCTTCACCGAGCGGATGATCTCGGCCGGATCGTGCGAGCCGGCCAGCATGTAGGTGTTGGTCATGCGCGGCATCGGCAGGCTGGTGAACGATTCGCGGCGGCCGTTGCCGGTCGGTGCCATGCCCATCAGGCGCGCGTTGAGCTTGTCCTGCATATAGCCTTTCAGAATGCCATCCTCGATCAGGGTGGTGCATTCGGTCGGCGTGCCTTCGTCGTCGATGCTGAGCGAACCGCGGCGACCCGGCAGGGTGCCGTCGTCGACGATGGTGACGCCCTTGGCCGCGACGCGCTGGCCGATGCGGCCGGAGAACGCGGAGCTGCCCTTGCGGTTGAAGTCGCCTTCGAGGCCGTGACCGATCGCTTCGTGCAGCAGCACGCCGGGCCAGCCGGGACCGAGCACGACGGTCATGTTGCCGGCCGGTGCATCGACAGCATCCAGATTCACCAGCGCCTGACGCACCGCTTCATCGGCGAACGCGAGCGCGCGGCCGTTTTCCATCAATTCGCGATAGCCATAGCGGCCGCCGCCGCCGGAGTTGCCCTGCTCGCGCCGGCCGTTCTGCTCGGCGATCACCTGCACGCTGAGTCGCACCAGCGGACGCACGTCGGCGGCGAGGGTGCCGTCGGAGGCGGCGATGAGGATGGTGTCGATGGTGGCGGCGAGGCTGACGATCACCTGCTTGACGCGCGGATCGCGCGAGCGCGCATACGCATCGACCTCGCGCAGCAGCGCGATCTTGTCGGGGTTGGGCAGGCTCTCGACCGGATCGATCGCCGGATACAGCTGACGCGCGCCATTCAAGGCCAGCGGTTTGCCGGCGCCGTTGCCGTCGTGCGCGATCGCGCGCGCAGCCCTGGACGCTTCCAGCAACTGCGGCAGCACGATCTCGTCGGAATAGGCGAAGCCGGTCTTCTCGCCGCTGATTGCGCGCACGCCAACGCCCTGCTCGATCGAATGGCTGCCGTCCTTGACGATGCCCTCTTCCAGCAGCCACGACTCGCTGCGCGAATGCTGGAAATACAGGTCGGCGGCGTCGATCGACGGGCCCATCAGCTGGGTGAATACACGGTCGAGGTCGCCGGTGGCGATACCGCCGGGGGACAACAGCTTGCTTTCGGCTAGCGCGATCAGGGAATCCATGGGGCTTTCGTTCGTCTGCGGTCGATCAGGAACTATCCCACATGGGGCTGCCGTCGGCTGCTTTAAAGCCTCGGCGCGGGCGCTGGGCTACCATGCGCGGCAATGCCAGCCGGCGTCTGACGTGAAGGATCACCATGAGCGAACACTCGAAACGCGAAGCCGCGCGCGAAGCGCTTGGCCGCGCCGTGAAGGCGCCGGTCGCGGAAGCCCGCGCACTGCTGCGCGACGACGGCGAGCTGAAGCCGGGCCAAGGCTGGATCACCAGCACGATTGCGCTGTCGCTGGGCTTCCTGTGTCTGCTGGCGGTGCTGGCGTTCCACTTTCCGCAATACCTGACCACACCCGATCTGCGCCACAAGTACTCGGTCGACGTGATCCGCCAGCTGCTGCTGGTCGGGCTGCTGGTGGCTGGTGGCATCTCGCTGGGCAACCTGATCCTCAACCGCCAGCGCAACCTCAACATCGTGGCGTTCCTGCTGGTTTTCGCGGCGGTGGCGCTGGGTGGCTCACGCGTGCCGGTGGGCGAGTTCCCCGACCATACGCCCTATCTCGGGCTGGACTGGTTCATCCTCGACCTGCTCGGCTCGACGCTGATCTTCGTGGTGATCGAGAAACTGTTCCCGCTGTACAAGGGCCAGGCGATCTTCCGCAAGGAATGGCAGACCGACCTGAAGCATTTCGCGGTCAACCATTTCATCGTGGGGCTGGCGCTGCTGACGGTGAACTTCCTGCTGCATCACCTGTTTGGCTGGCTGGTCAGCAGCAACTTCCAGCAGACCGTGCGGCACATTCCATTCCTGCCGCAGCTGCTGTTGTGCGTGCTGGTGGCGGACATGGCGCAGTACTGGACGCATCGCGCGTATCACGAGGTGCCGTTCCTGTGGCGCTTCCATTCGGTGCACCACAGCGTGAAGACGATGGACTGGCTGGCCGGCTCGCGCCAGCACATGCTGGAGCTGGTCTTCACCCGTGTCTGCGTGCTGGCGCCGCTGTACATCCTCGGCTTCAGCGAGGCGGCGATGAACGGCTACATCCTGATCGTGGGCTTCCAGGCAGTGTTCAACCACGCCAACGTGCACCTGCCGTGGGGTCCGCTGAAATACGTGCTGGTGACGCCGGATTTCCACCACTGGCATCACGCCTCCGACGACGAGGCGATCGACAGGAACTATGCCGCGCATTACGCGTTTCTCGATTACCTGTTCGGCACCGCGGTGAAATCGAAGAACAAGTTTCCGGAGCGCTACGGCGTGGTCGGCGACTACATGCCGGACGGCTTCGTCAGGCAACAGCTGTTTCCGTTTCGCGGCAGCAAGGCGCCGACCGAGCCGCCGGCGTAATCACCTGGATTACGGATGGATCGAGCTGGCTGGCGCAGGCGGTTTCACACTGCCTGCCGCCGCCGGCAGCAGACCCGCCGGCGGCAACGCCACGCTACCGGCAGCTGCCGGAAGGCCGGTGGCTTGATTGAGCAAGGGCGCCGTGGCGCCATGCTTCTCGATCAGGGTCATCACCGGCTTGTCCCAGGTTCCGGTGACCTTGTAACGCGCACTGGCCGCCTGATTCAGACCCTTGCCGAGCAGACCCTGCACGGCGAAGCCGGCCGCCGCGCCGATCGGACCACCGACCACCGCGCCGACCAGCGGCAGGCTGTTGCCGACGTGCGGCACGACCCGCATTTCCTGGTCGTAATCCTTGGCGCGCAGACCGGTGCGACCGGTGATGCTGATATTCGCCGACGGGCCGGCGATCAGCAGGTTGTCGGTGGTGGCGTTGCCGTCGGCCAGATGGAAGTCGCCGGCAATCGAATCGAACCCCAGCCCCTTGCCGAAGACGTCGCCGAAATCCAGGGTGAGCCGGCGCGGCAGTTCGGCCAGCGAGACCAGTCCGAGCAGGCGCCCCACGCCCGGTGATGTCGCCTCGGGAATGCGGCCATTGCTGACGTTGATGCTGAGGGTGCCGTCCATCGTGGCCAGCGACAGCGCGCTGGGGGCGCCGGGCCAGCTGGCGTCGAGTTGGTCGTGTGTCTTGCCACCGTTGACGAGTCCGTCATAACCGAACGCGCCCATCATCGCGCCGAGATCCTCGGCCGAAAAATTGATGCGCATGTGCGTATGACTGTTGCCGGCACTGCCGTTCCAGTCGCCGCTGGCATTGATCTGCACGCGACTGGACAGCGCGCGCAACTGTTCGATATGCATGCCGGTCGCGGTTGGCCAGGTTTCCAGCCGCGCTTCGCCGAGTTTTGCATCACCCAGACGCAGATCGCCGATCCACAGATGGAACGGCGGCAGCGCAGCCGGGTTGATGCCGGTATTGGCAGGATCGGAGGCCGGCACACCCGCGGCATTCGCACCAGCAGGCGGCGGCGTGCTCGTATCCTTCGGCCAGTACAGGCGCTGCAGTCGCGCGGTGACGCCGCGTTTGTCCAGCTCCTGCGTCGGCACGCTGAAATTGCCCGCCATCGCGGGGCCATCCACGTCCACGCTGAGCACATCGGGTTGCGGCGTGGCGCGCAGTTTCAGCGGTCCCATCGGACGACCGAACCAGCCGGCCTGATCGGTGCTGACGTCGATGCTCTCCAGTCCCGGGCCACTACCACCGCTGCCCGCTACCGTCCGCTGCACCCAGCCGGTCACGTCCAGTCGGCTGGCGCGGCCGCGGATGCGCAGATCGCGGGCCGGCAACGCCGCCGGCATCTGGTCGCCGAACGCCAGGGTGGCCGCCAGCGGGCGCTGCGGACCGTCGGACAAGCGCAGGTGGCCGCGCATCACATCGCCCAGCCCCAGCTGCAGATCGCTGCCACTGACCGGCAGGCTCATCGTCAGGTGCAATGGCAGGCTCGTCTCCGCCGGCTTGTCCAGCGGCGCCGGCAGACCCAGGGCGATCCCGCTCATCGGCGAATCGATGCTGAGCGTTTGCGCCAGCGCATCGCGGCCTGGCACATGCGCGATGGTGAAGCCGATATTGAAATCGCTGCGGCCATCGGCCAGCTGACCGAGCCAGTTCAGCGACGGGTAGTCCTGCACCAGTTCGGCCATGCGATAGCTGCCCTGTAGCTGCGCCGACAGCACGGTGGCCGGGTCGCTGTTGGCTGCCGCGATCGCCAGTTGCAGTTTCGACGGCTGGCCGCGAAAACCGGCATCCAGCGGGCCGGCCTGCATGCCGTGCAGGTCGAAGCGCAGCGGGCCGTTGAGCTTGTCCAGCTTGAGGTTCCAGTCCGGCGCAGCGAGGTCGGCGTCCTTCAGCTGGGCGCTACCGTCCAGCCGGGCATCCTCGGCCTTCTGCAACGGCAGGCTCAGATGGAATTCGAACGTGCCACTGCCACCCAGGTTCAGCTTGGCCAGCGTATCGGCCTCACGCATGGCGATCGGGCTCTTGCGCGCAAACTCAATCAAGCTGGCACCGCTGCCGTTGCCCTGCACACTGAGATCGAGCAGGCCCCCGGCGAAATCCGGGATCAGCGCCACCGCCTTGTCCGCCTTCACGCCGAGCGACTGGCCACCACTGGCCTCGACCAGCATGCCGTTGTTGACGAAGCTGGCGACCAGGTTGACGCCTTCGGCGTGTGGCCATTCCTTGCCGTAGTCGAGGGTCAGGTTGCTGATCACCGCACGCGCCTCGAAGCGCCCCTCGTTGTGGCGGAACGGCCAGTCCCCGAGATCGCCGCGCACCAGCACCTGCGCCTGGTCGAGACTGCCGGCGACCAGCCCCCGATCCAGCCAGGCAATCGTGCCCGGCGACATCGATCCGAGTGGCCAGAACAACTTGGCCGCGGGCACGTCGGCATGATCCAGCGTGGCGTAGAGATCAATGAACGGATGGCCTTGCGCCGGCAGGATCACTTCACCGCGGGCCTGACCGGCATAACCGGCACCGACGAAAGCCAGCGCATCGGCACCGATATGCCAGTCGCCATCCTGCGGCCAGAATGCCAGCGCCCCGGCCAGTTGCGACAACACGAAGGGCTGCCGGAACTCGTGCGGAAATTGCAGCGTGGTCGCCTGGGCCGGCAGCTCCAGCGAGAGCGCCTCGGCATCGCCACGCAATTCGCCATGCAGGCTGCTGATGCCCGGCAATTTGCCGACCGCGTCGATGCCCAGATCGTTGAAGGCTGCCGCGACGTCCTGCAACCCGTTGGCATGATTCCAGTGCAAGGCGACGCGACCAAGTTCGCCACGCGGGTGGCCGCTGCCCAGCCACTGCGCCAGCGCCGGCGCCAGATCCGGCTTCAACGCCAGCCATGGCAGCAGCGGCGCCAGTTGCAGCCCGCGCGCGGCAACGCCTGCGCTGGCCTGCGGACTGCCCGGCTGATGCAGGCTGAGCGCCAGCGCGCTGCCATCGTCGCCGGCCCAGCGCACGTCGTAGCCGTCGCCGCTCTGGCGCACGCCAGCCAGTCCATGCAGCGCCGCCACGCTGGCGGCGCCGCCGCCGGGCGCGGTCACCGCCAATGTGTCCAGGTCGAAGCGGATCAGGCTGCTGGTCAGCGTGCCCTTGCGCCAATCGAGCCACGCACTCAACTTGCCGTGACCCTGATTGGCCGTATAGCCGTTCATGTCGATGCCGTCCAGCAACGGCTTCAATTCGGCATCATCGACGCCAACCCACACCTGACCGGCGCGACCGTCCTCGCGGAAACGGCCGGCCGTGTGCACGGCAGCGCTCACCCCGTCGCGCCGCAGCACGCCACCAAAGCGGATCTGGCTGCCCTGATGACTCAGGCGCAATTGTCTGGACAGCAAGGTGTACTGCTTGTGCAGCGTGGCATCGGTGACCACCACGCGCAGATCCTCCAGCCACAGATCCACGGAAATCCGGCCCAGCGACAATGGTTGCCGATTACCGCCGCCGGCGACGCCGATGCCGTTGACGTGCCAGCCGCCGGCGTCGTGCAGTAGATCCAGCTGCAGGCCTCGCACATACAGATTGAGCAGGTGCCGCGACGGCAGCAGCCAGCCACCGAAGTCGAGCTTCAATTCGGATTCGGGCAACTGCAACGCGGCACCACTCTCGCCTGCCGCCGCACCGATCGTCACGCCATGCATCACGAACAGCGGGCCGGACGGCGTCCAGCGTCCTTCCATCGAGGCGAAACTGACCGGCCGCTGCAGCTGCTGGCTGAGCTGGGCGGCCACCCACGCCGGATGCCGCGCCAGCAGCGGCAGCAGCAACTGGGTCAGCGCCGCCAGCACGGCGAGCAGGATCACCATCACGCCGCCGGTCCAGCCCAGCGCGCGGGCACTCTTGTGCAGCCGTCGCCGCCACAGCGCGTTCACGCGCGGCGACTCCGGCCAGCTCCATGACAGCGGGATTTGCAGCAGCCGGATTTACAGCAAGACGACATCAAACTGTTCCTGCGAATAATGCTCTTCAGCCTGAAATCGTATGCTTTTGGAGATGAACTCTTCCAATTCGGCGACGGCGCTGGATTCTTCCTCCAGGATGCGGTTGACCACGGCCGGGCTCGCCATCACCAGCAACTTCTCGGCATTGAACTGGCGCACCGCGCGGGTGATCTCGCGGAAGATCTCGTAGGTCACCGTTTCGGCGGTTTTCAGCACGCCGCGGCCGTTGCAGGTGGCACACGGCTCGCACAGCTGGCGAGCCAGGCTTTCGGTGGTGCGCTTGCGGGTCATCTCGACCAGCCCCAGCGCCGACATCGGATACACCGTGGTCTTGGCGTGGTCGCGCGCCAACCCCTTGTTCAGCATGCGCAGCACCTGGCGCTTGTGTTCCTCATCGTTCATGTCGATGAAGTCGATGATGATGATGCCGCCCAGGTTGCGCAGGCGCAGCTGGCGCGCTGCCGCCTGTGCCGCCTCCAGGTTGGTGCGGTAAACGGTCTCTTCCAGGTTGCGCGAGCCGAGATAGGCCCCGGTGTTGACGTCGATCGTGGTCATCGCCTCGGTCTGGTCGACAATCAGGTAGCCGCCGGATTTCAGCGGCACCTCCTTCTTCAACGCCCGCTGCATCTCGTCCTCGACCCCGTACAGGTCGAAGATCGGCCGTTCGCCGTCGTAATGCTCGATGCGGTCGTCCAGGCTCGGCATGAACTTGTGCACGAACTTGACCACCTTCTCGAAGGTCGCGCGCGAATCGATCCGAACCTTCTCGATGTCGTCGTTGAGCATGTCCCGCAGGCTGCGCAGCGGCAGCGACAGCTCCTCGTAAACGCGCTCGCCCACCTTGGCCTTGACGATGTTCTCCTGCACTACCCGCCATACCTTGGTCAGGTAAGCCACGTCGAACGCCAGCGACTCGGCGCTCTGCCCTTCGGCATTGGTGCGCACGATGTAGCCCAGAGGGGTTTCGCCGATCAGCGGAGCCAGCACGTCCTTCAGCCGCTGGCGCTCGGCCTCGTCCTCGATCCGCGCCGAGATGCCCAGCGTGCGCGCATACGGCAGTAGCACCAGATAGCGCGAGGGAATCGACAGGTGCGCCGACAGCCGCGCGCCCTTGGTACTGATCGGGTCCTTCACCACCTGCACCACGATCTCCTGGCCTTCGTGCACCAGCTCGCTGATCGAAGGGATGTGGCTGTGGCCGTTGCCGTTCGATTCCACGCCGTCGACGGACGCCGGCTGTGGCTGGCGCACGATGTCCGAGGCGTGCAGGAACGCCGCACGCTCCAGCCCGATCTCGACGAACACCGCCTGCATGCCGGGCATCACCCGCTGCACCCGGCCCTTGTACACGTTGCCGACATAGCCACGCCGGGAGGCGCGCTCGACATGTACCTCCTGCAGCATGCCGTTCTCGACCACGCCCACCCGCGTCTCGCGCGGGGTCACGTTGATCAGGATTTCTTCACTCACCGCATACTCCCCAAGACAAGTCATCTTTATAGCGGCTGCAGCCACAGGCTGTCGATGAACCATGACGGTGAATCGGCATTCCCGTGCCTGATGCCGCAAAATGAACTGCCTGCACGCATGATGTGTGGCCAGCGGAAGCACCGGCGGCCGCGTGTCATGGTTCAGCCAAAACCCGGGAGTTCAGAAATCATGGCCACACCGACACTGCTGGCATGGAGCGGTGGCAAGGACTGCCTGCTGGCGCTGCAGCGCCTGCTCGCCGATCCGCAGTGGCAGGTCGTCGGCCTGCTTACCACGGTCAACCGCAACTACCAGCGCGTGGCGATGCACGGCGTGCAGCGCGAAGTGCTGCTGGCGCAGGCCGCCGCGCTCGGCCAGCCGCTGCTCGAAGTGATGCTGGACTGGCCCGGCAGCAACGAAGCCTACGAGCAGGCCCATGCGCAAGGATTGGTCGAGGCGCGCATGCGCTGGCCCGGCATCCGCCATTGCGCGTTCGGCGACCTGTTCCTGGAAGACGTGCGCGACTACCGCGTGCGCCAGCTCGGCCGCGAGAACTGGCGCGCGGTATTTCCGTTATGGGGGGAGGACACCGCGGCGCTGTCGCGACGCTTCGTCAGCGAGGGCCATCGCGCCATGCTGTGCTGCGTGGATACCCAGCAGCTCGACGCCGACTATTGCGGCCGCGCCTACGATGCCGGCCTGCTCGACGCCTTGCCGGCCGGCGTCGACCCCTGCGGCGAGCGCGGCGAATTCCACACACTGAGCTACGCCGGCCCGCTGTTCCGCCAGCCGCTCAAGCTGCGCCGCGGCGAATCGGTACTGCGCGACGGGCGCTTCCAGTTCACCGATTTCCTGTTGGACGGACATGCCGCGAAAAGCTGACAAACACATCTTGCCTGATGTGCTGCAGCCGGGGCTGAAGCTGGTGTTCTGCGGCACCGCCGCCGGCAAGCGCTCGGCCGCCGAGCGTGCGTATTACGCGCATCCCGGTAACCTGTTCTGGCGTGCACTGTTCGAAGCTGCACTGACACCACGCCTGCTGGCACCATTTGAATTCCCGCAACTTCCCGACTACGGCATCGGCCTCACCGACCTGGCCAAGCGTCACAGCGGCAACGACAACGAGCTGCCGCGCGATGCATTTGATGTTCCTGCACTGATCGCCAAGATCGAACGCCATCAACCGCGGTTGCTCGCATTCACCAGCAAGAACGCGGCGCGCGCCGCACTCGGGCGTGCCGCCAGTTATGGTCTGCAATATGAAACCATCGGCAACACACGATTGTTCGTACTGCCCTCGCCTTCGGGACAGGCGCGTGGGCATTGGGATCTCGGTCCATGGCTGGCGCTGGGTGCGATTTACCACGCACCGTAGAACTTCGTGACCAAGTCTCAATCGATCGGCGTATGCCGATACCGGCTGACATCCTCGGGCCGCACCACCGACGCGTTGTTGGTCCACGAACGGCGCATGTAGCTGACCACGGCCGACACCTCGCTGTCGCTCAGCTGCTGGGCGAATGGCGGCATCGAATACGGCCGCGGGTTGGCCGCGGTCACCGGCGCAAAACCTCCCAGCAGAACCATCCGGGTCGCGTTGAGGCCGGTCGGTTCGGTCACCGAGGAGTTGCCGTCGAGCGGCGGATACACGCCGGCAACACCGCTACCGTCCTTGCCGTGACAATCCGCGCAGTGCTGCGTGTAGACCTTCTCGCCCTGCTGCACGATCGCCTTGGCATTGAACAGCTGCGGCTCTTCCACCAGAGGCGTGCGCGGCGGCAGCGATTGCAGATAGGTGGCGACCGCCTGCAGGTCGTCATCACTCATGTGCTGGGTGCTGGTCGCGACCACATCGGCCATCGGACCGAACGCCACACCTTTCGCCGACCGCCCGGTTTTCAGCAGGTCGACGATGTCCTGTGCGCCCCAGCCCTCCAGGCCGCCGTTCTGCTGCGTGCTCAAGTCCGGCGCGTACCAGTTCTGCATGGGAATCTGCCCGCCGGTCAGGTGCCGATCGCCGGAGGTGCCGCCGAGCGAGTCGCGCGCCGCGTGGCATTCATTGCAGTGGCCAAGGCCCTGCACCAGATAAGCACCGCGATTCCATTGCGGCGACTGTGCCGGATCAGGCTTGAACACACCTTCCCTGAAATACAAAGCGCGCCAGGCAGTCAGGCTCTTGCGCACGCTGTAAGGGAACGCCAGCGTCGACGCCGTGGACGGCACGTGCACCGGCGGCAATGATTGCAGCCAGGCAAACATCGCCAGCGCATCGTCATGCGTCACCTTGGTGTACGAGGTGTACGAGAACGCCGGATACAGCAGTTCGCCGTGCCGACCCTTGCCGACATGCAATGCCTGCCAGAAGTCCTCGAAGCTCCAGTCGCCCAGGCCCGTTTCGCGATCGGGCGTGATGTTCGGCACCGGGATATTGCCGAATGGCGTCGCCAGCGAGCGGCCGCCGGCGAAGCGTGCACCACCTTGTGCGGTGTGGCATCCGGCGCAATCGCCGAGCGTGGCCAGGTATTCGCCGCGTACGATCAGGGCAGGATCTTGCAAGGTCGCCGCAGTCACCTTGCTCATGGCCGGTGAGGTCGGCCGATGGCCGCCACCGAAAAACAGCCAGCCCAGCAGCAATGCGGCCAGCAGCACGATCAATAGCAACAGTCGAAGCAGCCATTTCATGTGCCGTCTCCGGTTGCGCCCAGCACGCCGCACGGCAACGGCGGCGTCACCGAGCCGGCCGCCTGCGCATGCGTGTCCGCCGGCAGCCGGCGACTGGCCAGCGATGCGGCCACCGCGGTGATGTCCGAGTCGCTCAACCGATTGGCCACGACGGCCATGCAGTCAGGCGCCACCGTAGCGCGGGTGTGCGTGCGCCAGGAGCCCAGCTGCGCGCTGAGGTAGTCGTACGGCAGGCCGACCAGTCCCGGCGTGGACGGTTCCACGCCGGTGAGCTGGCTGCCATGGCAGCTGGCGCAAGCGGGAATCTTGCGCACGGGATCGCCCTTGCTGACCAGCTCATCGCCACGCTGCAGGGTCGCCGCGGAAACCGCCGGCACCGGCGAGTGGCTGTACGGCACCTGCTGCGAGGAAAAATATTCGGCGATCTCCTGCATGTACGCCGGGCTCAGCTGGCGCACGGTGTATTCCATCGGCGCGTACTTGCGCAGACCGTTCTGGAAATCCTGCATCTGCCGCGCCAGGTAGGTAGCCGGCTTGCCGGCCAGGCGCGGAAAATAACCGCTGCCCGGCGTGCCTTCGCCATGCACGCCATGGCAGGTGGTGCAGGCGGCGATGCGCTGCTGCAAGGTGTCGGGAGGTGCTGGATGGGTTGGCGGCGCATCGGCGGCATGACTGGGGACGCCGGACAGCATGGCGACTACAAGCAGGACCGCGGCACCGAACGGCTTGGCAAGGCGCAGGCTGGCGTTCGTATTCATCGGCCGATTATAGGCGTGCGACAGGTATGCGCGGCAGCAGCGATCGGCCAGACATGGCGTTAAGCTGGGACATCGCGACAACATGCCGCATTCGTCGAACCCGAGGGTTACCGTGAGCCGTCCAGCCGTCTGTCTTGCTGCACTCGTCACCGCACTGCTTGCGGTTCCGGCCATCGCCGCCGATGCCGCGCCACCTGCCGCCGCTTATGCATCGATCGCACAACTGCAGCAGCGCATGGATACCGGCGCGCTGGACAGTCGACAGCTGACAAAACAATTCCTGCAACGCATCCAGCAGATCGACCGTTCCGGCCCTGCCCTGCGCGCAGTACTCGAGACAAACCCCGATGCGCTGCTGCTTGCCGGCAAGCTCGATGACGCGCGCAAGAACAGCAAGGCACGCAGTCCGCTGTACGGCATTCCGGTGCTGCTCAAGGACAATATCGACACCGGCGACCGCATGCTCACCACCGCCGGTTCGCTGGCACTGGTCGATGCGCCGGCGCCGCATGATGCCGGCCTGGTCGAGCGCTTGCGCAAGGCTGGTGCGCTGATTCTCGGCAAGACCAACCTCAGCGAATGGGCCAACATCCGCTCCAATCACGCCAGCAGCGGCTGGAGCGGACGCGGTGGGCAGACACGCAACCCTTACGCGCTCGACCGCAATCCCTGCGGCTCCAGCGCCGGTTCCGCCGCCGCGGTAGCAGCGGGACTGGTCACGGTGGCGATCGGCAGCGAGACCGACGGTTCGATTATCTGCCCGGCCTCGATGAACGGCATCGTCGGCATCAAACCCACCCTGGGCTTGGTCAGCCGCAGCGGGATCGTGCCGATCAGCCACAGCCAGGACACTGCCGGCCCGATGGCACGCAGCGTGGCCGATGCCGCCGCGTTGCTCACCGTGATCGCAGGCAGCGATCCGCGTGACCCGGCGACTGCCGATGCGGACCACCACGCCACCGACTACAGCCGATTCCTCGATCCGAACGGGATGAAGGGCAAGCGCATCGGCGTGGTGCGCCAGCTTGCCGGTGCCGAGCCGAATGCCGACCGCGTACTCGAGCAGTCGATCGCGCTGATGAAGGCGCAAGGCGCGGTCATCGTCGACCCGGTCAGCCTGCCGCATCTGACCGAGCTCGGCGATCCGGAACTGACTGTGATGCTGTACGACTTCAAGCACGACATCGATACCTACCTGGCCACCCGCACCGGCCTGAAGGTGAAGACGCTGGCCGACCTGATCGCCTTCAACCAGGCGCACGCCGCCGAAGAGATGCCTTGGTTCGGCCAGGAGCTGTTCGAGCAGGCCCAGAAGAAAGGCGCGCTCAGCGACAAGGTCTATACGAATGCACTGGCGAAGGCGAAGCTGCTGTCCGGCCCGCAAGGCATCGATGCCGCACTGAAGGCACAGCATCTGGATGCCCTGCTGGCGCCGTCGTGGGGACCCGCTTTCATGACCGATCCGGTGCTCGGCGACCATGTGGTCAGCGGCGATCCCACCGTGGGCGGCGCCTCGCAACCAGCCGCCGTCGCCGGCTATCCGTCGATCACCGTGCCGGCCGGATTCGCGCACGGCCTGCCGGTCGGCATCGTGCTGTTCGGCGCGAAATGGAGCGAGCCGACGCTGATCTCGATCGCCTACGGCTTCGAGCAACACGCCATGGCATGGCAGCCGCCGCTGTTTCTCGACACGGTGAATGGCCCGCCGGTGACGGCTGCGCGCTGAGCATCAAGGAAAAGGCGGCCGATGGCCGCCTTTTCCTTGGATATCTGTCGCCGTGCAATCAGTCGTGTCCGCCCACCGACTTGCGCACGATCAGCATCGCCAGTTCCAGTGATTGCTCGTAGTTCAGGCGTGGGTCGACCATCGACTTGTAGGCGCGGTCGAGATCGGTTTCGGACAGGTCGCGCGCGCCGCCCATGCACTCGGTGACGTCTTCGCCGGTCAGTTCCAGATGCACGCCACCCAGCCGAGTGCCGGCCGCCGCATGAATGTCGAAGGCCTGATCCAGCTCACCGCGGATGTTGTCGAAGCGGCGCGTCTTGTAGCCGTTCGAGGTGCTCTCGGTATTGCCGTGCATCGGATCGGCCACCCACAGCACGCGACGTCCTTCGCGCTTCACCGCTTCCAGCAACGGCGGCAACGCGGAGGCGACCTTCGCATTGCCCATGCGATGGATCAGGGTCAGCCGGCCCGGCTCGTCATCCGGGTTCAGCGCCTCGATCAGCGGCAACAGCTGGGCCGGCGTCACGCTGGGGCCGACCTTCACCGCCACCGGATTGCGGATGCCCCGGAAATATTCCACGTGCGCGCCGTCCAGCGCGGCGGTGCGCATGCCGATCCAGGGGAAATGGGTGGACAGGTTGAAGAAGCCGGGATGGCGCGGCACCTGCCGGGTCAGCGCCTGCTCGTAGTGCAGCAACAGGGCTTCGTGCGAGGTGAAGAAATCCACTCTGGAGAACCCGGCAATCGGGCCAGCCAAAGTCTCCATGAAGCGCAACGAATCGCCGATGCCGGCGACCATCTGCCGGTACTCGGCGGCCAGCGGCGAATGCTCCACCCAGGCCAGATCCCAGTATTCCGGGTGATGCAGATCGGCGAAGCCACCGTCGATCAGCGCACGCACGAAGTTCATGGTCAGCGCCGAATGCGCATGCGCCTGGATCAGCCGCTGCGGATCGGGGCGACGCGCGGCAGCAGTGAATTCCGGGCTGTTGACCAGATCGCCGCGGAAGCTTGGCAGGCTCACGCCGTCACGAACCTCCAGATCGGTCGAACGCGGCTTCGCATACTGACCGGCAAAGCGGCCCACGCGCAGCACCGGCTTCTTCAGTCCGTGCACCAGCACCAGGCTCATCTGCAACAGCACTTTCAGCCGGTTGGAAATGATCGGACTGGTGCAATCGGCGAAGCTCTCCGCACAATCGCCGCCCTGCAGCAGGAAACGCCGACCCTCCTGCGCGTCGGCCAGCGACTGCTTGAGCGCGAGTACTTCCCACGACGTCACCAGCGGCGGCAGCTTGGCCAACTGGGCGCCGGCCGCCGCCAGCTCGACCGCATCGTCGTACTGCGGCTGCTGCAATGCCTCGCGCTGCTGCCATGAATCGGGAGCCCAGTGACTGGGAACGGAAGCGTTGGGCAAACCGGCATTCATCGATACGGCCTTGATCACGGAGGGAGCATTCATTTCAGTAGGGTTCGACGACGCGTGGCCACGATGGCCAGCGTGGCCAGCGCAATGAACCACAGCAGGGTCCAGGCCGGCATCGGCAGACCCAGGATCGGCTCGACCTTGGCGCACTCGCCGGAACCGGTGAATACCTTCTGCAACATGGCCGCAAACGGGAAGTTGTCGAACAGGTAGCCGATTCCCGGCCCGCACGACGGGACCTGGTCAGCTGGCAGCGACTGGAGCCAAAGATGCCGACCGGCCACGGCGATGCCGAAGAGCGACCCGATCAGCACGCCACTGGTATATACCCAGCGGGCGCCACCGCGCGGCGCATGCAAGGCGCCCAGCAGAAAAAATAGTGCCATCACGATGAAGGCCACGCGCTGGAATACGCACAGCGGGCATGGAAACATGCCCCTGTAAAATTCGGTGTACAGCGCAAAGCCCAGCAGGCTCACACAGATCAGGAAGCCGACGAAAAAACTGACACGATACGACCAGCGAAATGGATTCATGGCAAATTGCTGCGTTGCGGAACAACGACCTTACCTGTTCATCGGCGCGCTGTCAGCAGGGCTGCGACATTCCGTGAAAAATTCCCCTCTGCCTGCGCGCACAAAACAAGAAACCCGGCAGGTTGCCCGGCCGGGTTTCTGTATATAGACGTCTGAACACCTGTTCGATCGGATTGACCCGGCGAACTTACTCGGCGTCGACAGCCTCGACCTGCGGGCGACCGACCAGCTCGACATACGCCATCGGCGCATTGTCGCCAGGACGGAAGCCGCACTTGAGGATGCGCAGGTAGCCACCGGGACGCTCGCTGTAACGCGGGCCCAGCTCGACGAACAGCTTGCCGACCGCTTCCTTGTCGCGCAGACGCGAGAAGGCCAGGCGGCGATTGGCAACGCCATCGGTCTTGGCGAGCGTGATCAGCGGCTCGGCCACACGGCGAAGTTCCTTTGCCTTGGGCAGGGTGGTACGGATCAGCTCGTGCTTGATCAGCGAAGACGCCATGTTCTTGAACATGGCTTCGCGGTGCGAGCTGGTGCGGTTGAGTTTGCGACCGGATTTTTGGTGGCGCATGGCAAAAGTCTCTGATGTCTGTTGTTATGAAAAACCGGCGCTTGTGTCCGGCTTCCCGCGGTTACCCGCTTATATGGCCTTGTTTGAATCCGAGGCTCTGTATTGAAAACCTCTTCGGAGCAAACGCTCTTGCGAGGAGTGCGGCCATGGATGGCAGCTTTTGGTACGCAGTCAGGGCGCTATGCACACCCTGACCGCATCTTGCTACATAGCGATTGAGGACGATCGCACGAACATTCGTTCGCAAAAACAATCACCCCAGCTGCATGCCGTGCGAGAGGCCCGGCGGCGGCCAGTTCTCGAGCTTCATGCCGAGTGCGAGACCACGTCCGCCCAGCACATCCTTGATCTCAGTCAGCGACTTCTTGCCGAGATTCGGCGTCTTCAGCAGTTCGACTTCGGTCTTCTGTACCAGATCACCGATGTAGTAGATGCTCTCGGCCTTCAGGCAGTTTGCCGAACGCACGGTGAGCTCGAGATCGTCGATCGGGCGCAGCAACAGCGGGTCGAAACCGCTCTTCTCCGCCTTGTCGGTGGCGCTCTCGCGACGCGAGAAGTCACCAAACACCGACAGCTGGTCGTTGATGATTTCTGCGGCCTTGCGAACCGCGTCTTCCGCGCCGATCGTTCCATTGGTCTCAATATCGAGAATCAACTTGTCGAGATTCGTGCGCTGCTCGACACGAGCGGCATCCACTTCGTAAGCCACGCGCAGTACAGGCGCAAACGAAGCGTCAAGCTGCAGGCGGCCGATCGGGCGTGCCTCGTCATCCGGATGCTGGCGCGTGCTGGCCGGCTGGTAGCCGACGCCGCGACGCACCTTCAGACGCATGTTGAGCGCGATGTCCTTGGTCAGGTGGCAGATCACGTGCTCGGGGTTGATGATTTCCACCGAGTGGTCGACGACGATGTCGCCGGCCGTGACCACGCCCTTGCCCTTCTTGGACAAGGTCAGGGTGACTTCATCACCCGTATGCTGACGGATCGCCACGTCCTTGAGGTTGAGCAGGACTTCAATGACGTCCTCCTGCAAGCCTTCCAGGGTGGTGTATTCGTGCAGCACGCCATCGATTTCAACCTCGACGATGGCACTGCCAGGGATCGAGGAGAGCAGTACGCGACGCAGCGCGTTGCCCAGGGTGTGACCGAAGCCACGCTCGAGCGGCTCGACCACCACCTTGGCGCGGTTGGCTCCGAGCTGTTCGACGCTGAGGCCACGCGGCCGCAGCACACTAGTTGACGAAACTGCCATGCAGAGCTCCGGTAATTACTTCGAGTAAAGCTCGACGATCAATGCTTCATTGATGTCGGACGGCAAATCACCGCGATCCGGCACCGACTTGAACGTGCCTTCAAATTTCTTGGCGTCGACTTCGACCCAGATCGGACGCAGGTCCATGGTGTCGAAAATGGTCGCCGCTTCCTGTACGCGCAACTGGGCGCGTGCCTTCTCGGTCAACGCAATCGCGTCGCCGGCACGGACCTGGTACGAAGGAATGTTCACCTTCTTGCCGTTCACCAGGATCGCCTTGTGGGCAACCAGCTGACGAGCCTGGGCGCGGGTGACCGCGAAGCCCATGCGATAGACGACGTTGTCCAGACGGCTCTCGAGCAGGCGCAACAGGTTTTCACCGGTGTTGCCCTTCGAGGTCGCTGCCTTGGCGTAGTAGTTGCTGAACTGACGCTCAAGCACGCCATAGATGCGCTTGACCTTCTGCTTCTCACGCAGCTGCACGGCGTAGTCGGACATGCGCATGCGCTTGTTCGCGCCATGCTGGCCGGGCTTGTTTTCCAGCTTGCACTTGGAATCCAGCGCACGCGCCGGGCTCTTCAGGCTGAGATCTGCACCCTCACGACGGGCGAGTTTGCAGGTAGCTCCACGATAACGGGCCATGGGTATGCTCCTTAGACTCGACGCTTCTTGGGGGGACGGCAGCCGTTATGCGGAATCGGCGTGACATCGATGATGTTGAGCACTTTGTAGCCCAACGCGTTCAGTGAACGCACCGCCGACTCGCGACCCGGGCCTGGGCCCTTGATGCGCACTTCGACAGTCTTCACGCCGTAGTCGCCTGCAGCACGGCCAGCCTTTTCGGCGGCAACCTGCGCAGCGAACGGGGTCGACTTGCGCGAGCCACGGAAACCGGCGCCGCCGGCAGTAGCCCACGACAAGGCATTGCCCTGGCGATCGGTGATGGTGACGATGGTGTTGTTGAAGGAGGCCTGCACGTGTGCCACGGCATCCGTGACAACGCGCTTGATCTTCTTCTTGGTCTTGACCGGCTTAGCCATATTCGGGATCCGTTACTTCTTGATCGCGCGACGGGGACCCTTGCGGGTACGTGCGTTGGTACGCGTGCGCTGGCCGCGCACCGGCAGGCCGCGACGATGGCGCAGGCCACGGTAGCAACCCAGGTCCATCAGGCGCTTGATGGCCATACCCACCTCACGGCGCAGATCGCCTTCGACGGTGTATTTGGCGATTTCGTGGCGGATTTTCTCCACCTCGCCTTCACTGAGGGACTTGATCTGGGTGGTGGGAACCACGCCAGCATCCACGCAGACTTTTTTGGCTCGGCTACGGCCGATACCGAAAATACTCTGCAGACCAACCCAGACATGCTTCTGGACCGGCAAATTGACACCCGCGATGCGCGCCATGATGTACTTTCTCCGATGCTTTTCGTGCGCGGTAAACGCGCAATTCTAACCTGAATTACCCTGACTGGAAAGCCCTGCGACACCATGGTGCCGCCACTCCCCGACTTTGACCTACCCGTTGACAGCCTTAGCTGCGACGCAGATTGGCCTTCTTGAGCAGACTTTCGTATTGGTGACTGACCAGGTGCGCTTGCACCTGAGCCGTGAAATCCATCACCACTACCACAACGATCAGCAGCGACGTGCCACCGAAATAAAACGGTACATGCCAAGACTGCTGCATGAACGACGGCACCAGACACACCAGTACCAGATACAACGCACCGACACCGGTCAGACGAGTCATCACCGCATCAATGTAACTGGCCGTGGCCCGTCCCGGACGAATCCCCGGAATCAGCGCGCCCGACCGCTTGAGGTTGTCGGCGGTCTCGTCAGCGTTGAACACGATTGCCGTGTAGAAGAACGCAAAACCGATGACCAGTACCGAAAACACAATTTCGTACAGCGGATTGCCCGGGCTCAACGACTGGGTCAGATCCTGCAACCAGCGCGACTGCTGACCGGTGCTGAACCAGCTGATCGCGGTGGCCGGGAACATCAGCAGACTTGAAGCGAAGATCGGCGGTATCACACCCGCCATGTTGATCTTCAGCGGCAAGTTCGAACTCTGGTTCATGTAGGCCTTCTGCCCACCGGACCGTCGTGCGTAGTTCACCGTGATGCGTCGTTGCGCACGCTCCATGAACACCACGAAGGCGGTCACCAGCAACGCCAGACCAAACACCATCAGCAGCTTGATCAACGACAACTCGCCGTTGCTAGCCATGCCCAATGTGTTGACCACCGCACCCGGCAAGCCGGCCACGATACCCGCGAAGATCAGCAGCGAAATGCCGTTGCCGATACCGCGTTCCGTCATCTGCTCGCCCAGCCACATCAGGAACATCGTGCCGGCGGTAAGCCCGACGACGGATGACATGATGAAACCGAAACCTGGCGTGTAGACCACCGGTGCGCCACCTGCGGCGACCTGGTTCTGCAACGCAACCGCAATACCGAACGACTGGAACGCTGCCAAGGCCACCGTGGCATAGCGCGTATACATCGTCATCTTGCGCTTGCCGGCCTCACCTTCCTTGCGCAGTGCCTGCATGCTCGGCACCACCGAGCCCATCATCTGGAACACGATCGACGCCGAGATGTACGGGATCACGCCAAGCGCGAACACCGAGAACCGCGCCAGTGCGCCACCCGAGAACATGTTGAACATGTCCATCAGGCCGTTGCCGTTGACCAGACTGGTCATCGCCTCCGGATTGACGCCGGGTACCGGAATGAACGAACCAAGCCGGAACACCACCAGCGCACCAATCACGAAGAAGATGCGCTGCCGAAGCTCGGTCAGTTTGCCGAGTTTGCCGAGTGCATTGCCCTTGGCTGCTGCCACCTGATTACTCCACGCTGCCGCCGGCCGCCTCGATGGCTGCCTTGGCGCCGGCGGTAGCCAGCAGACCGGACAACTTCACCGCGCGACCGATTTCACCCTTCAGAACCACCTTGACCTTCTTCGCACGGCTGCTGATCAGGCCAGCCTGATGCAGCGCGACGACGTCGATCACGTCACCCTTGAGGTTGGCCAGCTGATACAGGAACACTTCCTGGTTCTCGACCTTCTTCTTCGAGCGGAAGCCAACTTTCGGCATCCGACGATTCAGCGGCATCTGGCCGCCCTCGAAACCGAACTTGTGGGTACCACCGGCGCGAGCGTGCTGACCCTTGTGTCCGCGGCCCGCCGTCTTGCCCATGCCCGAACCGATACCGCGGCCAACGCGAAGACGCGTCTTGTGCGAGCCGTCGTTCGGCTTAAGTGTATTCAAACGCATGATGCTTACTCCTCGACCCGGACCAGGTAATAGACCGTGTTGATCAGACCGCGAACCTGCGGGCTGTCCTTCAGGTCGCGGACGTCGTTGATCTTGCCCAGACCCAGCGCCTTGACGCTGAGGCGATGACGCGCCTGCACGCCGCGCAGGCCCTTGACCAGGCGCACGCGCACGGTCTTGTCGGCGATTTGTTGAGACTTAGCCATTGCCGAGCACCTCATCCAGGGTCTTGCCACGCTTGGCGGCGATCTTCTTGGGCGAGGCAACTGCCTGCAGGCCCTTGATGGTGGCACGCACTAGGTTGATCGGGTTACGCGAACCGACGGCCTTGGCCAGAACGTTCTTGACGCCAACCACTTCCAGCACGGCGCGCATGGCACCACCGGCGATCACGCCGGTACCTTCGGAAGCAGGCTGCATGTAGACACGTGCCGCGCCATGGTTCGCCTTGATGGCGTACCACAAGGTGCCGTTGTTCAGTTCGATGTTCACCATCTGGCGGCGGGCACGCTCCATCGCCTTGGAGATGGCCACCGGCACTTCACGCGCCTTGCCATAGCCGAAGCCGACCTTGCCCTCGCCGTCGCCGACCACGGTCAGCGCGGTGAAGCTCATCTGGCGGCCACCCTTGACGGTCTTGGCCACGCGGTTGACGGCAATCAGCTTTTCGAGCAAGCCGTCCGAATTTTCGCGATCGTTAGAAGACATGTTCTTTTCCATGTGCCCGGCAAGGCCAGGACTTTTGCTTGCGGCTGAGCCGCTTGGAGTTGTAGTTAGTGCAGCGGAAATCGGGACCTGCCCGATTCCCAAGTGGCGCTTTTAGAACTTGAGGCCCGCTTCGCGTGCCGCATCGGCCAGCGCCTTGATGCGACCATGGAAGCGGAAACCGGAGCGGTCGAATGCAACCGACTCAATACCTGCAGCCATCGCACGCTCGGCGACGGCCTTGCCTACTGCAGCAGCAGCAGTCAGGTTCTTGGTGCCCTTGAGGCCTTCGGCAACCGACTTCTGCACCGTGGAGGCCGCAGCCACCACGTTCACGCCGGAAGCATCGAACACCTGTGCGTAAATGTGCTGACCCGTGCGGTGCACCGACAAGCGGGCTACAGCCAACTTGCGGATATGGCAACGCGTGGACTTGGCACGGCGCAGGCGATTTTCGTTCTTGTTCATAGTTAATTCCTCGAAAGCGGATCGGCTTGTAGTTGGGGCTCTTTTGAAGAGTCTGGCCACGGATGGCCAGCCTTTCGCGGAGGGGCCCGCATTACGCCTTCTTGGCTTCCTTCAGCGTGATCTTCTCACCGGCATAACGAACACCCTTGCCCTTGTAGGGCTCCGGCGGACGGAAGCCGCGAATCTTGGCCGCGACCTGACCCACAACCTGCTTGTCGTTGCCCTTGATCAGGACTTCGGTCTGCGTCGGGGTTTCGATGCTGATGCCTTCCGGCGCTTCGAACACCACCGGATGGGAAAAGCCCAGGCTCAGGTTCAGCGATTTGCCCTGCATGGCGACGCGGTAACCCACGCCGACCAGTTCAAGCTTGCGCTCGTAACCGGTCGAAACGCCGGTGACCATGTTGGCCAGCAGCGCACGAGCGGTGCCGCCGAACTTGTCGTCGGTGCCTTCAGCGAGGCTGATGGTGGCAACGCCTTTGTCCACAGCAACGGTAACGCCCGGCAGGTGATGCACGGTCAGCGTGCCCTTCGGACCCTTGACGGAGATGTCATCGGTACCGACGATCAGCTCGACGCCCTTGGGCAGAGAAATTGGTTTCTTGGCTACACGTGACATTGAATGACTCCTTATGCCACTTGGCCGATGACTTCGCCGCCCAGACCCTTGGCACGGGCCTGCGCATCGGTCAACAGACCGGCGGAAGTCGAGATGATCGAGATACCCAGGCCACCGAGGACCTTCGGCAGCTCGTCCTTGCCGCGATACACACGCAGGCCGGAACGGCTGACACGGGAGATGGTCTCGATGGCCGGCTGGCCCTCGAAATACTTGAGCTTGAGCTCGAGCACCGGTTTGCCTTCCTCGGCGGAAGTCTTGGCGTCGAGGATATAGCCCTCGTTCTTGAGAAGGTTGGCGATTGCCAACTTCAGTTTCGACGACGGCATACGCACGGTCGGCTTGCCCATAGCCTGGGCATTGCGGACGCGCGTGAACAGATCGGCGATGGGATCAGTCATGCTCATGAAAACATCCTTCAGAGTGCACCGATATCCGATAAAACCGGAAATCAATCAGATTGTGAGCCGACACGAAGTCGGCCTGCTTTGCGCAGACCGCCGACTATATCAGCATTTCCAGATTTTAGCGAATCTCGATGCGGTAGTCGCATCAGCGGCTGCACAACAGTGCAGCCGGGTGAATCGGTCACGAAGCTTCGGCTCCGTCGACCGACCCTGCAAGTCGTTTGTTACCAGCTGGCCTTGCGCAGGCCAGGTACGTCACCGCGCATGGTCGCTTCACGCAGCTTGTTACGGCCGAGACCGAACTTTGCATAGACGGCACGCGGGCGACCGGTCAATGCGCAACGGGTGCGCTGACGCACCGGGCTCGCATCGCGCGGCAGCTTCTGCAGCTTGGTCTGAGCTTCCATCTTCTCCTCGTAGGAGGCGGTAGTG
>Ga0207427_100241_pt1 | contig 44013 bp, 38 predicted proteins | sample AraplaCL_Cvi_mMS_FD_184268 | JGI IMG/M metagenome (GOLD analysis project Ga0207427, IMG submission 184268) | Arabidopsis root microbial communities from the University of North Carolina, USA - plate scrape CL_Cvi_mMS (SPAdes) (version 2) | ecosystem: Host-associated > Plants > Roots > Endosphere ... | reverse complement strand
GAGCCGGAAGCGGCCCTCGCCGGCCGCATGCAGCAGGCCGGCCTCGATGCGGTCGCGCCGCCGGCGCCACGAATCGAAGCCGAACTTGTGGATGGCGAACGACGAGCGCGTGGCCTGCTGCGCCCGGTGCATCGCGATCTCGACGTGGCGCAGGATCTCGTCGGCCGAGAGCCCGACGCCCGGCCAGCAGCCGATCCCGATGGCCACCGGCACGCCGCCGTCGCGGTCCTGCACCTCGATCAGCCGGCGGGCGGCGGCTTCTGCGGCGGCCTCGCTGGCGTAGTCGATCAGCACGCCGAAGCGGCTGCCGCCCAGGCGGGCGCAATAGTGCGGCTGGCGCATCGCGCCGCGCACCTGGCCCGCGAGCTCCGACAGGCGGCGCGCGCCGGCGGCGCTGTCGCCGCCCTCGCCGAACAGCGCGTCGCGATTGAACTCGATGCACAGCACGGCGAACCCCGCGCTCTCGCGCTCGCGCAGCGCCTCGTCGAGCGTCGCGACGAAGCCGCTGCGGTTGGGCAGGTTGGTGAGCTGGTCGATGCCCAGGTTGCCCGGCTCGCGCGGCGCGCCGGCCCGGTGCGGGTTGCGCTCGCGGAACGAGAACACGCGCCCGATGGGCCGGCCATGGCTCCACTGCGGCTGCGCATGGCGCTCGATGATGGCGCCGTTGACCTGCGCGATCTCGTCGATCGCCTCGGACAGCGTGTGCGCGAAGACTTCCTCGAGCCGCCGGTCGTACGCGTCGACGTCCATCACGTTCATGCGCACCCACTCGTTGACGCCGCGGTCGTCGCCCGCGTGCAGCACGGCGTCGGGCAGCGACCACATGCGCGCGAAGCGGCGGTTGAACGCGCGGATGCGGCCGGCGAGGTCGGTCACGAGGATGGCGTCGGCCGTGGCCTCGAGCGTGGCGCGCAGCTCGGCCAGCGCCGTCTCGCGCTCGACCTCGATGCGGTGCTCGCGGCTGCGGTCGCGCACCGTCACGAGGAACAGCGCGGTGCCGTCGGCCAGCCACAGCGGCGCGATGCGGCGCGACACGGCGCGCGAGGCGCCGCTGGGCAGGTGCAGTTCGGCGTCGCTGTCCAGGATCGCGACGACGCCGCAGCGCACGCCGTCCCAGTAGGCCATGTCCTCGAGGTCGGCGATCGCGTCCTCGGCGTCCAGGCCCTCGAAGTCCTTGCGTTCGAGCAGTTCCTCGGCCTCGGCGTTGGCCGCCAGGATGTGGCCGCGCGCCGCGTCCACCACCCAGGCGGCGTGGCCGAGGGCGGCGAGCGCGGACAGCAGTCCCGCGAAGGATTCGGTCGCCGGCGCCTGCGTCAGGCGCGGCAGGGTGGGCGTCATGCGGCGGCCTCTTCGGCCACGTTCTCCCTGGGCGTGCTTTCCACGTCGAAGAAGTAGGAGATGCGCTGGCGCGGCTTCAGGTATTCGAGGGCGCGACCCGGCAACTGCACCGGCTTGAGGCTGCGGCGGATGCCCAGCGACGGCGTCTTCTCGAGGTCCAGGTGCACCGCCTCCTCGAGCGGCACGGCCGCGTCGTACACCAGCACGCGCGGCTTGAGCGGATGCGCGGCGTTGACGGTCATCACCATCGCGAAGCGCTCGTCGCTCAGCTGCACCACCGATCCGGGCGGATAGATGCCCATCATCTTGATGAAGCCCGACAGCAGCGTCTCGTCGAATTTCGAGCGGCACTGCGCGAACAGGCGCGACAGGGCCTCGTGCGGGGTGATCGACTGCGCCGGCGAAGCGGCGTTGCACAGGTTGTCGTAGCGATTGACCAGCGCCACGATGCGCGCGGGCAGCGACATGCGCGGCAACATCAGCGCGCTCGGGAAGCCGCTGCCGTCGGCCAGCTCGTGGTGCTGCGCGATGACCAGCTGCGCATCGGCCGACAGGCCCATGCGGCGGCCCAGGATCAGGCCCTGGGCGACGTGGTCGCGGTACAGCGCGGCCTCGTTGGCATTGAAGTCCTCGCGCGGCAGGCGCACGCGATCGGGCAGCGCGATCTTGCCGACGTCGTGCATCAGCGCGCCGACGCCCAGCTCCATCAATACGTCACTGGGTATGTTGAGCTGGCGCCCCAGCATCAGCGAGACGACGGTGACGTTCAGGGCATGCGCCGCATGGCGATCGCTGGACATCTCGCCCAGCACGCGCAGGCAGGGCTCGCCCTCGACCAGCATCTTGTCGAGCAGCGCGCGCGCCAGCAGCTGCGCCTCGGTGTTGGCGGCGGTCGGGTCGGTCAGCACCTTGTCGTTGGTGCGGCGCAGGTCGCGGCAGGCCTCGGCGAACTGGCGCTCGCAACGCTGCGCGATCTCGAGCTGGGCCGCCAGGGCCAGGCGGGCCAGCTGGCGGGCATCCAGGGGCTTGGGTGCTTCCTCGTGCGCCTGGGCGGCCGCATCTTCCGTGCCGGTGGCGCCGGGCGCCCCCGCGGCGGCGCCGCCAGCGGCCGCGGCCTCGACGACCGGCTGCTCGACGTCGCTGCGCTCCGGGCTCCACGTCAGGCGCGTCAGGCCGAGCGAGCGGATCGTCTCGATCTGCTCGTTGGAGGTCAGCTTGAAGCTCGACAGCGGGAACGGGTGCGACATCCAGCCGACGTTCAGGTGAACGAACATGCCGATGCGCAAGGCGCTCGCGTGGATGGGGGTGGTCATTCGAGATGTTCCTTGGCGGCCCGGCAGAGCCCGGACAGCTTTCTTCCTCCGTGGAATCGGCCGGAACCCCGCCTGACTTGAGCGGACGGATCGCCGGATGAACCGGTCGCGCCTCGAAAGCGCGCAAAATCCGCCGGCAGGTTCCGGATTTCGAATAATTGTTCTTCCTGCGAACAAATCTGATCAGCCGAGACGCCCACCCACCATGACCGACGCCTTCATCTGCGACGCGCTTCGCACGCCCTTCGGCCGCTACGGCGGTTCCCTGTCCGCCGTGCGGGCCGACGATCTAGGGGCCATTCCAATCCGGGCGCTCCTGGCGCGCCATCCCGAACTCGATCCCGCGGCGATCGACGACGTCCTGTACGGGTGCGCGAACCAGGCCGGCGAGGACAACCGCAACGTCGCCCGCATGAGCGCGCTGCTGGCCGGCCTGCCGGTGGACGTCCCGGGCGTCACGCTGAACCGCCTGTGCGGCTCCGGCCTGAATGCCGTGGGCAGCGCCGCCCAGGCGATCCGCGCCGGCGAAGCCGAACTGCTGATCGCCGGCGGCGTCGAGAGCATGAGTCGCGCCCCCTTCGTCATGCCCAAGGCGACCTCGGCCTTCGCGCGCGAGAACGCCGTCTACGACACCACCATCGGCTGGCGCTTCGTCAACCCGCTGATGAAGTCGCAGCACGGCATCGATTCCATGCCCGAGACGGCCGAGAACGTGGCCGACGACTTCGGCGTCAGCCGCGCCGACCAGGACGCGATGGCGCTGCGCTCGCAGCTGCGCGCCGTCGAGGCGCAGAAGCGCGGCTTCTTCGACGCCGAGATCACGCCGGTCACCGTGCCGCAGAAAAAGGGCGACGCCCTCGTCGTGGACAAGGACGAGCACCCGCGCGAGACCTCGCTGGACGCGCTGGCCAAGCTCAAGCCCATCGTGCGACCGGACGGCACGATCACCGCGGGCAACGCCTCGGGCGTCAACGACGGCGCCTGCGCGCTGCTGCTGGCCAGCGCTTCGGCCGCCAGGCAATACGGCCTGGCGCCGCGCGCCCGGGTGCTGGGCATGGCGGTGGCCGGCGTCGCGCCGCGCATCATGGGCATCGGCCCGGCGCCGGCGTCCAAGAAGCTGCTCGCGCGCCTGGGACTGACGATCGCCCAGATGGACGTCATCGAGCTGAACGAGGCCTTCGCTGCGCAAGGCCTGGCGGTGCTGCGCCAGCTGGGCGTGGCCGACGACGACGCCCGCGTCAATCCGAACGGCGGCGCCATCGCGCTGGGCCACCCGCTGGGCGCCAGCGGCGCGCGCCTGGTGACGACGGCCGTCAACCAGCTGCACGCCACGGGCGGGCGCTACGCGCTGTGCACGATGTGCATCGGCGTGGGGCAGGGCATCGCACTCGTCGTCGAGCGGGTCTGACAATCGAGGAGATGCCAGACCCCGACCGCGCGACGCGTGCCGTTCAACCGACTGACGGCGGCTGCCACAGCTCGATCCGGTTGCCCTCCGGATCGGTCACCCAGCCGAACTTGCCGTACTCGGAGACCTCGGTCTTGTCGTCGACGGCGCAGCCTTCGCGCTTGAGCAGGGCGAGCAGCGTCTCGAGGTCCGCGACGCGGTAGTTGATCATGAAGGGCGCGCCGCGCGTGCCGCCGAAGTAGTCGCTGTCGGCGGGGAACACGCACCAGGTGGTGTGCGAGGCGAGCGGCGACTTGCTGCCGGGCGGCTGCGTGGGCGGGGGCGGGAGCGCGAGGCCGCCCCAGTCCTGGATGTCCAGGCCCAGGTGGCGCCTGTACCAGGCCCGCAGCCCTTGCGCGTCGCGCGCCTTGAAGAACACGCCGCCGATCCCGGTCACTCGTTGCATCGCTCCAGCTCCTGTCGCCGCGCGGGCCGAGGCGGGCTCAGCGCCGGCGGTAGATCACCACGGTGCGCGCCATCTTGTCATGCCAGGCCTGCTTGCGGGCGTCGAAGGCCACCCAGACGAAGCCCAGCAGCAGCGGCGTCACGGACACGAAGAAGCCGACATAGCGCGTCAGCGCCTGCCAGAAGTCGGGCGTCGCGCGCGTCTGCGCGTCCACCACCTCGGCCTTGAACAGCATCTTGCCCGGCGTCGCGCCCTTGAACACCCAGAACGCGACGAAGGCCGCGCCCGGCACGACCCAGTTGAAGAAGAACGCCGCGCCGCCCTGCGCATAGGCCCAGCCGCCACCGAGCAGGCCGACCGTCACGGGCACCACGACGAACATCACGCCGAGCAGGTCGACCAGCGTGGCGGCCAGGCGCACCCAGAAGCCGACGTACTCGACGTCGTCCGTCGCCACGCCGTTCATCGACGCGCGGCGCGGCGCTCGCGCACGGCCTGCGCGAGGCGGCCCAGCAGCGGCTCGGTGTCGGCCCAGCCGATGCACGCGTCGGTGATCGACACGCCCCAGGCCGGCGTCACGCCCGGCTTCAGGTCCTGGCGGCCGTCGGCCAGGTGGCTCTCGATCATCACGCCGGTGATGCGCGCGTCGCCGCCGGCGATCTGGCCGGCCACGTCGGCGCCGACGTCGATCTGGCGCTGGTGTTTCTTCTCGGAGTTGGCGTGCGAGAAGTCGATCATCACCTGCTCGCGCAGGCCGCGCTCGGCCAGCGCCGCGCAGGTGGCCGCGACGTCGGGCGCCTTGTAGTTGGGCGCCTTGCCGCCGCGCAGGATCACGTGGCAGTCGGCGTTGCCGCGCGTCTCGAAGATCGCGGCCTGGCCCATCTTGGTCATGCCCATGAAGGCGTGCGACGCGTTGGCCGCCAGGATGGCGTCGGCCGCCACCTTGATGCCGCCGTCGGTGCCGTTCTTGAAGCCCACCGGGCACGACAGGCCCGACGCCAGCTGGCGGTGGCTCTGGCTCTCGGTGGTGCGCGCGCCGATCGCGCCCCAGGACACCAGGTCGGCGATGTACTGCGGGCTCAGCAGGTCGAGGAACTCGGTGCCCGCGGGCAGGCCGATCTCGGCCACGTCCAGCAGCAGCTGGCGGGCCTTGCGCAGTCCTTCGTTGATGCGGAAGCTGCCGTCCAGGCGCGGGTCGTTGATGTAGCCCTTCCAGCCGACGGTGGTGCGCGGCTTCTCGAAGTAGACGCGCATCACCACGAGCAGGTCGTCCTCGAGCGCGTCGGCCACGACCTTCAGGTGGCGCGCGTACTCCAGCGCCTGGTCGTGGTCGTGGATCGAGCATGGGCCCACGACGACGATCAGGCGGTCGTCGCTGCCGTCCAGCACCTTGGCCAGGTCGACGCGCGCCTTCTCGACCAGCGTCACGGCGCTGTCGGGGGCGGGCATGTCGTCCAGGAGCAGCGCCGGGGAGATGAGCGGACGCACGGCGCCGATGCGCACGTCGTCGACACGCGTGGTGTCCAGCGTCGTGCCGGGTTGCACGCCGATCTCGCGGTCGTGCCGCCAATCGTCAGGGAGAGTCATCGCCAAGCTTTCGGGAAATCGGCCGCCAAACGGGGCGGGCGCCCAATTATCGGGCACCCGTGTTGCGGCCGGGCATCAGGGGGCTATCGCCTCGACCTGCACCACCAGGTGGACGTCGTCGCCGACGAACGGCAGCCCCATCGTCGCGCCGAAGCGGCTGCGCTTGACGGCGCCCTCGAAGTCGCCGCCGCAGACCTGGCGCTTGAGCACCGCGTCCTGCCGGCAGGCGAACGAACGCGCCACCAGCGACAGCGGCTCGCCGGCGCCGCGGAAGGTGAACTCGCCGCGCACTTCCCTGACGCCGCCGGCATCGTCGAACTGGAACTTCGTCGCGACGAAATACGCCTCTGGGTAGTCGGTCGTGGCCAGGAGATCGGGCTCCTTCAGGCGCGCGTCGAGCAGGCGCGAGCCCGTCGAGACCGTCGTGACCGGGATGCGCAGGCGCAGGTCGCCCGTCTTCGCGGCACGGTCGATCGTCACCTCGCCGTTCACCGGCCCGATGCGCCCGCGCAGCGTCGACGTGCCGAAATGCAGCACCTCGAACGTGACGAACGTGTGGTTCGGATCCAGCTGGTACGTGACGGGACCCGCCACGGACTGCGCCAGCGCGGGCAGGCAGCCGGCGCTGGCGCACAGGACGAGCGCCGCCACGCGGGCGGCGCGTCGCGGCTTATTGCTTGACCGCTTCAACCTGGATGACCAGGTGCACGTTGTCCGGGAAGCCGTAGTTCAGGCCGTAGGACACGCCGTACTGGCTGCGCACGATGGTGGCGTCGAAGTCGCCGCCGCAGACTTCGCGCTTGACCATCGGGTTCTGGTAGCAGTTGAAGTTCTGCGCCTTGAGCACGACCGGGTTGGTCTTGCCGTTGAGCGTCAGGTTGCCGTCGATCTCGACGACCTTGTCGCCCGAGAAGACGAACTTGGTCGACACGAGCTTGGCGGTCGGGTTCGCGGCGACGTTCAGGATCTCCTCGCTGGAGATGTGCTTGGTGAACGCGGCGGTGCCGGTGTCCAGCGACGTGGTGTCGACGGTGACGTCGAGGGCGCCGGTCTTGGCAGCCTTGTCCAGCGTGACGGTGCCGCTGGTCTTGTTGAAGCGGCCGCGGTTGGTCGAGGTGCCGAAGTGGCCGATCTCGAAGGTCGCGAACGTGTGGCTCGGGTCGATGGCGTACGTGGCCGACTCGGCGTGGGCGGCGGTCACGCCGAGGGCGGCCACGAGGGCCAGCAGGGAGGTCTTGAACATGGGGAGGGCTCCTGGGGTCAGGAATCGTTGGATGAAAGCGTTCCGGCGCTGACCCGCACCGCCGGCTGCCGCCCCGTCGAAGGGGCTGGAGGAAATCAGAGCGGCGCGACGCCGGTCATGACGATCTTGAACTTGACGGCCACGTCGTCGGCCAGCTGCGACGTGTCGGTCCACTCGCCTTCGCCGATGTGGAACTCGTTGCGCTTGATGCTGAACGTGCCGGTGGCCGTGGTGTTGGCGCCGGCCTGGGCCAGCGCGATGGGCACGACGATGTCCTTGCTCGTGCCCTTGACCGTCAGCTTGCCCGCGACGTCGAACTTGCCCGCGCCCTTGGCCTTGATGGACGTGGACGCGAACGTGGCGTTCGGGAACTTGGCGACGTTGAACCAGGTGGCCTTGGGCACCTCGGCATCCGTCTCCGGCGAACCGAACGACGCGCTGGACGTGGCGATCGTGAAGGCCACCTTGCCGGCCTCGGGCTTCTTCGGGTCGAACGCGATGTCGGCCGTCCACTGGCCGAACTTGCCCTCGACCGGCACGCCCATCTCCTTGATCGCGAACGTGATCTGGCTCTGCGCGGGGACGACCTTGGCTTGCGCGAAGGCCACGCCGGACAGCGCGAGCGAGGCGGCGAGGACGAAGGCGGTGCGGATCTTGGTCATGGTCTTTGTCTTTCTGCAGGAAGGTTCGGGGAGGTCAGGCGCGGCCGGGGAGCATGCGGCGGATCAGGCCGTCGCGGTCGATCACCATGTGCTTGCCGACCGCGGCCAGGTGCAGGCAGACCAGGCCGAACAGCACCCACGCCAGGTCACCGTGCAAGGGCTTCAGGGCCTCGGCGAGGTCATGGTTCTTGGGCACGAAGTCGGGCAGCGGGATCACGCCGAACACGACGATCGGAAAGCCCGCGGCCGAGCTGTAGGCCCAGCCCATCAACGGCACCGCGAAGAACAGCGCGTACAGCGCCCAGTGCGTGACGGATGCGGCCGTGTGCTGCCACTTGGGGGCCGGCAGTTCGGCGGGCGGGCGATGCGTCAGGCGCCACAGCAGGCGCAGCGCGGCCAGCGTGAGGATCGTCGCGCCCGTCCACTTGTGATAGTTGTAGAGCTTGAGCCGCAGCATCGACATGCCCAGGTCGGTCATGTACAGCCCCAGGCAGAAGTTGCCGAGGATCGCGAGCGCCATGACCCAGTGCAGGGCGATGGCGGTTCCGGAGTAGCGCGAGGCAGGCTGGTTCATGGGCAGGTGGTTCTCGTGGTGGATGCGGCGTGGCGGAGGGGTCGGCGGCGTTGCATCCTGGACGCCAGTGTCCCGGCCTTGCGTGGCATGGGCGTTGCGGATGATTGACGCCGCGCTTCAGTTGGTTTGAATGGTAGTTCAGCCCGACATGCCCCTACCGGGGCGGAAAACGCATGCGGACCCATGCATCGACTCCGTGTCCACCGCCGGGTTCCGTGGCGGCGGCGCTCAAGGTCGCAAGGCCTCGAACGCCTGGCGCTGCGCCCGCGTCAAGGTGGATCCCGAGGGCGGCGACGCCGGTTCAACGAGGCCGTGGCGCACGGCGAAGTCCAGCGTCGCGAGCGCCGCGTCGGTCGTCAGCTCGCCCGCGGCCGCCCGTGCCAGCGCCTCGGCGACGGGCATCAGCCGGTGCTCGTGCACTTCGCCGTCGATGTTGCGCGGCGCGAGGCCGGCGGGCAGCCGGAGGTCGAACACGTGCAGGCGCTCGTGCTGCCGGCCTTCGGGGATGTCGCACTCGAGGTCGACGAGGCCGCCCGTGACCAGGCCCGCCATCTGCGCCGGCTCGAGGCCGGCCTCTTCCCAGCCCTCGCGGATGACCGCCTCGCGCGGCGCCTGGCCCGACGCCACGCCGCAACCGATCATGTTGTCCAGCCGCCCCGGGTCGGTCGGCTTCGAATACGAGCGGCGCGCGATCCACAGGTGCGACGGCCGCCCCGCCGCATCGGCCACCCAGCCGTTGCAATGCGCCCCCAGCGTCAGCGTGCCCCAGAAGCGGCTGGCGGCGCGCTCGATCGTGCCGTGCTCGCCGCCGTGGCGATCGCGCAGCGGATAGGGCTCGTCGCGCCACGCCACGATCAGCCCCTGGGCGCGCAGGCGCTCGTGCACCTGCGCGAGGCGCGCGTCACGCCCGGGTGCGGGCAGGCGCAGCGCGAGCGCGCGCGGGACGCCGCCGGGGCCGTCGACGCGCCCGAACGCATCGGGCCACTCGCGCAGCGCATCCAGGTGATCGACCGCCACCGACCCGAGCACGGGACCGCCCTCGTCCATCAGCACGAAGGGCACGCGCGCCGGGCCGTCGCAGGCCCGCGCCAGCGCGATCGCGGGCCATGTCTGTTGCGTCATCGGCGCAGTCTACGGCGGCGCCATCCGGGCCATGCGAAGTCATCGGCTAAACTGGCGGTCTGCGCGCCCGTAGCTCAGCTGGATAGAGTACTGCCCTCCGAAGGCAGGGGTCGGACGTTCGAACCGTCTCGGGCGCGCCATCTTTCTTCATGAGAATCAAGGACTTGGCTTGACAGTCGAGTCCTTTTTTCTTGCAGGTGTCCTGACTGCGTCCTGAAGCCATCGAAGCGTCTGGAACAAGTCCGAAGCCGTTTCTGTCGAAGTCCGAAATGCAAGCCGTGGCAAGGCCAGTCCGCCAACGACACGTCTTGGCCGCGCGAGCACCTCGAGACCGCTCTCAAGAGCGATCGTGATGAGACCCTTAGCAGGCACCGTACAGGAGCCCGAGGGCAATCACTTCACGTCATGGTTCGAACCGGCTTGCGCACCCCTGGAGTCGGCAAGCCGCACTCGAGCGCACATGACGACACTAGGCGCACATCCGGAAGCCCGGCACGAGGTGGTCGAGGGTGTCGCTGTCCAGCAGGCGCCGCAGGTCGTCCAACTCCACCGGCTTGCTGAAATGATGGTGAAAGCCGGCCTCTCGGGCAAGGTGGCGAGTCTCCACCATCGGAGCGCCCGTCATGGCGATCAGGAGCACTTGTTCGTGAGCGTCACGCAGCAGCCTTGCGGCCTTGTAGCCGTCCATGATGGGCATGTTGATGTCCATGATGACGACATCAGGCCGGAATGTTGCAGCAAGGCTCACGGCTGAATGCCCGTCGTACACGACTTCCGCCTGGTGCCCCCACGCCTTGACAAGGTGTCCGAGCGAATCGGCCCCATCGCGGTTGTCTTCGGCGATGAGGACTCTTTTTGATCTCATGGGCCAGTCCAGCACTCGTTTCCCACAGGCACCATAGCTCGGGGGCGCCGACTTGCAGCCAATCGATTTGCTGGCATCGGACTCTCGGAGTATGCGCTCCTTGCGCCGAGGTTGGGGGCACGTGCGATGTGAACGGACAGTCGCGCAGAAATCCAGTGCGAAGCCCGGCGGCGCGCCGATGCCGCAAGGAACCACGCCCCAGCCGCCGTCGGCCTACGGGCTCTGGAGCGGCAGCGCAATCGTGAAGACGCAGCCCACGCCAGGCAGGTCTCGCGCGGACAGCGTCCCGAAGTCGGCCTCCACGCCATGGCGCGCGATGGCCAGGCCCAGACCCAGGCCCGACCGGTTTTCGTTTCGTTGGGAGAACGGCTCGAACATGCGCTCGGTGCTGCCGGCCGGCAAGCCACCGCAATGGTCGCGAACCTCGATGCGGGCTTGCCCGTCGAGCGCGACTGCACTCAGGCTGATTTCCGTGTGCGGATGCGTGAACTTGAAGGCGTTCTGCAGGAGGTTGGCCAGCGCCGCGTGGAGGGCAGCGCGATTCGCCAGCACCATGAGCGCAGGATCGACCGCCGCAACGGCCAGCGTGCACCCGGCCGCGCTGGCGTCGAACTGCGCCGCGATCTGGGCATCCGCGACCAGCGAAGAGACCGAGAACAATTCCCGCTCCCCTCCCGAGCCATGTCGAACCTCGTTGACGGCGCGGTTGATCAGGACCGCCATCGACGCCAGGCTTCGTTTCAGGACGGCCCCCGTCGCGCCCGCCACGTTCATGTTTCCGAATTCCAGCGCGCCGGCGGCCAGCGTCGCGGTCGACACGGCATTGCGTAGCTCGTGCACCAGGAAGCCGACGCGCTCCCGGGTCTCGTCGTTCTGGCGCTCGAGCACCTGGGATTCGCGCTGGGCGCTGAATTCCAGGACGGCATCGGCGATCGCATTGTCCAGGCAGCGGTTCAGCGTGCGGAACTCGTCGACCGAGAACGGCGCGTCACGCTCGAATGCCAAATCGGTGATCGCCTGGCAGAGGTCGCCGTAGTCGTGCACGACCTGGTCGACGGAGTAGCCGAGCCCGAGAAGGCTCGCGCCGTGTGCCGTCGCGCTCACACCGATCTCCGACGCCGCCAGGTCGACCCCGCCGGAGGTGCCGGAGATCCGGACGCCGTCGGCGGGTCGTCCGCCGTCTTCCGCCTCCAGCGTCCTGATCAGCTGGACGAGAAACATCGGAACGCCGTTCGCAAGCTGCTCCTCGGTCGCCGCCCGCCTGGGCCGTGCCGCAACCTTGGCCTTTCAGCGGTCGACCAATTCCGCGCGATTGTTGGTCAGGAAGGTGTGCATCATGAGCGTTGCCAGTCGTGCTTCGGATCGATCAGAGCGGCCTCATCCAGACTTGGTGAACGGATCAACTCTCACTCGACGGTCGGCGTACCGTCTGTGCGGCAACGCACATAGCCGCCATCGCTCGGGTCGCGGCGCTGCAGATGCAGTGCTCAATCCCAGTACCCAGTTCGGTCATAGGCCGAATGCAGTCGCGCTTCATAGTCGCGGTGCACGGCGAACTTTCGTCATAGACGGGGCTGCTCCTGACCTGGGCCAGGGTGATCGTCACGTGCACGCAGCGCTCCGCCCAATCGATCTGGCCGATCCAGTGCACCCCGATCAGCACGCTCTTGCCGCCCGGCCACCAATTGCGCGTCTCGATCACCAGGTAGCGAATCGCCCAGGTCTCGTCGTCGAAGATGAGATCCGAGACGTGGCCGATGCGGCCGTCCGTCGCATGGAGGGCATAGCCCTTGAATTGCGCGCCGCTGCGCAAGGCGCCGTTGGGCGAGGCGAGGCGGGCGGCGCGCGCGAGATGGTTGGCGGCCAGTTCGGCCTCGGTCGGCAGAGATGCCGGAAAGTACGGATAGCCCCCCTCCGCCCACAGGCCGTTGGCGCCCCAGTACTCCGGATAGCCATAGTAGGCCGCGACTTCGCATTCGAGTTGACGCGAGACCGGCATGTGGGTGTCGATGTCGGGGCTGCTGGTGACCTGCTGGCGGGTCAGTCGCACGTCGATGTTCTTGGCCGCCGTGATCATGGGCTTGACCGCGTAGGGCGAGACCAGCACTTCACGGCCCGACAGCCAGTTTCCGGTGTCGACGACCAGGTAGCGGATCGTCCAGCGGATGTCGTCGAAGAAGACGTCCTTCACGTGGCCGATGACGCCGTCCGTCGCGGTGACGGTGAACCTGTCGAGGTGCTGGGTGCGGTCGAGCATGCGAGTCTCCTGGAATGACCGCAGCCTGGCGGCTGGACCTGCGTTCGTCTGTGCGCTCGCGTACCCGCATTCGACAGGATGCAAGCGTCTTGTCTGCCGCGTCGCCGGCACTGCTGTCGATGGCATCGGTCGCGCCGAACTGCCTGCCGACCGCCAGGCGGTTGTCGTCGAGGTCGACCATGATGATCTGCGCCGGCGAGCAGAGCTGCGCGGTCAGCAATGCGGCCAGGCCGATGGGGCCGGAGCCGACGATCGCGAGGCTCGTGTCGGCGTGCGGGATGCGCACGATTCGGCTTGCGTGCGGTCCTGAGCGACGACACGGGGCGCGCTCTGGATCGCTTCGACCCTTCCCGATACGTTTGGCAGGGTCTTTCGTCTTCGTCGATGTCGTAGGCTGCGAACTTGAGGCTCGTCGAGCCCGCGTTGAAGACCAGGACGACGTCCGTCACGGCAGGCTCAGGCGACCGCCGTCGGGGCGCGGCGCGGCGACCATACCCAATGGCGGACTTCCGGCAGATCCTGCCCATGCTCGCGGATGTAGCGCCGATGTTCCGCCAACCGTTCGCGCAGGAACGGCACCAGTGCGATGCCGGCATCGCCCGTCTGGGGCAGTTGGCACACCGCGTCGAGCGCCAGGTGGAACCGGTCGAGCTCGTTGAGCACGGTCATGTCGAAGGGAGTGGTGATCGTGCCCTCTTCCCTGTAGCCGTGCACGTGGAACTGGGCGTGGCTCGCCCGGCGATAGGTCAGCTTGTGGATCAGCGCGGGATAGCCGTGGAACGCGAAGATCACGGGCTTGCCGAAGGTGAATATGGCATTGAAGTCGGCGTCGCAAAGACCGTGCGGGTGCTCGGATGGCGATTGCAGCTTCATGAGGTCGACGACGTTGACCACACGGATCCGCAGTTCCGGAATGTGCTCGCGCAGGATGGTCACCGCGGCCAGCGTCTCCAGCGTCGGGACATCGCCGCAGCACGCCATCACGACGTCGGGGCTGGTGTCGCGCTGGTCGGTCGCCCAGTTCCAGATTCCGATGCCGCGCGCGCAATGCTCGACGGCCTCGTCCATGCAAAGCCACTGTGGCGACGCATGCTTGCCGGCCACCACCACGTTCACGTAGTCGCGGCTGCGCAGGCAATGGTCCATCACCGACAGCAGGCAATTCGCGTCGGGCGGCAAGTACACGCGCACGATCTCCGCCTTCTTGTTGACGACGTGGTCGATGAAGCCGGGATCCTGGTGCGTGAAGCCGTTGTGATCCTGGCGCCAGACGTGCGACGTCAACAGGATGTTGAGCGACGCGATGCTGCGCCGCCAAGGCAGCTCCCTGCAGACCTTCAGCCACTTGGCGTGCTGGTTGAACATCGAGTCGACGATGTGGATGAAGGCCTCGTAGCAGTTCAGCAGGCCGTGACGACCGGTCAGGAGATACCCCTCGAGCCAGCCCTCGCACTGATGTTCGCTGAGCATTTCCATCACCCGGCCCGAAGGCGCGAGCCATTGGTCGTCGACGTGGGTTTCCGCATCCCATTGCCTGGCCGTGGCCTCGAACACGGTGCCGAGGCCATTCGACAGGGTCTCGTCGGGTCCGAAGACACGGAAGTTGCGGCTCGGCTCGTTGAGCCGCACGATGTCGCGCAGAAAGCCGCCGAAGACGCTCGTGTCGCCCGGCCCGGGCACGCCCGGCGACGGTACGGCGAACGCGTAGTCCCTGAATGGCGGAAGCCGCAGGTCTTGCAGCAGCTTGCCGCCGTTCGCGTGCGGATTCGAGCCCATGCGGCGCGTGCCGACCGGTGCGAGCCGGGCGATCGCTTCGACCAACCGGCCTCGCGAGTCGAACAACTCCTCGGGCCGGTAGCTCAGGAGCCAGTCCGCGATGAGCTGCAGGTGCTCGGGATGCTGCGTGGGAAAGGAGACCGGCACCTGATGCGATCGGAAGCTGTCCTCGACCTTCAGTCCGTCGACGACCTTCGGCCCTGTCCAGCCCTTGGGGGACGCGAGCACGATCATGGGCCAGCGTGGTCGCGTGGTGACGCCGTGTCGCCTTGCGGCGGCCTGGTGGTCGCGTATCCGGGTCACCGCCGCGTCGAGCGCCGCTGCCATCGCCTCGTGCATGCGTCGCGGATCTCGGCCCTCCACGAAGATCGGCGTCCAGCCATGGCCGCGCAAGAGCTGGTCGAGTTCCTCGCGCGTGATGCGCGCAAGCACCGCCGGACTCGAGATCTTGTAGCCGTTCAAGTGGAGGATCGGCAGCACGGCGCCGTCGGTCGCCGGGTCGAGGAACTTGTTCGAGTGCCAGGCCGTTGCCAGCGGACCTGTCTCGGCCTCGCCGTCGCCGATCACGCAGGCCGCGATGAGATCCGGGTTGTCGAATACCGCGCCGAACGCGTGGCTGAGCGAGTAGCCCAGTTCCCCGCCCTCGTGGATCGATCCCGGGCATTCTGGCGAAGCATGGCTGGGGATGCCGCCAGGAAACGAGAACTGCAGGAACAGCTTCTGCAGCCCGCCCTCGTCGCGGCTGATCTCGGGGTAGACCTCGCTGTAGGTTCCTTCGAGATAGGTATTCGCGACGACCGCGGGGCCGCCGTGTCCCGGGCCGCAGACATAGATCATGTCGAGGTCGTACTCGACGATGATGCGGTTGAGGTGGACATAGATGAAGTTCTGGCCCGGCGTCGTGCCCCAGTGGCCCAGCAGCATGTGCTTGATGTCGGCGGCCGCCAGGGGACGCCTCAGCAGGGGGTTGTCGCACAGGTAGATCTGGCCCACGGACAGGTAGTTGGCGGCGCGCCAGTAGGCGTCGACTCGGTCCAGGAGGTCCGGCTCCGCCCGGAATCCGGAGTCGACTTGAAGGGGCGCGCCGTGCGTGAGGCTCATTGGCCGACGTTGCGCGCGGCGGCTCCCGGCGTCTGTGCGTTGGCGTACCGTTGCCAAGGCGTTCCGCTGGAATGGCGCGGCTGATCAGCGATGCCTTGCAGTCAACGCAGCCATTGCCTGAGCAGCCCGTGCACCTTCGCGCTCGAGAGCAGGTCGAGGTGATTGGTGCGATCCACCACGGCCTGCCGTTCCGGGGCGAAATCCAGGCGGCGTTCGGGCTGGTCGTGGTGCCCGAGGGCGCTGTCCACCGGCACCAGGCCATCGCCCGGGAGGCCGGACTTCAGGCCCTCGCCTGCCGATCCCAGGCAGCCGGCGATGGCAAAGCAGCGCGTCCCCACCGGCAGGCGCACCTGCTCGCAGCGGAACGTACCGTCATCGCTCGCGGGCCCCGGCACGACGTTGCCCCGGCGCAGGTCGTTGATCCCCGCGCTGCACAGCCCGGCCAGCCGCGCCAGCGGTGCCGCATGCGGCGCCGTCCCGAGCAGCAGGTCGATGCCGTGGCCTGCGCGCTCGAGCGGCGCCCCTTGGTGCGGCGTTCCGAGGCAGACCAGGTCCGCCACCCGCGCTGGCCAGCGCAGCCGGCCACGCTGGATCAGCAAGCCGTGATGGATGGCGCTGCGCGCCACGAGGCCGCCCATGCTGTGGCCCACCATCGCGAGGCGTTCGATCGGCATGGGCCAGGCGTCGTACAGGTTCTCCATCAGGAGCGCCAGGATGCGGCCGTTGGTCGAGATGCTCAGGCCCGTGTTGTAGTGCAGGTGGATGGGCGTGTAGCCCAGCTCGTGCGCCAGGCCGTCGGCGTCGTCATGGCCCGCGCGCCGCCACTGCTGGTCGTTCATGCACAGGCCATGCAACAGCACGAGCAGCCTGGGCGTCGGCCGGGACAACCGTGCGCGCAGCGCGAGACGCTCGAGCGGCAGCGTCACGCCCGCCTGGCGCAAGGCCATCGTGATCGCGAGCGGATTGCCGGTGGCCGCAAGGTGGTCGCCCAGCAGGCCATTGAGCACGGCCAGGCCCGCTGCACGTTCCGGACGGGATGCCTGCTCCGGATCCTCCGTCGTCGAGGCCGGCGCCAGCCAGCCGGACAAGGCCTCGGCCACGGCGTCGGTGGTCAGGCGCGCAGCGCCGCGCAGATCGGCGGCCTGGAGCAGCGGTTGGGTCATGGTTGGACGTGGCGCTGGCCACTCGTCGTGTCCGTGGCCCGCAGTCCTGGCGGGCCGGTGGGGCCGCCCATGGCGACGCCGCGAGATCGGAGGCTGCAGCGAGGTCGAGCCACGCGCGGCTCAGTCTTCGGCCGTGAGCGTCAACAGCACGTCGGCATACCAGGCGCAATTCAAGCCGAGCGATTCATCCTGCGCGTGGTCGCGCGTGCGCATGTCCATGCGCGTCGAGTGCACGCCGAGCAACTGCCACGCGAGCTTCCCCCGCGCCGGCGATTCGAACGCGCGGCGCCGCACGACGGGCGAGCCGCTGCTGCCGCTGTGGGTGCGGGCGTCGGTCAGGAAGCACGCCTCGCGCTGGAACGGGACGCCGAAGGCGGACGCGACACAGGCGCCCCGGGCCACCGCCAGGTAGTGGACGGTGTCGTGGAAGCCCAGCGGAAATCCGACGATGGTCAGCGCATCCCCGAGCGCGACCTCCTCGCCCCGGCCGTCCAGGTGCGATTCGTCGAAGGCCGCCAGCTCGGCATCGGGCGGGAGCTGATGGGTCGGGATCTCCATCGCGACCACGTCGGCCGCGCCGGCCTCGTCCGGCATGGCGCGCCACCGATTGCGCCCATCCTGGCGCAGCGGCAGCGACAGGGTGGCGACCTTCGACAGGTCGCGCAGGTCCGTGTGCACGCCGATCTCGATGCGATCCGGGAAGTGCGCGGTCGGCACGTCCTCGAACACATGGCGGTTGCTCACCAGGAACAGCCGGGGGCCGCGCCGGAAGAAGAATCCGCTCGCGCTCGTCAGGGCGCGCGATCCGGCGAACGTGGTGACGCGCGTCACGGCCATCAGGAGCGCGTCCATCCGTGCCGGCGCCGGCGCGGACACGGCCTCCGGATGGCGCTGGAGCAGCGCACGATTCCGCGCCACATCGCGTTCGAACGTCGTCAGCACGAGGTCCGAGATGTCGGCATGCAGCATGGCCGTGCGCGCCGCTTCGGCATGGCGGTCGAACGACTCGGCCAGGCGCGCGCGGGCACCCGTGCCGAGCGAATCGACGAACGCCGGCAGCAGCGCATCGAGCGCGACCTGGCCGCCCTTCAATTCGCAGATGCGCTCCGTGGCTTCCTGCAGGTTCTTCAAGGGCGGCCCCCGTTGCCGGAATGAAAAAAGCGCGGCGGTGCCGCGCTGTCACTGGGGATGTCGGGCGTGGCGCGACATCCTCTACCTGGCCAGGGTCAGGCCACGGTGCGAATGTTCGACGCCTGGGGGCCCTTCTGGCCCTGCGTCACTTCGAACTGCACGCGCTGGTTCTCGTTGAGCGTCTTGAAGCCACCGCCCTGGATTTCCTTGAAGTGGGCGAACAGGTCCTTGCCGCCGTCGTCGGGCGTGATGAAGCCGAAGCCCTTGCCCTCGTTGAACCACTTCACGGTGCCGGTTTGAGTCGTCATGTCGAATTCCTTTTGAAGTTGAAGGGCGCAACAGCGCGCCCAGCGAAGAGACGCCAAGAAAATCTTCAAGAGGGGATTCAACTCGACCGCCGGCAGGACGCCGGAGCGGGTGGAAAGACCTAAGAGCGGACGGTCTTGTACATATCAGCAAGTTGATCGTACACGCAATTGGTGGGTGCACGGATCTTTATTTCGTGCCCCACCAATGCACGAGCAAGCCTGCGCGACCGCAGGCTCGCCACGCGCCTCAGCGCCTCACGGGGGGCCGCGCAGGCGGCTTCGGGCCGGACCGCTCGAGGTGGCGGAAGGTGATCCGCCCCTTGGTCAGGTCGTACGGCGACAGCTCCAGCGAGACCCGGTCGCCCGCGAGGATGCGGATGCGATGCTTGCGCATCTTCCCGCCGGTGTAGGCGATCAGCGTGTGGCCGTTCTCCAGCGTGATGCGGTAGCGCGAGTCGGGCAGCATCTCGTCGACGACGCCGTGCATCTCGATGAGGTCTTCCTTAGCCATGGGCATGCTCCTTCGGCGCTGCCGCCGGTTGATGTCGGCCAGCCAGCCAGGCCTGCGCCTGTTCGCCGACGAAGCTTGCGGCCTCGTCCAGGCTGTCGAACAAGGGTGAGAAACGAAAGATGCGATCGCAGATCTGGCTGCCGCGGCCGCTCTTGATGGAGAGCGAGGCGCGGAAGCGGCCGTGGGAGTCTGAGACGGCGAGCGGGGAAATGGTGTACTTCCCGATTTGATAGGGGGTGTTGATTCAGGACTTTCGATTGGAACGTCGCTGCCAGCGGCGACGGCCAGAGGGAGCGCGCAGTCAAGCGCGCGAGCAGGTGAGCTCTATCCGGCAAAGGGCGCGCAGGGTCTTTCGCTGCGGCCGTCAGCGACCAGGTACGCGGCGATTGCTGGCGCAATCGGGTGGCCTGGCGTGGGAGGGAGATCAACTCATGATCTCGATGTGCACAGCGCGAGCGCTCGTTCGAGCGAAACGTGTCCACAAGGGAAGCCTGAGTCTAACACGCATGGCACATGGCCATCGGCCCGTTGCAGGACGCGTGCTCCGCCGCTGCCGTGCAGAGGCGTCAGGACTCGGGATGCTGTCCAGGAGATTCGGGTGTCGGAAGTGCACCCCGCGTGAACTCTGCTTCCGCCAGCGTCGGCAGGATTGGCCGATCGTGATGTCGCTCGCATCCCGAACCCGGCGCAGGATCTCCATCTGCGTCGCAGTCAGTGCATCAGGCATGACACCACGGCCGCGCCCGCACGCGGCCTGCAGGGCACCGTCGAGCGGCGATACTCGCACCGGCCCGAGCCCGGCGCGCTCCGCGACACTCGAAAAGAACCTGCCACCACCCCATGCTCCACGTCTTCATCAAGAAACACGCGCTCGTCCAGCACTTCTTCGACGGCCTGGAGGCCGAGGGCGACATCCGGGTCATCGACTATCCGTACACCAGGCACAGCAAGCTCAAGAGCATCCTGCGCAGCGTCGAGGCCTACCTGCTGTGGTGGCTGCCGCACTCGTGGTTCCTCGACGCCGGCTACCTGGCGCAGCTGCGCGCGATCCGGCCCGAGGATTCGGTGCTGTACTTCTCGATGGAGAATCGCAAGACGCTGCAGCTGATCCGCAAGTTCGTGCGGGCGCGCAAGCAGAACGCCTGGTTCTGGGATCCGATCCGCAGCTACCGCAAGAGCCCGCTCGGCCGCTGGGTCTACAAGCAATGGCTCAAGCACTCGGGCCTGAAGGCCTGGACCTTCGACCCACGCGACGCGCGCGAATTCGACATCGGCCTGATCGAGCAGGTCTTTCGCCACGACCCCGCGACCGGTGGCGCGGCCGAGACCAAGGACATCGACCTGTACTTCATCGGCACCGACAAGGGCCGCATGGACGAACTGATGCGCTGGAAGGACCTGTTCGAGCGCGACGGCCGGCGCACGCACTTCCATATCGTCGGCGACCGCAAGAAGGTCTACTCGCCGGGGCGCCAGGCGCTGGTGACGGACCAATGGATCCCGTACGCCGACAACATCGCGTTCGCGCGGCGCGCCAAGGTCATCCTGGAGCTGCTGCAGGGCACGCAGAGCGGCCCGACGATGCGGGCGATCGAGGCGCTGTTCTTCGGCAGCAAGCTCATCACGAACAACACGTCCATCGTCGACTGCGAGTTCTACGATCCGAGCCGCGTGTTCGTGATCGGGCGCGACCAGCCGGACGGCCTGCAGAAGTTCCTGGACACGCCCGCCGTGCCCGCGAGCGCTGAGCTGCTGCGCAAGCACGAGATCCGCACCTGGCTGGACCAGTTCCGCTGAGCCCTCGCCACCGCTGAGCCGGGTCAGCCCGCGAGGCGCTCGCGCAGGCGGCGATGCTCGGCCAGCAGGTGCCACAGCACCGCGCCGATCGCCAGGATCGCGACGCCGACGACAGCCAGCAGGCCGACGAGCCATTGCCGCGACTGCTCGAGCTGGCGTTCGATGTCGCCGATCAGCTTGCGCTGCTGCTGCGCCTCGGCGGCCTGCACCTGCGCGATGGTGGCCGCGCGCTCCTTGCGGAACATCTCGCCGAACGGTCCGGCCATCGCGTCGTTGACGCCGTCCAGCGCCGCCGCGGTGATGGCGCGCGTCGTCCGCGCCAGCGCGGGGGTGTTGTCGTCCAGCGCCTTGCCGATCGCCGGACTCAGGTCGTGCTGCAGGATGCGTTCGACGGCGCTCGAGATGCCGCGCGAGATCGACGCCTCGATCGTCGGCGCCACCCGCCGGGCCGTCTGGCCCGCGACATCCGCCGTGAAGCCGGCGATGCGCTGGCGGTTCTTCTCGTCGAGGAGCTGGTCCAGCGACGCGCGGATGTTCGCCGCGATCGCGGCCTGCACGCGCGGCAGCACGACGTCGTCCAGCGTGCTGCCCAGCGCGGGCGCGATGTCGTGCGCGAAGTCGTTGGCGGCCTTGGCCAGGCGCTCGTCGGCGCCGGGGCCGCCGCCCGACAAGGCCTCGTCGATCACCGAGCGCGTCAGGCTGCGCGTGGCGCGCGCGACCTCGTCCGAGCGCAGGATCTTCTCGATCTCCTGCCGGTTCTGCGCCTCGGCCAGCGTGCCCAGGCCGGTATCGACGGCCGTGCGCGTGGTCGGCGCGACGACGCCGGCGCAGCCGCACGCCGCGCCTGCGACGCCCGCCGCCAGCGCCCACGCCGCCAGTCCGCCTCGTCTCGTCGATCGCATGCCGCGCCCTCCGCGAAGCCCCGTGCGGGGCCGGCCCCGACATTGCCGCCGCGGCCCGCGCACGTCAACGCGCGGCGGCGCACGGACGTGGGGGGTGGCGCCGCGCGCGCAGTCCCGCGACCTACACTCGGTCACGCATCGCCGCGCGGCGAGCAGCGACGACACCACGCGAGGCCCGCATGGATCACACCCGCCAGCGTTGGACCGTGTTCTTCTTCCTGGCGGCCGCCTTCAACTTCAGCATGGGCGGCCCGATCTTCTTCGCCTCGGCCTGGAGCTACTCGGTGGCCTACCTCGGGCCGCCCGATCCGGCCGCCATCCGCTTCTGGGGCGACTTCGGCTACGCGGTGCTGCTGATCGGCCTGGGCTACGCCATCCTCGGGCTGGACGTCGACAAGAACCGCGGCATCGTGTGGCTGGGCATCGTGGCCAAGCTGTTCGACATGATCGTGCTGCCGCTGCGCTGGAGCCAGGGGCTCGCGCATCCGATCGTGATCGTGCCTGCGGCCATCGACGCCGCCTTCTGCCTGGGCTTCGTGTGGTTCCTGCTGCGCTATCCCCCGGCCAGGTAGCGATGTCCGCGCTCAAGGCCCTGCACGATTTCCTCGTCGGCGCGATGCGCGTCGAGCGCCGCGTCGACCCGTTCTTCCGCCCGCTGCTGGACGCGCTCACCCGCGAGCCGCTCACGCGCCTGGTGCAGGCGCTGATCCGCGCGCGGCTGCCCGACGACGGCCTCGCGCTCGCGCAGGAAAGGCGCATCGAGGGCGAGGACGCGCTGGTGGCCAGCATCATCGCGGACATGTCGCGCTACCTGCGCACGAACTACACGCCCGGCACCGCGCAGCGCGGCGGCAACACCAAGACGCATGGCGTCGTGCGCGGCGAGCTGGTCATCCACGACGGCCTGCCGCAGAACCTGCGCCAGGGCCTGTTCGCGCAGCCCGCGCGCTACCCCGCGTGGGTGCGCTTCGGGGGCCCGGGCCCGGCGCTGCCGCCTGACATCGACGACGTCGGCGTGCTGAGCATCGGCGTGAAGGTGATGGGCGTGCCCGGCCCCAAGCTGCTGGACGACGAACGCTTCACGCAGGACTTCACCGGCATCAGCACGCCCGTGTTCACGACGCCCGACCTCATCGCCAACGCCAAGCTGCAGGCAGCGATCGGCCGCGGGCTGCCGCTGTTCTACTTCATCGGCCCCGGCGGCCACTTCCTGGACGCCGTGATGCAGGGCCTGTGGTCGCGCACGCAGACCAGCCCGCTGGAGACGCCCTACTGGAGCTGCGTACCCTACCTGCTGGGCGAGGGCCAGGCGATGCAGTACGCGTTCCGCCCGGTGGCCACGACGCGCAGCCGCATCCCGGGCCTGCCCGGGCGCCCGTCCGACAACTACCTGCGCGAGGCGATGGCGCGCACGCTGGGCGAGGCGCCCGTGCGCCTGGAGATGCTGCTGCAGGTGCAGGCCGACCCGCGCCGCATGCCCATCGAGCACGCCTCGGTGCGCTGGTTCGATGCCGGCGGCACCCCGGTGGTCGCGGCCACGCTGGAACTGCCGCGCCAGCGCTTCGACACCGAGGCCCAGCTGGCGTTCGCGAGCCGCCTGTCGATCAATCCGTGGCACTGCCTGGCCGCGCACCGGCCGCTCGGCAACCAGAACCGCGGGCGCCTGAAGATCTACCAGACGCTGTCGCAGCTGCGCCAGCAGATGAATGCCACGCCGCACGTGGAGCCAGACGGCAGCGAGCGCTTCGATCCGCCGATCTAGACGGCCGCCCGTGCGAGCCGGCCTGGGCGTGCCACTGCCTCGTCATCCTGCGCGCCCCCCCTTTCGTCATCCTGCGCGGAGCGAAGCGGAGTCGCAGGATGACACCGGATGGCCGCGAAGCGGGTCACGGCGTCCCATGCGTCCCGCCGGCGTCGCCGTCAGCCTCCGCGACCCGCCCGCCCGTCGGCTGCTCAGGCGGTGGCCAGCCAGCGCAGGGCGCGGATCCCGGGCAGGAAGAAGTAGGCGCCGCCCACCACCTCGATGAACGGCGGCATGCCGTCCACCACGCGGCTGGGGCAGCCGGCGCGCGGCATCGTGAAGCGCGCGGTGTCGGGCTCATCGGGCGCGGCGAGGCGGTTGCCCAGCAGCGGATCGGTCTCGTGCGGCAGCGCGGCGAACTTGCTGCCTGCGATCCATGCACCCTGCACGAACTCGAACTGACGCGCGAGGTCGGCGCACAGGCAGACGAAGTGCAGGCCCGTCTCGACCTGCGGCGCGCGACCCGACAGGGCCTCGGCCACCGACAGCCGCACGCCGTACTCGCGCCCGCGCCGCAGCACGCGATGAAAGCGCGCCGACGCGACGGCATCGGCGTGCAGCGCGTCGGCGTCGAAGCCGAGGATGCGGATGGCGCGCGAGACCAGCCCCGTCGTGCCCGCGGGCAGGTCGGGGTTGCGCGGGTTCGCGCGCCGGATGTGCGCGCCCACGGGGCAGCGCAGGCCTGCGGGGTCGTCGTCGAACGTGAAGCCGTTGCGCGCGCGTTCGGCCGCGTCGGTGCCCACGCCGGCAATGAGCGTGGCGGACGGCGGCAGCAGGGGCTGGCCGTCCATGCGGCGGCCGACCATCGCCTCCGCGAGTTCCTTGCGCTGCGCCGGGTCGCTGCCGGTCTGCGCGTCGACATAGCGCCAGAAGCCCGGCACGTCCTGCTTGAGCGTGCGCAGCACGAGGTAGCTGCCGTTGCGGCCGAGGTCGGCGCGGTCGGGGGCGTCCTCGGCGCGCGGCAGGTGCGCCGCGGCGCCGGCGGGTTCCAGCAGCGGGCGCGCGGTGTAGCGGCCGTATTCGTTCGGGTAGCCGAGCAGGAACTCGCCCAGGCACGACAGGTTGCCGTAGGTCAGGCGGTCGTGGTCCTCGGGCGGGATCTCGCGCGTCCAGTCGATCTCGGGCTGGCTCACGCCGTCGGCGAAGCCGAAGGGCTCGACGCCGCCCATGTCGGTCGTCGACAGCCAGCGCATCAGGTCGAACGCGATGCCCCAGTGGCTCTCGAGCTCGTGGCGGCAGGCCTCCAGGCGCCCGGGCAGGGCGTAGACCATCACCAGCACGTGCGGCACCTGCTCCACGCCAGGGCCGCCCCACTGCCAGCGCGCGGGATCGTTGACGCCCAGGTCGCCGAGGCGGCGCGCGCGGTTCGCATCGGCGCCCAGGCCGCCGAGGAACTCCGGCGCGAACTCGCCGACGATCGCATCGGGCACGCCCAGCTCGCGCAGCCCCTCGGCGCCGAATGCGACCTGCAGCACGGCGGGCGGGAGCGCGCCCTTCTCCGCCGAGCCCACCGGCGCGCTGGCCAGCCACTGGCGCGCGGCGGCGCGGTTGCGCACGCGCAGCAGCGCGAAGGCGCTCTCGGTGTGGTGCTTGTAGCCGAAGCGCAGCAGGCCCTGCACGTCGGCGTAGTCGGGGAACGCGGTGGCGGCGGTCACATCAGCCTCAGCCAGTCTTCGATCTCGGGGTCGCTCATCGACGCGCGCTCCAGGCCCTCGCGGATGCGCGTGTGGCGCGCCAGATCCATCGCGCTCAAGCCGGCATCGGCCTTGTACCAGACCGCGTTGGCCAGCTGGTGGCGCCGCAGGTAGTTCTTGAAGGCCTGCGAGTCGCGCGCCCCGCCCTGCACCAGCCAGTTCGTGCGCGGATACCCCACCCCGTTGCTGAACACGAGGTTCAGGCCCCAGGCGACCTTGTTGATGAAGTCGTCCATGTAGCTCTCCAGGATGCCGTCGTAGTTGCTGGCGAAGAGCAGACGCTTCCTGTCGTCGAGGAACACCCAGCGCGCGAAGTGGATCGTCTGCACGCGCGTGAGGTGGCCGCGGCCGTAGACGTGGCGCGCCGCGTAGTCCAGCAGCGCCACGAGCACCACCACCAGCACGCCCCGGAACGCGCCCGGCTTGACGCTGCCCATCGCCGTGAATGCGTTGGTGACGCAGCGGTCCTCGAACGTGGCGAGCTCGGCGACGTGCGCCGGATCCGGCGGCGGCGCGATCTGCGCGTCGCTGCGTTCGCGCGATCGCAGTTGCCACACGAAGATCGGCGCGTACAGCAGCAGCAAGGGCAGCGCGACGAGGCCGAGGACGGGGATCGCGATCGCGTGCAGCAGGTTGCGCAGCCACCAGCCCAACGGCGTGGGCGCCTCGGGCGTCACCATCAGGCGGCCCTGGCGGCGCTCGCCGGCGACGTAGTCGACGAGCTGCCGGCGCACGGCCTGCAACTGCCCGGGCGGCGTGGCCTGCAGCGTGCGCAGCTGCGCCGCGAGCGCCTGGGCGAGTGCACGCTCCTCGCGGATGCGCCGGCGTGTGCGGCCGATCCAGTTGACGTAGGCCGCTGCCACCGGCCGGTCGCACGCGCGCAGCCACGCGGCCAGGCCCGCGGCGTCCCTCGGGCAGCCGACGCAGTGGCCGAACACCTCGCGCAGGCCGGCCGCGCTGGCGCGGACGAACTCGTCGAGCTGCGCACCGCCGGGCCCGTCGCAGTCGCCGAGGAAGACGAGGTAGGTGGGCAGCGGCGCGGGCGTGGTGCCATACGCCGCGAGGTCGACGTGCGTGGTGTCGACCAGGATCGCCAGGCGTGCGAAGTGCAGCTTGTCGAAGCGGCCGAAGGGCAGCAGGCGATTGCGCGGGTCGGCCTGGCCGGGCCCGGAGTTCATGCGCGCCAGCACCTCCCGCAGCGCCGGCTCGTGGCCGGGCCGCACTTCGGCGACGACCATGAAGTGGCCCTGCGGGGTCATGTTGCCGTCGTGTGCGAGCGCCTCAGAACTGCAGGCAGAAATCGATCAGCCGATCCTTGCCCCAGTAGACCTTGCCCAGGTAGAAGTTCGGCGAGACCAGCCGGATCTCGTCGCGGATCCAGTGCGCCACCAGCGAGGTCTTGGAGTAGTCCAGGACGATGCACTCCTTGCCGTCCAGCCAGCTCGCGCCGGTGTAGACCTCGGCGATGATGGCCTCGAAGCCGAGCGCGGTGATGCGGTTCTTGAGCGTCTTGGTCTTCGGGTCGAACACCTTGCCCTGCCACGCGAAGTGGTTGACGAACTGCGCGATCGGCGCCGAGTACTTGGTGTCGGGCGCGATGATCGCGGTGCCCGTGGCCTCGCCCGTCGGGATCGGGCCGGTGGGGCTGGCGCGGAACAGGTCGTCGAGCTGCGGCTGGGTCATCTCGAGCAGTTGCGTCGCGGTGTAGGCCATGGTGTCTCTCCCGGTGTGAAGCAGTCGATGGCAGTTTGGGCAACGCACTGTCCAGCGTCAATGCGCGGGGGCGGGCGTTCTAGGGGAGTCGGCGCGCGTCGTCGAGCAGCACGTCGGCGGCCTTCTCCGCGACGATGTAGACGGCGCTCGCGAGGAAGATGCCGGGGATGCGCGGGAACACCGAGGCGTCGACCACGCGCAGGCCGGCCGTGCCGTGCACGCGCAAGCGGCTGTCGACGACACCCCCTTGTTCGCGTGGACCGATGGGGCACGAGCACGAGGCGTGGTGGCCCCACGCGTTGTCGCGGACGTAGCGCGCCAGCGCCTCGTCGGAGTCCACCGCGGGGCCCGGCGCGTGCTCGGCCTCGACCGCGCCTGAGCGCACCATGGGGCCCATCACGCGACGCACGAACTTGATGGCGTCAACCACCGCGCGCACGTCCTCGCCGGCGGGATCGTCGGCGGCGGCGAAGTAGTGGAAGTCGATCTCGGGCGTGTCGCGCGCGTCCGCCGAGCGCAGGCGCACCGTGCCCGCGCGGTTGCGCGTGTGGGCCTTGAGCACGGCCCAGCTGAGGAACTTCGGGTGTTCCTGCAGCCACTTCGAATACCCCGGGAAGTAGCCCTCGAAGCGCGTGGGCAGCGCCATCGCGAAGATGTCCGGGTCGCCGGCCTGCGGGCCGAAGCGCTGCACCAGGCCGATGGTGGCGCCGCTGGAGATGTACATGCCGCCGCGCGGGCTCGCCTGCCATTCTCCGAAGGCCTCGTCGCCGCGCCGGAAGTGCGCGCCGCGCAGGCCTTCCCAGCGCTCGGGCATCGGGTGCGTCACCGCGACCTCGTAGCGGTCCTGCAGGTTGCGGCCGACGCCGGGCAGCTCGACGCGCACGTCGATGCCGTGGCGCTGCAGTTCGTCCGCGGGGCCGACGCCCGACAGCATCAGCAGCTGCGGCGTGTTGAAGGCGCCGCCGCACAGCACCACCTCGCGCGTGGCGCGCACCTGGCGCAGCTCGCTCGCGTCCTGCGGCGCGGCGTGCGCGCGATACAGGTGTCGGCCCTTGCGGTACTCGACGCCGACGGCGCGCTGCCGGTCGTCGAACAGCACGCGCGTGGCGAGCGCGTCGAGCTCGATGTGCAGGCGATCGGGGTGGCGCTCGTGCACGGCCAGCAGGCGCTCGCGGGCGCCCATGCGCCGGTGGCCGGACGTGGACAGCGGCGTGTAGCAGGCGCCCTCGAACGGCTTGCCCCCGAGGCGCCTCGCGTTCGGGTCGCCGCGGCCGCGCAGGGCGCGCCACAGCGTGGACAGCGGCCGGCGCATGCCCAGGGTGACGACGGCGGTGGTGTCGATGATCAGCCGCAGCATCGCGAAGTCGAAGAAGGCCTCCAGCGGCATCGCGCGCTCGATGTGCAGCCAGCCGCGCCAGCCGTGGCCCAGCGGGTCGATGCCGATCGCCGCCAGCGCGCGCCAGAACGGGCGGTGGCGGCAGTTCTCGACGCGCCTGGCGTAGCGCCGCATCGCCTTGGCGCGCCAGCTCGCGTCGCCGGTGAGCGCGGCGATGCCGTCCCAGTCGGAGTCGTGCGGCAGCATGAAGATCATCGCGTTGTGCGCGGTGCAGCCGCCCAGCGTGGCGGCGCGCGGGTACAGCACGGTGCCGTCGGCGCTCTTCCAGTCGCGCGACTGCTGCTTGGCGTCGGCGTAGTGGCGCACGCGGAAATCCCAGCGCATGGCCGGGTTCTCGGAGGCAAGCGGGTGGAAGGCCGGGATGTCGTGATCCTCGGGCATGCCGGGCACGGCCTGCGTGGGCGCGTCGCCGCCGGCCTCGAGCAGGAACACGCGCAGCCCGCGCTCGGCCAGCCGCGCGGCGAGCGTGCCGCCGCCGGCGCCGGATCCGACGATGACGACGTCCCAGTCTTGCTCGTGCGCTGCGGCTGCCATTCCCCGATTGGAACGCGTCAGAAGGTCTTGAGGAAGGCGATCAGCGCGTGGCGGTCGTCGTCGGTCAGCTCCGGTTCATGTCCGAAGGCCTTCTCGTCGGCGCTCAGGCCGTCCTGCTGGTTGAACTGCGAGGTGCCGAAGTAGTGGCCGCGGTTGACGACGAGATCGGGGCACTTGCTCAGCTTGAGCAGGCGCGGGCCGAGGTTGCGGAAGGTGTCCATCAGCTGGTCGTCGGTGGCGTCGGCCGGCGCCTTGAGCAGGTCGGCCTGCAGTTCGAGCGCCAGCGCGCCGATGTTCTCCAGGCGCTGGCCCTCGCTCAGGCTGGTGTCGGTCTCGGAGGGCAGGATGATGTTGGACAGCAGGCCCACCGGCACGCCCTTGGGGATCTTGTCGAGCGTGACGTCGCCGCCAGTGTCCACCCACGACGGGATGAAGCGGTGCAAGCCCTGCAGCGGCTGCAGCGCCTTGGGCAGGTAGCCGGCCGGGATGAAGATGCGGCTGCGCTGCGTGGTGCGGTCGATGGTGCCCAGCACCTTGTCGCCGAACACGGCGTCGCGCTGGCGCTTCTCGGGCCACAGCATCTGCTGGATCGAGGCGTCGAACATCTTCACGCGCGCCGCCACCGACGGGTCGGTGGTGAACGTGCCCACGCTGTTGTTGAGCAGGTAGGGCGCGGTGGACCACACGCTGATCAGGGACGGCACGCGCGTGTAGCCGCGCCCGCCGGCGGGCATCGCGTACGGCATGGGCTCGCCGGTGAGCGGGTTCGTGATGGTGATGGTGCCGACCGACGGCAGGTCCTTGTAGCTCCGCGACGAGAAGTTGTCCCAGATGTTGCCGCCGATCGCGTTGGTGGCCAGCGGGCTGCAGGCGTTGGTGCGCAGCAGCGTCTCGGGGATGCGCGCGTCGGTGGACAGGTAGTTGCCCTGGAGGAAGTCCGGCGCCTGGACGACGGCGCGCATCGCCGTCTTGTACTCGTCGGTCTGCGTGTACGACCAGTAGCGCTTGAAGCAGCCGAGGTAGTTCGCGCCGGCGCAGGCCTTGGCGTCCAGGTCCAGCGACGCGGGCAGCGGCGGCGCCTTGCTGGAGTGGCAGCGCGCGCAGGTGTTGGCGAAGACGTCCTTGCCGTGCGCGAGCAGCGCCTCGTCGGCCTTGAGCAGGTCGGCGCCGCCCGGGGCATCCTTGAGCCGGTCGGGCTGCGCGGCCTTCAGGAAGAACAGCGCGGTGTCGTAGGTGCCCGCCTCGGTGGCGCGCCAGTAGGCCGAGTTCTTCTCCGCGGTGGCGATCGTGATGGGCGTGATGGGCTTGCCGCCGACGACCGCATTGAAGTGCAGCAGCCACTCCTCGCTGAACAGGCCGATGTTCAGGTAGACGCGATTGAGCGCCCCCAGCAGGCCGACCGAATCGGCGCCGTCCTTGAGCACGTGCGGCGTCTTGACCGCATCGGGCGCCGTGAAGAAGCCCTTGAGCGCATCGGGCGCGCCGGCGTACTGGTTGAACTGCTTGTTGTCCAGGCCGCCGCCGGCGAGCTTCTCGTCGCCGATGCGCGCGGCCATGCCCATGCGCGACGGGAAGTCGTAGACCGCGTTCATCGTGCGCGGGTTGTTGATGCCGTCGGTGGAGATGAGCGAGGTGTCCATGCTGCCCGGGCGGAACGTGTGGGCCAGCTGGTACATGAAGTTGCGCTGGCCCTCGGGCTTGCCGGAGTTGAAGATGAACAACCGGTCGACCCACATGTACTGCGCACCCACCGACGAACTGAGGTTGGCGAACTGCGGCGCGGCAGGGTCGGCCGGCGGATGGATCGGGCTCGGGCCGACGTGGCAGAAGCCGCAGGACATGCCCACGCGGTAGGGCCGCACCAGGTCCTTGTCGTTGTAGTACGTCGGATCCGTGTAGTAGCGCTTCGGATCCCAGCGCGCGGCGGCGGCCTCGTCGAACTTCGGGTTCGGGAACAGGCGCAGGCCGGCGATGCCCGTGGCGTAGCCGTAGAACGAGCCGACCGGCAAGGTGCTGCCGTCCGGCATCCTGGCGCTGCCGCGCGCGCCGATCTTCACGCCGGGGTACTTGGTCTCGTTCTCGAACGGGTCGGCGGGGCAGTCGGCGCGGCGCTGGTCCAGCCACAGGCCGAAGCGCTTCGGATCGGGGCCGGCGGCAGCCTGGAAGCAGGGCTCGTTGACCAGGCCGAGGTTGTCCCAGCGGTTGGCGCGGGTGAAACCCAGCTCGGGATGCGAGGAGACGATCTTGAGCAGGTCGAAGGCGCCGAAGGTCGTGGTGGTCAGGCCGTCCCAGAAGCGGTCGTTGCCGCCGCTCCAGACGATCCACATGTTGCGGCCCTTGATCTCGTCGGGCGTCAGCGCGACGCCGTTGTCCATGTCGTGGAAGTAGTCCTCGTCGGCCTGCGCGAACGATTCTGCGGTGCGGCCCGCCTGCATCGCCTCGTCCAGCACCTCTCCGGCCTTCGGCCCGGTGCTGCACGCCGTGACGACCACGATCGTCGCCGCGATGGCCAGCCCGCAGGCGGCCAGGGTCCAACGGATGCGCGGATGCTTGGGCATGCTGAATCTCTCCAGACCGGAAACCTCGGGTGGCGCGGGCCCTCCCGGCTCGCGCGGACGTCAAAACGACTATAGGCGCGATGCCCCGGAGGGGCATCCCCCTACGTTGCGGGAGCATTTCCAGAGGGAAAGCGGCCCATCGGACACGCACGCTTGTCCGATGGAGCGACTGGTCAGGTCAGCCCGCGCGCTCGGTCGCCAGCAGGCATGCCGCGGACGTCTCGGCGTCCAGCGCGCGCAGCGCCGGCAGCTCCTGCGCGCAGCGCGGCACGGCCTTGGGGCAGCGCGTGCGGAACACGCAGCCCGAGGGCGGCGCAAGCGGGGACGGCATGTCGCCCGAGAGCAGCTGCAGCACCTTGCCGCGCTCGATGCGCGGGTCGGGGACGGGCACCGCCGACAGCAGCGCCTCGGTGTACGGATGCCCCGGCCGCGCGTACAGCGCGTCGCCCTGCGCCACCTCCATCGCCTTGCCCAGGTACAGCACCAGCACGCGGTCGCTGATGTGCTTGACCACCGCCAGGTCGTGCGCGATGAAGATCAGCGCCAGGCCCTTGCGGCGCTGGAGCTCCTGCAGCAGGTTGACGATCTGCGCGCGGATCGACACGTCGAGCGCCGACACCGGCTCGTCGCAGATGATCAGCTTCGGCTCGAGGATCAGCGCCCGCGCGATGCCGATGCGCTGGCACTGGCCGCCGGAGAACTCGTGCGGGTAGCGGTTGATCTGCTGCGGCGTCAGCCCCACCTCGGCCATCACCGCGCGCACCTTCTCGTGCACCTGCGCATCGCTCAGCTCGGGCCGGTGGATGCGCAGCGGCTCGCCGATGATGCGCGCCACGGTCATGCGCGGGTTCAGCGACGCGAGCGGATCCTGGAAGATGATCTGGATGTCGCGCCGCGCGGCCAGCCACGCGGCGTGGTCGTCCGGCCGCAGCACCGTGCCCTGCCAGGCGACCTCGCCGCCGGTGGCCGGGATCAGGTTCAGGCAGGCGCGCGCCAGCGTCGACTTGCCGCAGCCCGACTCGCCCACGATGCCCAGCGTCTCGCCGGCGCGCAGCTCGAACGACACGCCGTCGACCGCCTTGAGCGTGGCGGCGGGCGTCCAGGGCCAGGCCTTGCGGTCGCGCACCTTAAAGTGCACCCGCAGGTCGCGCACCGACAGCAGCGGGCTCGTCACGGCCTCAGGCATCGGCGGCCTCCAGCGCGTCCAGGTCGGCCACCGAGCGATGGCAGGCGCGCAGCGTGGGCGCGCCGGGCGCCAGGGGCTGCAGCAGCGGCAACGTCGAGACGCAGCGCTCCTGCACGAAGCGGCAGCGCGACGAGAACGGGCAGCCGGGCGGCAGCGCGTTCATGTTGGGCGGGTTGCCGGGGATGCTGCGCAGCGTCTCGGCGCCGGCGTCGAGCCGCGGCAGCGCGGCGAGCAGGCCGCGCGTGTACGGGTGCGTCGGGCGATGGAAGATGTCGTCGGCCGACGCATGCTCCATCACGCGGCCGCCGTACATCACGAGCACGTCGTCGCACAGGCCGGCCACCACGCCCAGGTCGTGCGTGATCATCACGATGGCCGTGCCGTGCTCGCGCTGCAGCTCGCGCAGCAGCTGCACGATCTGCGCCTGCACGGTGGCGTCGAGCGCGGTGGTGGGCTCGTCGGCGATCAGCACTTCGGGCTCGCACAGCAGCGCCATCGCGATCATCACGCGCTGGCGCATCCCGCCGGAGAACTCGTGCGGGTAGAAGTCGATGCGACGCTTCGCATCGGGGATCTTGACGTCGTCCAGCGCCCGGATCGCGCGCACGCGCGCCTCGCGCCGGCCCAGCCCGCGGTGCAGCTCCAGCACCTCGGTCATCTGCCGCTCCACCGTCAGGTACGGGTTCAGCGACGTCATCGGATCCTGGAAGATCATCGCGATGCGGTCGCCGCGCACGGCATTGAGTTCGGCGGCCGGCAGGCCCAGCAGGTTGCGGCCGTGGTGCAGCACCTGGCCGGTGGCCGTGCCGTTGCGCGCGAGCAGGCCCATCATCGCGAGCATCGTCTGCGACTTGCCCGAGCCCGACTCGCCGACGATGCCCAGCGTCTGGCCGCGGCCCAGCTCGAAGCCGACGTCGTTGACCGCGTAGACGGGCCCGTCGTTGGTGGTGAAGCGCACGCTGAGGTCGCGCACCGCCAGCACGGGCGTGTTCGTCGTCGAAGCGCTCATGGCTCAGCGATCCTTCGGGTCGAGCGCGTCGCGCAGCCCGTCGCCGATGAAGTTGGCGCAGTACAGCGTGATCGACAGCGCCGCCGCGGGGAACAGGATCATCCACGGCGTGGCGCCCATCACGGCGGCGCCGTCGTGGATCAGCACGCCCCAGCTGGTCATCGGCTCCTGCACGCCCAGGCCCAGGAACGACAGTACCGATTCGCTGAGGATGACGCCCGGCACGACGATGGACGTGTAGATGACGACCACGCCCATCAGGTTGGGCACGACGTGCTGGAAGATGATGCGCCACGTGGGCACGCCGATCGCGCGCGCGGCCTCGACGAACTCGCGCGACTTGATCGACAGCGTCTGGCCGCGCACGACGCGCGCCATGTCCAGCCACGAGAACGCGGCGATGGCAGCCACCACGAGCAGGATGTCACGGCCGAACACGGTCACCACGAGGATGGCGATCAGCAGGTAGGGCACGGCGTAGGCCATGTCGACGATGCGCATCATCGCGCTGTCCACGCGTCCGCCGGCAAAGCCCGCCACCGCGCCCCACACCACGCCGATGGTGACCGACACCAGCGTGGCCAGCACGCCCACCAGCAGCGAGATGCGCCCGCCGATCAGCGTGCGCACCAGCAGGTCGCGCCCCAGTTCGTCGGTGCCGAACAGGTGCCAGCCGGCGCGCGTGGGCGGCGCGCTCATCAGGTTCCAGTCGACGGAGTCGAACGCATTGGGCAGCAGCATCGGGCCGAACACGCAGGCCAGCGCGATCAGCGCGAGGATGAACACGCTGGCGACGGCCGCGCGATGGCGCATGAAGCGCACGCGGGCATCGCGCCAGGGGCTGCGGCCGGCGGGGGCGGCGTCGACGGGCAGGGTGGCGCTCATCTCAGTAGCGGATCTTGGGGTCGAGCCATGCGTACGCGAGGTCGACCAGCAGGTTGAGCAGCACCGCCATCACCGTGACCAGCACGACCAGGCCCAGCACCAGCGTGTAGTCGCGGTCCGAGGCGCCGTTGACGATCAGCTTGCCCAGCCCGGGGATGGAGAACCACGACTCGGTCACGATGGCCGAGGTGATCGACGAGATCGCCAGCGGCCCGATGATGGACACCACCGGCAGCAGCGCCGGGCGCAGCGCATGGCGCATCACGACGATGCGCATCGGCAGCCCCTTGGCGCGCGCGGTGCGGATGAAGTTCGAGCTGAGCACCTCGATCAGGCTGCCGCGCATGATGCGGCCGATGGTCGAGACGTTGATCAGCGTGAGCAGCGCGATCGGCAGGATCATGTAGCGCGGCGCGAAGTCGTCCCAGCCGCCCGAGGGCAGCAGCGGCAGCAGGATCGCGAACGCCAGCACGAGCACCGGCCCCAGCACGAACGACGGCAGCACGCTGCCGATGTTGGCCACCAGCATCACGCCGATGTCGACCGCGCTGTTCTGCCGCAGCGCCGCCACGATGCCCAGCGCCACGCCCAGCACCGCGGCCACCGCCATCGCCGTGCCGCCGATGGCCAGCGACACCGGCAGCGCGCGCGCCACCAGGTCGTTGACCGACCAGTCCGCGTAGCGGAACGATGCGCCCAGGTCGCCGTGCAGCAGGTCGCGCAGGTAGTACAGGTACTGCTTCCACAGCGGCAGATCGAGGTGGTACTTGGCCTGCAGGTTGGCCAGCACCGCGTCGGAGACCTTGCGTTCGGCGTCGAACGGGCCGCCGGGCGTCAGGTGCAGCAGCACGTAGCACAGCGTGACCACGGCGAGCACCGTGGGGATGGTCACCAGCAGGCGACGGACGACGTAGGCCCACATGTTCGCGAGGCCTCAGTGCTTGATGATGTAGAAGTCCTTGGAGCGATAGCGGTCCATGCCGTTCGCCTCGTCGTAGCCGCCGACCCAGGGCTTGATCAGGCGCGGCACGGAGTACTGCAGCAGCGGGATGATCGGGTAGTCGTCCATCGCGATCCTGGCCGCCTGCGTCAGCAACGCCTCGCGCTTGGCCGGATCGGTGGCCGCGTTGCCCTGCACGATCAGCTCATCGGCCTTCCTGTTGCAGCTGCGCTGGTCGTTGACCTCCGAGCCGCACTGGATCAGCGCGAGGAACAGCGTGGCGTCGTTGAAGGTGGCCACCCAGCCGTGGCGCGCCACCTGGAAGTCGCCGTCGTGGCGCTTGCGGATCAGCACCTTGAACTCCAGGCTGTCCATCTCGGTGTCCAGGCCCAGCTTGGTCTTCCACTCGGAGGCGGCAAAGATCGCCATCTTCTTGTGATAGTCGCTGTTGTTGTACGTGAACTTGAGCTTCGTGCCGGGCTTGACGCCGGCGTCGGCCAGCAGCTTCCTGGCCTCGGCGACGCGCTTGTCCATGGGCCAGTCGGCCCAGTCGTAGCGCGTCTGCTGGATCGAGCCCAGGCCCTTGACCGCTAGCCCGTACAGCGGCGCCTGGCCGTCGGCCGTCACCTTCTCGGACAGGATGTTGCGGTCGATCACCATCGACAGCGCCTTGCGCACGCGCAGGTCCTTGAGCAGCGGATCCTCGTTGTTCAGCGCGTAGAAGCGCAGGCCCAGCAGCGGCCCGATGCGCACTTCCTTGGGGTACTGCGCCTTGATCGCGTTGTACGAGCCGGGCGGGAGCTGGTACAGGTAGTCCTCCTCGCCGGACTGGTACAGCTTCAAGTCGGCGTTGCCGTCCTCCACGCACAGGAAGGTCACGCGCGTGAGCTGCACGTTGGCGGCGTCCCAGTAGCCCGGGTTCTTCTCGACGACGACCTTGCTGTTGACCTGCCAGTCCTTGAGCACGTAGGCGCCGTTGCTGACGATGTTGCCCGGCTTGGTCCAGTCCTTGCCGAACTTCTCGACCACCGCCTTCGGCTGCGGGCCGTACTGCGCGACCGAGACGACGGCCGGCAGGAACGGCACCGGGCCGGCGGTCCTGACCTCCAGCGTCTGCGCGTCGATGGCCCGCACGCCCAGCGCCGTGACCGGCTTCTTGCCGTTGACGACCTCCATGCCGTTGGCCAGGTAGACGGCGTAGGTGGTGGCGATCTTGGCCGCGGTCTTGGGATCGAGGAAGCGGCGCCAGGAGTAGACGAAGTCCTCCGCCGTCACCGGCGTGCCGTTCGACCACGTGGCGTTCTTGCGCAGCTTGAACACCCAGGTGGTCGGGTCGACCTGCATCCACGACTCGGCCACGCCGGGCACGACGTTGCTGTGGTGGTCGGTGGAGGTCAGGCCCTCGAACAGGTCGCGGTCGATCTCGCCGGCGGGCACCGATTCGATGTACGCGGGATCGAGCGACTCGGGCTCGGAGCCGTTGTTGCGCACCATCTCCTGCCTGGCCGAGAGCACCGTGCCGGGCGGGATGACCGCCGCCTGCACGAGGGCGCAGGGGGCGACGGCGAGCGCCAGGGTGGCGAGGGCTCGTGCGAGCGACGGCTTGTGGCGCGTGATCATGGACAGGCAGGCTCCGTGCGCGGCTTGGGGTTGAAGTCCGCGACCCAGTATAGGGGCCGGTGTCGTGCGCCGGCCTCGGCGATTGCCCGCGGGATCAGTGGCGCAGGATGTAGAAATCCTTGCTGCGGAACGCGTCCTGGTCGTTGGCATCGTCGTAGCCGCCGACCCACGGCTTGACCAGGCGCGGCAACGACATCTGCAGCAGCGGGATCAGCGGGTAGTCGTCCATCTCGACCCGCACCGCCTGGGTCAGCAAGGCCTTGCGCTGGACGGGGTCGGACAGCGCGGCCGCCCGGTGCATCAGCTCGTCGCCGGCGCGGCTGCAGCTCTTGTTGTCGTTGGCGTCGTTGCCGCATTCCACGAGCGCGAGCAGGCCGGTGATGTCGGCGTAGCCGGGGATCCAGGCGTGACGGGCAACCTGGTACTCCGCGCTCGCGCGGCGATGGATCAGCACCTTGTATTCCATCGCCTCGAGTTCGGCCTCCAGGCCCAGCTTGGTCTTCCACTCCGCGGCGGTGAACAGCGCGAGCTTCTTGTGATAGTCGCTGGTGTTGTAGGCGTACTTCAGGTGCGTGCCGGGCTTGACGCCGGCGTCGGCCAGCAGCTTCCTCGCCTCGGCCACGCGCTTGTCCATGGGCCAGTCGGCCCAGTCGTAGCGCACCGGGTCGGTGCCCTGGCTGCCCTTGATCGTCAGGCCGTAGACCGGGGCCTGGCCGTCGGCGGTCACCTTGGCGGCCAGGATCTCGCGGTCGATCACCATCGACAGCGCCTTGCGCACCCGCACGTCCCTGAGCAGCGGGTCGCGGTTGTTCAGCGCCCAGAAGCGCAGCGCGATCATCGTGCTGAGGTGCATCTGCCCGGGGTACTGCGCCTTGAGCGCCTCGTAGGCGCCCGGGGGCGTGCGAAAGATCATGTCCTCCTCGCCGGACTGGTACAGCTTGAGGTCGGCGTTGGTGTCCTCCACGGCGAGGTAGGTCGCGCGCGCGAGCGCGACGTTGGCCGCGTCCCAGTACTTCGGGTTCTTCTCGACGACCACCTTGCTGTTGACCTGCCACTCCTTGAGCACGAACGCGCCGTTGCCCACGAGGTTGCCCGGCTTGGTCCAGTCGCGGCCGTACTTCTCGACGATGGCCCGCGGCACGGGGCTGAACTGCGCGGTCGCCACCAGGTAGGGCAGGAACGGCAGCGGCCCGGGGGTGCGCACCTCCAGCGTCCCGGCGTCGATCGCGCGCACGCCGAGCGCCGTCACGGGCAGCTTGCCCTGCGTGATGGCCACGCCGTTGAGCACGTAGGCGCCCATGGTCGAGCCGAGCGGCGCGGCGTTCTTCGGGTTGACCAGGCGCTGCCAGGCGTAGATGAAGTCCTGCGCCACCACGGGCTCGCCGTTGGACCAGGTGGCGCCCTTGCGCAGCCTGAAGACCCACGTCACCGGGTCGATCTGCTTCCACGATTCGGCCGCCGCGGGCACGACCTTGGCGTGGTTGTCGAGCGCGGTCAGGCTCTCGAACAGGTCGATCGCGATGTTGAAGGCGTTGGTCGACTCGATCAGCTGCGGATCCAGCGACTCCGGCTCGGCGCCGTTGTTGCGCACCAGTTCCTGCCTGGCGGCGAGCGCGGTGCCGGCCGGGATGACGGCCGCCGGGGCGGACAGGCTGGTGACGGCGGCCGCGGCGGCCAGGGTCAGCGCGCAGCGGCGCAGCGTCGATGTCATGGGCAGGCGTCCTCGCATCGGGCGTCCGCCCGGGGGTATGCAAGGGATTGAAACACATCGCCCGCGCCGCCGGCATCGGGTCGTGGCGCGACACGCGCTCGGTGTAAGCTTCCCCGCGCGCCGCCCGCTCCCGGGCCAGCCCCTTGCCGAATGCCGGATCGTGACCACCCCTTTCCGCCGCTAACCAGCCACTCGGTGGCAGCGCCGCTGCGCCTGGCCGCATCGGCGCTGCTGCTCGCGGTGCTGGCCGCGTGCCAGACGACCACGCCATCCGGCCCAGGCAACGTCTCGCGCCTGCCGCCGGGCAATGCCGACCGCGACGGGCCCGAGGCGCGTCCGCCGGCCAACCTCGAGGCCGTGCCCGATGCCGAGCCGAAGATCGAGGCCATCCGCAACGGCGGCCCGAACAAGCCCTACGAGGTCGGCGGCAAGACCTACACGCCGCTGACCGACGACCGCGCGCTCACCGAGAAGGGCCTGGCGTCCTGGTACGGCAAGAAGTTCCACGGCCGGCGCACCGCCAGCGGCGAGGCGTACAACATGTACGCGATGACGGCGGCGCACAAGACGCTGCCGATCCCCAGCTACGTGCGCGTGCGCAATCCGGCCAACGGCAAGGAGGTGATCGTGCGCGTGAACGATCGCGGGCCGTTCTCGCCGGGCCGCGTGATCGACCTGTCGTACACGGCGGCGCTGAAGCTGGGCGTGCTCAACGGCATCGCGCCGGTCGAGATCACGCGCATCACGGACGACGACATCCGCACCGGCGCCTTCATCCGCAAGCCCGCGCCGGGCGAGGCGCCGACCGCGGTGGCCGTGGGCGATCTGGATCGCGCCGTGTCCACGCGACCCGCGCGCCCGCGCGTGACACCCGCGGCCGCGCCTGCGGCGCCGGCCGGAAAGTCGCTGCCACCGGCCGCGGGCGACGGGGTCGCCACGGCGGTGGACGGGTCGAAGCCCGGCGTGGATGCGGGCGTGCTGCAGGCGCCGCAATCGCCCGCGACGACGCCCGGGGTCGACCTCGGGGCCGCCGCGGCGGTCGATGCGGCCGCGGCCTCGCCAGGGACGCTGACGACGGTCAGCGAGACGGCGGTCTCGGGCCCGGCGCCGACGCCGGCGCTGCTCAAGACCGACAAGCCCGACGAGAAGGCCCGCGCCGACACCACCGCCGGCATCGGCTGGTGGCTGCAGCTGGGCGCGTTCAAGCAGCGTGACGGCGCCCTCGACTTCCAGCGCAAGCTGATCGACGAGCAGCCTTGGCTGGCCCCGCTGCTGGCGGTCTTCAGCGACCGCGGTCTCAACAAGCTGCAGGCGGGGCCTTACACGTCGCGGGACGAGGCCAGGAGCGCGGCCGAGAAGGTCCGCTCCGCGCTGCGACTGGTGCCCACGATCGTGGAGAAACGCTGAGGGATGACGGCGCCGACTCCGTGGCGGCGCAGCACGCTCGTCCCCCGACGCGGCTCATCGCGAGCCGGCGTCAGGCCTTAGTCGTCGTAGCCTTCGTGGCGCGACGCGGCGGCGTACAGGTCGGCGGCGAAGCCCGGCGAGTGCATCTCGACGCTGCGGGCCAGGGCGCGCACGTCGTTGGCTTCGCGGATGCGCACGCGGTAGGCGCTGGCGACCAGTGCCGGGCGGACGGTCGCGGTGGCGACGGCGGACTTGGTGGGGGCCGGACGGGACGAGAACAGGCCGGCGACCAGTTGGCGGATCGCGCCCGTGAAGATCGGTTGGTGGCCGTAGGTACCGGAAGTGATGGCGGTCATGGTGTTTCCCTGCAAGAGCACCTTGGTAAGGTGCGATGGAAGTAACTGTAGGGGTTTTCCCTCTGATACTCCAATGAATGTTGAGCATCCGAGATATGCTTGATATTCATATCTTGCTCGACGGTCATTCTTCGTGAACTTCCGCACGCTGGACCTCAATCTGCTGCGCGTCTTCGACGCCGTGATGGCCGAAGGCAGCCTCACGCGCGCCGCCGAACGCCTCGCGATGACCCAGCCGGCGGCCAGCCACGCGCTCAAGCGCTTACATGTGGCGGTGGGCGAGGAGCTGTTCCATCGCACCGCGTTCGGCATGCGCGGCACGGCCCGCGCCGAGCTGCTCTGGCCCCAGGTGCGTGCGGCCCTGGCGCAGCTGCAGTCGGCCCTGTCGCCGCGCACCTTCGACCCGGCCACCGACGCGGCCACCTTCCACATCGCCATGGCCGACGCCACCGCCGCGATGCTGCTGCCGCCGCTGGTCTCGGCCATCGAGGCGCAGCGCGCCCTGGCCAACATCCGCACGCTGCCGCTGACCACGCGCGACCCGCGCCGGCTGGTGGAGGAAGGCGACGCCGACCTGGCCGTCGGCTACTTTCCGAACGCGATCGCCGCCATCGTCGCCCAGGGGGCGGACGCCGTCCTGCACCACCGCCTGCTCTACGCCACCGAGTACGTGTGCGTGATGCGGCGCGACCATCCGCTGGCCGCCACGGAGCTCACGCTGGACGCCTTCGTGGAGGCGCACCACATGCTCGTGACCTTCTCGGGCCGGCCGCACGGGTTCGTCGACGAGGCCCTCGCCACCCTGGGCCGGCAGCGCCGCATCGTGCTCACCGTCAACCAGTTCGCCACCGCTGGCAGCGTCGTCGCGCGCTCGGACCTGCTCACGGTGCTGCCGCGCCAGTTCCTGCCGGCCACCGGCGTCGAGCACCGCCTGGTGCACAAGCCGCTGCCGCTGGCGCTCGGCGCGGTCAACGTCGAGATGATGTGGCACCTGCGCAAGGACGACGACCCGGCCCACCGCTGGCTGCGCGAACTGGTGGGCGCGGCGGTGGCGCGGCCACCGGTCAAGCGCTAGCCCGTGGGCCGTGGATCCTGGGCGGTGTCAGGTCTTGCCTTTTGCGCGTCGACCGACCGCGTCTTCAATGAGACTTGCCGCGCAAAAGGCAAGACCTGACACCGCATGACTTGCTTGTCTGACTAGAGCACCGCCGCCATCGCGTTGGCCGTCGCCTCGACGTTGCGCGTGTTCAAGCCGGCCACGCACATGCGCCCCGAGCGGATCAGGTACACGCCGAACTCCTCGCGCAGGCGGTCGACCTGCGCGGCCGACAGGCCCGTGTAGCTGAACATGCCGCGCTGGGTCAGGAAGTAGCTGAAATCGCGGCCGGGCACCTTGGCCACGAGCACGTCGTGCAGCGTCTTGCGCATCGCCTTGATGCGCGTGCGCATCGCGTTGACGTCGTTGACCCAGGACTCGCGCAGCGCGGGCGTGTCCAGCACCGTGGCGACGACGCCGCCGGCGTGGATGGACGGGCTCGAGTAGTTGCGGCGCACCGTCGCCTTGAGCTGGCCGAACGCGAGCTGCGCCTCGGCGGCGCTCGGCGCGCACAGGCTCAGGCCGCCGGCGCGCTCGCCGTAGATGCTCATGCTCTTGGAGAACGAGTTGGCGCAGAAGAACGACACGCCGGCGTCGGCCAGCGCGCGGATCGCGACCGCATCCTCGTCGATGCCGTCGCCGTAGCCCTGGTAGGCGATGTCCAGGAACGGCAGCAGCTGGCGCGCCTTGATCACGGGGACCAGCGCCTGCCACTGCGCGGGCGTCAGGTCGACGCCGGTCGGGTTGTGGCAGCAGGCGTGCAGCAGCACCACGCTGCGCGCGGGCAGGTCCGACAGCGCCGCCAGCATCGCGTCGAACTTCAGGCCGCCGGTGGCCGCGTCGTAGTAAGGGTAGGTGGACACCTTGACGCCCGCGCCCTCGAACATCGAGCGGTGGTTGTCCCAGGTCGGGTCGCTGACCCACACGCCCGAATCGGGGAACCAGCGCTTGATGAAGTCGGCGCCGACCTTGAGCGCGCTGCTCGAGCCCACGGTCTGCAGCGTGACCACGCGGCCCTCGGCCACGGCCCGGGAACCGGCGCCGAACAGCAGCGTCTGCACGCCGCGGCGGAAGTCGGCGTTGCCCTCGATGGGCAGGTAGGGCTTGGCGCCGCCCTTCTCCAGCAGCAGGCCTTCGGCCTGGCGCACGCAATCGAGCACGGGGATGCGGCCCTCGTCGTCGAAGTAGATGCCGATCGACAGGTTGATCTTGTGGGCGCGCGGGTCCTTCTGGAAATCCTCGTTCAACGACAGGATCGGGTCGCCGGCGAACGGTTCAATGTGCTCGAACATGGGGCTTTGGCTCGGTTGGAGGGGCGGTCGTCGATTATCGGCGACCGCGCCGCGCGTCAGCCTTCGCAAAGCATCCAGCGACCATGGGCATGCGACGTGGCCGCCAGCGTCCAGGCGACGCCGCCGCGGCCGTCGGGGCGCGCGAGCGTCCACGAAGTCGCGTTGGGCAGCGAGTCCGCTGCGGATGCCGGCTTGGCGGGCCACCAGGTGCGCGACTGCGTCGGATCCTCGGCGCTGACCCAGTGCACGCCGCGCCGGGCCACCCCGTCGAGCAGGCGGTCGACGTGGGCGCGCAGCAGCGCGTCGTCGAAATAGGCCAGCACCCAGCTGTTGAAGACGACCGGCGTCACGCCGGGCGGCAGGTCGTCCAGCCACGCGTCGATCGCGGCGGCGGCGTCGGTGCAGGCGCGCAGCGGCCAGGCTTGCGTGCGCGCGATCGCCACTGCGGCGTCAAAGCGCGTGCGGCGCTCCGCGTCGCCCGGCCAGAGGCAGGCGCGCAGCCAGCGGATCTGGGCGGGATCGTCGACGGCGACGGGCGCCAGGTCGATTCCGGCGCGCGTCACGACGACCGGCGCGGCGTCGCGCGTGACGGCGCTCGCACGCGTGCCCGCGAGCAGGCGGCACGCGATCTCGGGCGCGCGCGCGTCGCGCGAGGCGGGCGTCGTGCCGACGGTGGCACCGGTCCCGTCGTCGACCCAGCGATAGCGCCACAGGTCGACGCCCAGGTTCAGGCCGGCGCTGCAGCCGACGTCCAGCAGCGCGATGCGCGCCTGGCCGGTCGCCTCGACCAGCGACTGCAGCACCGGCCACAGCACGGCACAGCGGCCGATCTCGTTGGTCTGCGTGTTGCGCGTGGCGATGGACTCGCGCAGGGCGTCGCGCTCGGTCTCGATGAACGCGCCCAGGTGCCGGGCGAGTGCCGCATCGGGCGCGCGCGGCGCGTCGGCGCCCGGGAAATAGTCCGCCAGCGGCGCACGCTCGCCGGCCTCGACACGCGCCAGCACGCGATCCTGCAGCGCCGCGAACCACAGCCGGGCCCAGCGCTGGGTGGGCGGCGCAGCGGCCAGCAGCCCGGCCCAGTCAGGGTGCCGCGCGACCAGCTCGGCGATCGCCCGGTACAGCGGCTCTTCCTGCAGCGAGTGCGCCGCGAACTGCGCGAATTGCGATTGGAGCCTGGCGATGTCGGGGGCGGCGGTCATGGAAGCGGTGTCGTCGAGTGGCGATGGGCTCAGCGTAGTCCTGCGACCCGCCCCGGATTGTCAACTGCCCGACAATTCCGCCATGGCCTTCGACCCGCGCACCCTGTTCGACC
>Ga0207427_100227_pt1 | contig 47278 bp, 52 predicted proteins | sample AraplaCL_Cvi_mMS_FD_184268 | JGI IMG/M metagenome (GOLD analysis project Ga0207427, IMG submission 184268) | Arabidopsis root microbial communities from the University of North Carolina, USA - plate scrape CL_Cvi_mMS (SPAdes) (version 2) | ecosystem: Host-associated > Plants > Roots > Endosphere ... | reverse complement strand
GGCGTGGGCGGCGCCGCCGGTCGAGCCGGTGGAACCGGTGCCGCCCGTCGACCCGGTGCCACCGCCGCCGGAGCCGCCCGAGCCGCTCGACGAGGGCGTGCCGGTGCCGCCGCCACCGGGTGCGGGGCCGTCCGATCCGCCGCCGCAGGCGACGAGGGCGATGGCGAGTGCGGGCACGGCAAGGCCGCGAAGAAGGCGAGCGACGTTCATGGGCAGTCTTTCGAAGTGGGCGAGGCGATTGCGATGGACGTCATCGTCGGCCGCCGCCCGTTTCCTGCCATCGCTCGGAGGAGCCACGGGCCGCGGCGCCGGCGGGCCATCGCGGCATGGCTCCACCCTTTCGGGGGAGCCGTCCGCTTTGTCGCTAGACTGCGTTGGCCCCGCTCGCCCGCGCGGGCGCCGCCCCTACCGGAGTCCCCGCATGCGCCGCCTTCTCGCCGCCCTCGCCCTGACCACCCTTGCCGGCACGGCCGCGGCGGCGCCGTCCGAGTTGCTCAAGCCGATGGCCTTCCTCGCCGGCCACTGCTGGAAAGGCACGTTCGCGGACGGCAAGACCACCGACGAACACTGCTTCTTCTGGATGTACGGCGGCACCGTGCTGCGCGACACCCACACCGTGCGCCGCCCCGGCAAGCCCGACATGACCGGCGAGTCCACCTACTTCGTCGACACGGTGGGCAACCACGTCGCGTTCCTCTACATCGAGAACGGCGGCGGCTCCAGCCGCGGGACGGTGGAGAGCCTGCCGGGCTCGCTGCTGTTCCCCGACACCCAGTACGTCTCCGACGGCGAGGCGCTCGTCTACCGCGCCCGCTGGACGCGCCAGGGCGACAAGGCCTACGAGGCCTGGAGCGAGTCGCAGGGGCCGGACGGGTGGACGACGATGTTCAAGGTCGTCCTGAAGCGGACGGACTAGAGTTCGACGCCGGCACCCATCCCCAGCAACCGCGCCTCGTGCGACTCGATCCACGCCGGCAGTTCGTCGGCCGGCATCGCCCGCGAGATCAGGAAGCCCTGGCCGACGCCGCAGCCCGAGTCGCGCACGAGTTGCCAGTCGGGCAGCGTCTCGATGCCCTCGGCCACGGTCACCAGGCCAAGCTGGCGCGACATGTCCAGCGCCGACTGCAGGATCACGCGCAGGTTGGTGCGGCGGGCCGCGCCGTGCACGAAGGCGCGGTCGATCTTGAGCTCGGTGAACGGGATGCGCGCGAGCTGCTGCATCGACGAGAACCCCGTGCCGTAGTCGTCGATCGACAGCCGGAAGCCCTTGAGCCGCAGCCGCGCGAGCACGCCCAGCGCCACGCCCATGCAGTCGACGACGGAGTTCTCGGTGATCTCGAGCACCACCTGGCGCGCGTCCAGGCAGTGCTCGTCGAGCTGCTGCGACAGCTCGCGGACCAGCGACGGATCCTCCAGCAGCACCGGCGAGAGGTTGACCGCCAGCGACAGGTTCAGCCCGTGCGCCCGCCAGCGCGCGGCGTCGGCGAAGGCCTGGCGCAGCACCGCGAGCGTCAGGTCGTGGATCAGGCCCTCCTGCTCGGCAATCTCGACGAAGCGGTCGGGGCCGACGGGGCCCAGCAACGGGTGCGTCCAGCGTGCGAGCGCCTCCACGCCGCACACCAGGCCACGGGCCATGTCCACCTTGGGCTGGTAGTGCACGGCGATCGCGCCGGAGGAGATGGCTTCGGCGAGCTCGCGCGTGTCGATGGGCGGCAGCGGCGCGCGGTCGTCGGCGGCGGCGGGCGCCGCGCGCTCGCGATCCCAGCCGTCGAGCGCGGCGGACAGCGTCTCCTTGCGCAGCGGCTTGCGGATGCCGGCCACCACCGGGATGCCCAGGTTGCGCGCCATCGTCTCGACCGTGTCGATCAGCGCCGCCTCGCGGCCCGAGACGACGATCAGCGGGATCGCGAGCTTGCGTTCATGCATCCGCTCGATCAGCTCGATGCCGTCCATGCCCGGCATCTCGAGATCGACGATCGCGACGTCGGGTGGCAGCACCAGCAGCGTCAGCAGCTCGAGCGCCTCGGCGCCACTGCCGGCCTCGTAGATCATGTCGATGCCCAGCTCGCGGCACAGCGCGACGACCTGGATGCGCTGGACGATGTTGTCGTCGACGACCAGCAGCGACGCGATGGAGGACGAAGCGGCAGCGGGACCCATGCCCCCAGTTTGCTCCCAGGCCGCCGACCTTGCAAAGGACGTTCGCTTTTTCCCCTCAACCGCCCAGTTCGGCGGCGGCGTCGTCTTCCCAGCTCTTCTTCACGTCGGCCCAGCCCTTGGCGCCGAGCTTCTCGAGCGTCTCCATGTTGCGCTCGAAGATGGCCTCGGCCTCGGGGAAAGCGGCCACGGCGCGGTCGACGCTGTCCTCGCGCAGCAGGTGCAGGGTGGGGTATGGCGAGCGATTGGTCGCGTTGGTGACGTCGTCGGGCTCGGTGTCGGCGAACTGGAAGCCCGGGTGGAAGCTGGCGACCTGCAGGACGCCGTCCAGGTCGAGGTCCTCGACCGCGGCGTCGGCCAGCTCCAGGAAGTCGTTGAAGTCCTCGAAGTCGCCCAGTACCCGAGGGTGTATCAGCATGGTCGTGTCGACGAGCGCCGGATCGGTGTCGGCCAGGCGCTGCAGCTCGACCACCAGCGTGGCCAGCAGCGTCTCGGCGTCGGTGGCGTCGCTGAAGACGTAGCGGATCTGGTCCTTGACGTCGACGGCGCGGGCGAACGGGCACAGGTTCAGGCCGATCACGGCGCGGCGCACCCAGGCGCGCGTCTCGGCGATGGCCAGCTCGGCGGGCACGCCGTCGACCGAGGCGTCGCCGTTGTCGTGGGGATGGGGCATGTCAGGCCCCTTCGCGTTCGAAGATCAGCATGAGGTTGTTGGCGGGCATCGCGACGCGCTCGCGCAGGCGCAGGCCCGCGGCGCGCGCCTGCGCGGCGACATCGGACAGGCGGCGGATGCCCCAGCTCGGGTCGCGCTCCGTCTTGAGCCAGCGGTCGAACTCGACGTTGCTCGGCGCGAGCGGCTCGTCGTCGAGGATGTAGGGGCCGTAGGTGACGAGCACGCCACCGCGCGCGAGGCGGCGGCCGACGCCCGCCATCAGCCCGGGCAGCGTGGCGGGCGGAGAGGCGTGCAGCATGTTGATGCAGGTGATGGCCTCGAAGGGGCCGGCCACGGGCCAGTCGGCGGCGCAGACGTCCAGTTGCACCGGCGCCGCGACGTTGGCGAGCGGGCCCACGCTCGCCACCGCCTGCGGCGATTCGGCGAGGTCCGCCTCGGACAGCACGCTCCAGGCCGCGATCGACGGCAGCGACGCCGCGGCGTATTCGCTCGGCTGCCACTGCCAGCCGGGCAGGTGGCGCGCGAACCACGACACGTGCTGCCCGCTGCCGCTGGCGATGTCGAGCGCGCGCCCGACGGGGGGCAGCACGCGGCGCAGCACGTCCAGGATGGGCTGGCGGTTGCGGTCGGCGGCGGGGCTGGACTGGCGGTCGGTGGCGGTCATCTCGGCGGTCGGGCAGGCGGTGCGCGCCGATCCTACTCCGCGCCGTGTGTCGGCCCGGCGACGCATCGCCGACAATCGGGGCATGAACCCGTCCGCGCCCGCCACTTCCTTCGACACCCTCGCGCTGCCGCCCAACGTGCTGGCCAACCTCACGCAGCTGGGCTACGTCGAGATGACGCCCATCCAGGCCGCAGCGCTGCCGCCCGCGCTCGCCGGGCAGGACCTGATCGCGCAGGCCAAGACGGGCAGCGGCAAGACCGCCGCGTTCGCGCTCGCGATGCTCGACAAGCTCAACCCGCGCCACTTCGGCGTGCAGGCGCTGGTGCTGTGCCCCACGCGCGAGCTGGCCGAGCAGGTGGCCGTCGAGACGCGTCGCCTGGCGCGCGCCGAGGAGAACATCAAGGTGCTGACGGTGGTCGGCGGCGTGCCGGTGCGCAACCAGCTCGCGAGCCTGGAGCACGGCGCGCACGTCGTCATCGGCACGCCCGGCCGCGTGCTGGACCTGCTCGAACGCGCGGCGCTGGACCTGTCGGGCCTGAAGACGCTGGTGCTCGACGAGGCCGACCGCATGCTGGACATGGGTTTCGTCGACGACATCAAGGCCGTCGCGGGCGCCTGCCCGAAGTCGCGCCAGACGCTGCTGTTCTCGGCCACCTACCCCGACGGCATCGCGAAGCTGAGCCAGCAGTTCATGCGCAACCCGCAGATGGTCAAGGTGGAGTCGCGCCATTCGGCCACGCAGATCCTGCAGCTCTGGTACGAAGTCGCGGACAAGGATCGCCTGCACGCGGTGGGCCGACTGCTGCGCCACTACCAGCCGGCCAACACGATCGCGTTCTGCAACACCAAGCAGCAGTGCCGCGACCTCGTGGACGTGCTCACTGCCGAGGGCATCCAGGCCATCGCGCTGCACGGCGACCTCGAGCAGCGCGACCGCGACCAGGTGCTGATCCAGTTCGCCAACCGCAGCTGCTCGGTGCTGGTGGCCACCGACGTGGCCGCGCGCGGGCTGGACGTGCCGCAGCTGGCCTGCGTCGTCAACGTCGACGTCACCTACGAGCCCGAGCAGCACATCCACCGCATCGGCCGCACCGGCCGCGCCGGCGAGGACGGCCTCGCGCTGAACCTGGCCAGCCTCGACGAGATGGGCCGCGTCGGCAACATCGAGCTGCTGCAGAAGGGCCAGACCGAGTGGCACAAGCTCTCGGAGCTGGACGACGGCAACGACCAGCCCCTGGTCGCGCCGATGGTCACGCTGCAGATCCTGGGCGGTCGCAAGGAGAAGATCCGCCCGGGCGACGTGCTGGGCGCGCTGACCAAGGACATGGGCGTCGAGGGCGGGAAGATCGGCAAGATCAACGTGACCGACATGTCGACCTACGTGGCCGTCGAGCGCGCCATCGCCGACAAGGTGCTGGCCAAGCTCAACGCGGGCTTCGTCAAGGGCAAGCGGGTGCGGGCGCGGCGGATCGAAGGGATCGTCGAGTAGGCGGCGTTGGCGGGTGGCCTTGCACGATGATGCGACCCGCTGCGCTCCCAGGGCCACTCACTCGTCCGCAATGAGCCGTCGCCCGAACGACACCACGTCGTCCTGCGCATACCCGATCGCCTGGTAGAACGCGATCACCTGCGCGTTGCTGGTGCGGACCTGCAGGTTGATCTTCGGGCAGCCCGCGGCCTCCAGCAGCCGTTCGGCCTCGCGCATGAGCGTGCGCGCGTGGCCGTGCAGGCGCTGCGCCGGGTCGACGGCCAGGTAGTTGATCCAGCCGCGGTGACCGTCGTAGCCGACCATGATCGACGCCATCACGGCGTCGCCCTCGGTGCCCACCAGGAACCAGTCGCGCTGCACCGATCGCTTGCGCTCGATGTCCTTGCGCGGATCGTTCCACGAGCGGGTGAGGCCGGCGGCCTCCCACAAGGCGATGACGGCGGCTTCGTCGGAATCCCGGAAGGGGCGGATCTGCATGGCGAACCAGGTGGTGGTCGGCGCGCCATCGTACAGTGCGTCCCATGCCGCGCCGCCCATCGTCCGACTCCGCCCCTGGGTTTCGCGTCGACGCGGCCAGCGCCTGCGCGCTGGCGGCCTTCGGCCTCGCGTGGGCGCTGGTGGCGCTGGTACGCGGCATCCCCGGGTGGGTCGACGCGCTGTACCTGGGAACGAGCGCCCTGTGCGTCGTCGTCTACGGCATCGACAAGGTCGCGGCCCGCCGCGGCGGCGACCGCGTGCCGGAAGCGATGCTGCTGTCGCTGGGCGCCATCGGCGGCTGGCCGGGGGCGATCGTGGCGCAGCAGGTGTTCCGGCACAAGACGGTCAAGCGCAGCTTTCGCACGATGTTCTGGCTCACCGTGGCGCTGAACGTCGCGGTGTTCGCGGGGGCGGCGATCCGCGGCAACGCCTGAAATCGATCAGGCGGCGGCGCGGCGCCGCAGCAGGTCGTGGTACGCGCCCTGCACGAGCGCGTCCTGCGGGATGCCCAGCCGCGCCATGAGCTCGTGCGCCTCGCGCACGCCGCCGTCCACGTCGTCGCCGTCGGCCAGCACCACCTCGAGCTCCATGAAGTCGCCCAGCCCCTGCACGCGGTCCAGGTGCACGCGGGTGCGGCCCACCAGGAACAGCGTGCGGTGCTTGACGACGCGGCCCTCGATGCCGTTCGCGCGGGCCAGCGCGTCGCGCAGGGTGTCGGGCGACGCGGTGGGCGACAGCAGGTAGTCCGAGACCTTGGGGCCGCCGTCGTCGGCGCGGCGGTAGGCGATCAGCTCGCCGCGGCCGTCTCCGTACACGCGCAGCTTCAGGCGGCCGTGGGCGCAGGCGAAGAAGGTGTCGTCCTGCGGGATCTCGACCGGCCCCGAATCGGCGATGGCGGCCGTGCGGGCACGCAGCGCGTCCGGGTCGGCGACGCGCGCCTTGATCTCGATGTTGCGGGCCATGGCGTCGCGCTCCTCGCTTTCGGGAGGGCGACGTTACCTCAGATCTCGGTCGGCCGGATCGCCTTGAATATCTGCGCGCCGAGGCAGGCGCCGACGATGGGCGCCACCCAGAACAGCCACAGCTGCTCCAGCGCCGCCGCGCCGACGTAGACCGCCACGCCCGTGCTGCGCGCCGGGTTGACCGAAGTGTTGGTCACCGGGATGCTGACCAGGTGGATCAGCGTCAGCGCCAGGCCGATGGCGATCGGCGCGAACTGCGCGGAGGCCCGGCCGTCGGTCGAGCCCAGGATGACGATCAGGAAGAACGCCGTCATCACGACTTCGCAGACCAGCCCGGCCAGCATCGAGTAGCCGCCCGGCGAGCGCAGGCCGTAGCCGTTGGACGCAAAGCCCTTGGCGACGTCGAAGCCCGGCGCGCCGCTGGCGATCACGTACAGGATGCCGCCGGCGACGATCGCGCCCAGCACCTGCGCCACGATGTAGGGCAGCAGCTTGCTCGCCGGGAAGCGGCCCGCGGCCCACAGGCCGACCGACACCGCCGGGTTGAGATGGCAGCCCGAGATCGGGCCGATCGCGAAGGCCATCGTCAGCACGGTCAGGCCGAAGGCCAGCGACACGCCCAGCAGGCCGATGCCCACGCCGGGAAACGCTGCCGCCAGCACCGCGCTGCCGCAGCCGCCCAGCACCAACCAGAACGTGCCGATGAACTCGGCGCCATATTGCTTCATGTCGGCTCCTTGCGTGGATCGACGGACCGATGCGTCCGCTCGACGGCGCCGTTATACGCCCGCCACGCGACAAAGAGAAGGACGACGCTGTATCAGGGCTTGCACAGGACGATCGTGACGAGCGCGATCGCGTCTTCCAGGCCCACGAGCCCGTGCTGCACGCCGCTCTCCAGGAACATCAGCTGGCCCGCGCGCAGCACCTGGCGCGTGCCGTCGACGTCGAGCTCGAGGCGGCCCGCGAGGCACTGCACCGTGATCTCGCCCGTCACGCGATGCGGCGGGAACGCCTTGCCCGCCGGCAGCACGAGGCGCATGACCTCGAGCTGCTCGCTCTTGAAGACGGCGTACGACTGTTCGGACGGCAGCGTGCCGTCGCTGGACAGGATCTGCACGACCTGTCCGGAGCTTGCGTGCGGGATGGCCATGGCGCAGTATCCAACTCCGTCTGGCCCCGGGCAACTAGTCGAGGGGAAACACCGGGACGTCGCCGGCGCGCTGGCGCGCGATCTCGGTCCGCAGCGCGGCCAGGGCCTGGGCGACGACCGCGGCCACCTCCGGCGACGCGGCCATCGCGGCCTCGTCCAGGTGCGCGCCCAGCAGCGACAGCGCGAACGAGCGCTCGCCCACCAGGCCGGCCGACATCGTGCGCAGCGTCTCGCGCAGCGCATCGTCGGCGTGGTGCGCGCGCGGCGACGCGTTGATCACGGCCACCGGCTTGTGGATGAACGGCGGGTAGCTCACGAGCCAGTCGAGCGTGTTCTTGAGGGTGCCGCTGATGCCGTGCGCGTACTCGGGGCTCGCGATGACGATCGCGTCGGCCGCCGCCACCGCCATGCGCAGCGCCACCACGGCGCGCGGCAGCTCGACGTCGGCCACGACGTCCTCGAGGTCGGGGTTGAACAGCGGCAGGCGGCCGAGCCAGTCGGCGATCTCGATGTCGGCGCCGGGGCGGGCCAGGCGCGCGGCCACGCGCAGCAGCGCGGCGTTGATCGAGTCCTTGCGCAGGCTGCCGCACAGGGCCAGCACGTTCAGGGGAGCGGATGTCGCCGTCATCTTGATACCTCGCTGGGGCATTTCTCGCCGGGGCCGGCGATGCGGTCGAACTGGGCGCGCGGGTTGTCGGCCTCGATGGTGCTGAAGTGCCCGGTCGAGACGCTCTCCATCGCGTTGACGTCGGGCGCGAAGCCCTGCGAGGAGTCGCGCCAGGTGATGCTGCCGCCGGCCACGCGCCAGGTGCCCTGGTAGTTCAGGTGGTCGCCGGCCTCGCTGTTGGGCAGCATGAGATAGGTGCCGTCGGCATGCAGCTCGATGCAGCGCATGACCATGCCGCGGGTGGAAGTCCAGACGCCGGCCATGTCCTGCGGCACGTCCGCGGGCGGCGCCGCGGGCGCGGGCGGCGGCGGCGCCGGCCGCGAACAGCCGGGCAGCGCGACCGCGGCCGCGACGGACGCGACGGACGCGACGACCGCAACGGCCGCGACGGCCGTGCCGGCCAGGCCGCGGGCGGCGTGCGGGAACGGGAACAGGGGCAAGGCGGGACTCCGGCGGACGGGGCACCGGCCATGACAGCCGGTGCGCCGCCCCCAGTCTACGGCGGTCGCGCCCGCGCGCGCGGACGCGCCGCGCATGTCCCCGCGCGAGGCTCAGAGCACCTTGATCAGCGCGGCCAGCAGATCCTTGCCCTTGGGCGAGCCCCAGCCCGTCACGGCGTCGAAGCCCGACGTCGACTTGAAGCCGCCCACGTGCGCGGTGACGTTGTCGCCCGATGCGATGTCGTTGCAGCCGGCCTTGCCCAGCGCGCCGCCGCCGGCCGAGGCCGCGCCGTACAGCAGCGGCGTGAGGTAGCCCACGCGCTTGCCGCTGGCCGCCAGCTGCTGGTTCATGCGTGCCACCAGCGCGGCCCACAGCGGCGCGGACGCGCTGGTGCCGCCGCTGATCTCCTGCTGGCCGCCGGCGACGACGAAGTAGCCGGTGTTGGCGCTCGCGTTGGCCGCGACGTCCGGCACGACGCGGCCGGCCTGCTGGCCCGGGTTGACCGGGGCGATGTCCAGGCCCGACTGCCATGCCGGCCGCGCGATGCGCGCGCTGACGCCGCCGCCGGTCGAGCCGCCGTTGTCGGCGCGCAGGCCGTCGCCATCCTTCCACGCGCGTTCGCTGCGCTTGGGGCCGGTGCGCAGCAGCGTGCCGCCCACGGCCAGCACGTAGGGGCTGGCGCACGGGAAGTCGACGTGCGCATGGCCGTCGTTGATGCCGTCGGACGAGCCGTCGTCGCCCGCCGCCACGCAGATCGTGATGCCCATCAGCGCGGCTTCCTGCAGCGCCTCGTTGACCTGCCTGACGGCCGCCGCCGTCCACACCGACACGTCCTCCGCGTAGCCCCAGCTGATCGACAGTACCTGCGGCTTGTACTTGGCGTCGTGCATCGCGGCGTCGAGCGCGTCGACCCAGCCCTTCTCGGTGAACTGGCTGAACCACACGGGGATCGTCGCCTTCGGACAGATGCCGGCCACGACCTCGACGTCCAGCATCACCTCGCCGGTGGCCTCGTCGTTGGTGTCGGTGGGCTGCTTGTCGACGCTGATCGGCACCACGGTGGGCAGGCTCGTCAGGCCCGCGGCCTTGCCGAAGGCGGCGAGGTCGTCCGGGAAGTAGCCGCCGCCAAATTCCAGCAGGCCGATCGTCTGGCCGCTGCCGTCGCCGTCGGGGAAGTCGTAGGCCGTGGCCAGTTCGGCGGGGAAGAACCACGGGCGCTTCTTCGTGGAGGCGGCGCTGCGGTCGACGACGTGGTGCTTCCTGCCGCCGTCCGGGCGGCGGCGCACGACGCGGCGGTTGTCCAGGCCGAACACGCCGACGATGTCGTTCTCGAGCGTCGCGGGCACGTGCAGCGCGCCGACGCGGCCGCGGTACGGGCCGCGGATGCCGTCGTACTGCATCAGGCGAACCTGGAACGCCTGCTCCATCGCGCCCACGGGGCCGCCGAGCTGCACGGTGCGCGTGGCCGCGTTGCTGGCCAGCAGCGTCAGGCCCAGGCCGATGAAGGTATCGGCCACGCGCTTGATCGCCTCGTCCGACGCGCCGTACTGCGCGCCCAGCTCGGCGGCGCTGAGCGTGCGCGTGGGGCGCTGGTCGACGCCGGGCAGCGGCGCCTTGCGCGCCAGCTTGAGCGTGACCTCGACCCAAGCCTCCGCATCGGAGGCGCGCGTGGCCATGGCGCCGAATGCCGGCGTGCGTTCGCTGCCGGGAACCGCGATGAATCTGGACTCCGTCATTTGCAACTCCAATGAATGAGGGCGGGAGCAGCAGCTTGAGGCCGCGCCCGTGTCATTGAATCCCTCGCAGGAGTGTGACGCCAGCCTGGCTCGCCTGATGAGCTAGGGAGGGGCAGGCGAAGCTGGCAAATGGCTGAACCGCACAGCTTTTTCGCGGGGGCCACTGTCGGGCACGGTGCTTGCCGAATCGCTCCCAGGGGCCGCGAGGCCAAGCTGGAGACCCAAAACATGAGCAAGCAAGCAGGATCGCTGAAATGGCGCGTCGCCATCGCGGCCGCGCTCGCCGGGCTGGCACTGGCCGGTTGCGGCAACCGCTCGGAAACGCCCGCCGACAAGAAGGTGACGGCCGGCACCGAGCTGGACGACTCGGTCATCACCACCAAGGTCAAGACTGCGCTGATGACCGACAACGTCGGCAAGGGCGGCGACACCAGCGTCGAGACGCGCAAGGGCGAAGTGCTCCTGAGCGGCTTCGTCGACTCGCAGGCGCAGGCCGACCGCGAGGTTCAACTGGCCCGCGGCATCGAAGGCGTGCAGTCGGTGCAGAACAAGCTGATGGTCAAGGACGGCAAGTCCACCGCGGGCAACGTGCTCGACGACTCCGTCGTCACGGTCAAGGTCAAGTCGGCGCTGATGGCCGACGAGGCGACCCGTGGCACGCAATTCGCCGTGACCACCCACAAAGGCGTCGTGCAGCTGAGCGGCTTCGTCGACAGCGCCGATGAACAGGCACGCGCGACGACCGTCGCACGCAACGTCGAAGGCGTCCAGAGCGTCGTCAACGACACCAGCATCAAGAAGTAGTCGGACACACAGGAGAAAACCATGCTCTACACCATCGCCGTCATCCTCGTCATCCTCTGGCTCATCGGCATGCTCACCTCGGTGACGCTGGGCGGCCTGATCCACATCCTGCTGGTCATCGCGATCATCGCGGTGCTGTTCCGCCTGATCAGCGGACGCGGGATCTGACGGTTCCCTCGCAGGATCGGACGGCCCCGGTCGCGGCAACGCGGCCGGGGCCGCTCTCATGGGGCTAGAGTGTCGGCATGACGACGCCTTCGCCCCAGCCGCTCGCCGCCATCGCGAGCTTCCACGCCCACGTCTACTTCGACGGCCCCGGCCAGCGCGCCACCGCGCTCGCGCTGCGCGAACGGATCGGCGAGCGCTTTGCCGTGGCGTTGGGGCGCGTGCACGATGCGCCGATCGGGCCGCACGCGCGCGCCATGTACCAGGTGGCGTTCGACGTCGGGACCTTCGGCAAGATCGTCCCGTGGCTGATGCTCAACCGCCAGGGCCTGACGGTGCTGGTGCACGCGAACACGCGCAACGAGCGCGCCGACCACCTGTCGCACGCGCTGTGGATGGGCGAGGTGCTGCAGATCGTGGGGCCCGAGCACCTGGCTGCCGACATGGAGGCGGAAGGGCCGCGTCCGCCGAACACGACGCCGTCGATCGCGCCCTAGCAGGCGATCGACTCTCGACGGGGGATCGGCAAGGAGCCGAAACGACAAGCCAGCCGGGAGCGCGGGCGCATGCAGGGACAGGGTTTCAGGGCGAGCGTCGCGGCGATGGCCTGCGCGATCGCTGCCATTGCGGGCATGGCGTGGGCCGAGCCGCTCGCCAAGTTCGAGATCCTTGCGTCGCCGGCTACATCTGCATCACCTTGTCCGACACGGGCCCGTCGCCAGCCCAGGGACGGTGACGGCACGGCATCGGCCTGATCCATCCAGGCGCCGACGCCACACCAGCGCCCTTTCAGGCCTGCGCCGCCTTGAGCGCGCCGTGCACCGCGACCGCGGCCTGCAGCACGCCGCCGGCGTCGCCCACCAGCGCGGCGCCGGCCAGTCCGACCACCGCGCTGGCGACGGCCAGGCGATCCTCGGTCTTCTTCACGCCGGCCAGGAAGTCGTCGACCTGCTGCACGGCGTCCTTGATCTGGGCGACGGCGTCGGCGGCCTGCGCCCCGAGCAGCTTGACGGCCTTGACGCGCAGGTCGATGGCGCGCTGGTCGAGCGTCATCTCGAGGTTGAGCGCGCGGTCGATGTCGGGCGCGGTGGGGTTGTCGCGGCGCCAGTTGAACAGCACCGTGGACGCGTGGCCCGCGACGTCGGCCAGCTGCGCGATGGCGTCGGCGGTGGCGGAATCGGCGGGCGCGGCGGTGGCGGCCAGGGCGGCGGCGGCGATGTCGGAGGCGGTGGGAGCGGGCATGGCGGGCCTTTCGGGTTCGGGGGTCACAACGCCGCGGCGTCGTCGTTGATCGCCTGCACCTGGGCGACGAAGGCCGCGACCAGCTCGAGCCGGCGTGCGCCGCCGATCTTGTCGAAGTTGGCGATCAGGTCGGCGTGGGCGGCCACCAGCGCGTCGGCGGTCTTGTCGAAGTCGCGCACGCGGCGCGCCTCGAGCTCGTTGGCGGCGATGTCGGCGCGCGCGGCCGCTTGCGCGTAGCGCCAGGGCAGGCGCGACTCGACGTCGGCCTGCGAGGGCGCGTTGGACGCGGTGACCAGGCGGCCCAGCTCGCCGCGCATGACCTCGCGGGTGTCGGTGAGCTGGCCCGCGTAGACCCGGCCGGCGTAGGCCTTCATCGCCTCGACGACGATGCGCAGCGCCTCCTGGTTGTCTTCCAGCGTCGAGCGCTTGAGCGTCTCGATCTTCGCCTCGGTGAGCAGGGCCGCGGCGGCGCGCGCGATCTTGGTGGCGGCGCCCAGCTTGCTGCTGTCGAAGATCGGCGTGCCGTCGCGCTTCTCGAGCGCGCCGGCCGCGCCGGACAGGCCCTTGATGTCGCCGTCGAACACGGTGGGCTTGGTGCCCGAGAGCTTGGCCAGCGCGCCGGCGTAGTCCGCCAGCGCCTGCCCGAACAGGGCCGCGGTGGTGCCGGCCTCGCGCAGCGCCTGGCACTTGTCGCCGGCGGCGCGCTCGGCGACGGCATCGTCGTAGGCGCCGGCGCTGCCCAGGGCCCTGTAGCGCTCGCGCTGCTCGCAGCTGGTGGCCAGGCCCGACGTGAACGGCTTGTAGACCGTGGCGAGGTGGCTGGAGGCGGCGCCGAAATCGGCGACCGGCTGCATCTGGGCGGCGCAGCCGCCCAGCAGGGCCAGCGCGAGCGCGGCCTGGGGCCACGGGGTGCGCGAACGGGTGGACATCGGCATCTCCTCTCGCTTGCTTGCGAGTCATGTGCGGCGCAGTCTAAGACCGCGCGCGGCCCGGCGCATCGCTCGTCCTGGGGGGTATATGCGGACAGCTGCGACACAATGGGCCGATCCACCAGGAGGACATCGCGATGATCGACCATACCGGCGTCACCGTCAGCGACTTCGAGGCCAGCAAGGCCTTCTACGTCGCGGCGCTGGCCCCCATCGGCTACGGGAAGCTGCTCGAGTTCGGCCCCGAGATCACCGGCTCGGTGTCGGTGGCCGGCTTCGGCGAGCCGCCCAAGCCCGACTTCTGGATCAGCGCCGGCACGCCCAACCGGCCCGCCATCCACGTCGCCTTCCGCGTCGGCGATCGCGCGACGGTGCGCGCGTTCCACGCCGCGGCGCTGGCCGCTGGCGGCACGTGCAATGGCCCCCCGGGCATCCGGGCCCATTACCACCCGAACTACTATGGCGCCTTCGTGCGCGACCCGGACGGCCACAACATCGAGGCCGTCTGCCATGAACCCGAGGACCAATGATGAAGCCTGGATTCACCCGTGGCCTGTGCGTCGTCGCCCTCGCCGCCCTGTCGTTCCGGGTGCATGCCGATGAAGTGCAGGTGGCCGTGGCCGCCAACTTCTCGGCCGCGGCGCAGAAGATCGCCGCCCAGTTCGAGAAGGACACCGGCCACGTCGTCAAGCTGTCGTTCGGCGCCACCGGCAAGTTCTACGCGCAGATCGAGGCCGGCGCGCCGTTCGACGTCCTGCTGGCCGCGGACCAGGCGACGCCCGGCAAGCTGGTCACCGAAGGCAAGGCCGTGCCCACCACGCTGCACACCTACGCGATCGGCAAGCTGGTGCTGTGGTCGGCCGACCCGGCGCTGGTCGACGCCAGCGGCGACGTGCTCAAGTCCGGGAAGTGGAAGCACCTGTCGGTGGCCGACGCCAAGCTCGCTCCGTACGGCCAGGCCGCCAAGGAGACGCTGGCGGCGCTGAAGCTGATGGACGCCGTGCAGTCGCGCGTGGTCACCGCCGAGAACATCGGCCAGGCGCTGCAGTTCGTGCAGACCGGCAACGCGGAGCTGGGCTTCGTCGCGCTGGGCCAGGTGCAGCCGCCCGACGGCGCCAGGCCCGCCGGCTCGATGTGGGTCGTGCCGGCCAACCTCTACGCGCCGATCAGGCAGGACGGCGTCGTCATCGCCACCAGCAAGGTGGCCAAGGCCGCCACGCAGTTCGTGGACTACCTCGCGAGCGACAAGGCACGCGAGGTCATCAAGGCCTACGGCTACGGCTGGTGAGGCGGGCGCGGCGCGATGAGCTGGGGTGAGGACACGCAGGCCGTCTTCCTGACGCTGAAGCTGGCGTTCGTCGTCACCGCCCTGCTGCTCGTGATGGGCACGCCGCTCGCGTGGTGGCTGGCGCACACGCGCTCGCGCTGGAAGGCGCCGCTGTCGGCCGTCGTCGCGCTGCCGCTGGTGCTACCGCCCACGGTGCTGGGCTTCTACCTGCTGATGCTGATGGGGCCGCACGGGCTGGTCGGCCGCGCGACGCAGGCCCTGGGCATCGGCCTGTTGCCCTTCAGCTTCGCGGGGCTGGTGCTGGCGTCGATGCTGTATTCGCTGCCCTTCGTGGTGCAGCCGATCCAGACCGCGTTCGAGGCGATCGGCGCGCGGCCGCTGGAGGCCGCCGCCACGCTGCGCGCGGGCCCGTGGGAGCGCTTCGCGCATGTCGCGCTGCCGCTCGCGCGACGCGGGGTCATCACCGCCGCGGTGCTGGGCTTCGCGCACACCGTGGGCGAGTTCGGCGTCGTGCTGATGATCGGCGGCAACATCCCCGGCGCGACGCGCGTCATCTCCACGCAGCTGTACAACCACGTCGAGGCGATCGAATACCCCGAGGCGCATCGGCTCGCGGCGATCCTGCTCGTGTTCAGCTTCGCGGTGCTGCTGGGCGTCTACCGGCTGCGGCCGCAAGGCTCGCTCGTGGGCGCCCCGGTCGACGGAGCGCCGCGCGCATGATCGAGGCCCGCCTGCGCCTGCCGCGCGGCGCGTTCGCGCTCGACGTGGCGCTCGCGCTGCCGGCGCGCGGCACCAGCGCGCTGTTCGGCCCGTCGGGCTGCGGCAAGACGACGCTGCTGCGCTGCCTCGCGGGCCTGGAGCGCGCGCCGGGCGGGCGCGTGGTCGTCGACGGCGAGGTCTGGCAGGACGAGGCCGCGGGCGTCTTCGTGCCGGTGCACCGGCGTGCGGTGGGCGTCGTGTTCCAGGAGGCCAGCCTGTTCGAGCACCTGGACGTGCGCGCCAACGTCCAATTCGGCTGGAAGCGGCTCGCGCCGGCGCAGCGCCGCATCTCGATCGATCAGGCCGTCGAGTGGACGGGCATCGGCGCGCTGCTGCAGCGGTCGACGGCGGGCCTGTCCGGCGGCGAACGCCAGCGCGTGGCGATCGCGCGGGCGTTGGCCGTGAGCCCGCGCCTGCTGCTGATGGACGAGCCGCTCGCCGCGCTCGACGCCGCGCGCAAGGCCGAGATCCTGCCGGCGATCGAGCGCCTGGGCGAGCTCTCGGGCATCACCATCGTGTACGTCAGCCACGCGATCGCGGAGGTCGCGCGCCTGGCCGATCACGTGGTGCTGATGGAGGCCGGGCGCGTCGCCGCCTCGGGCCCGGTCGGCGAACTCCTGAGCCGCCTGGACCTGCCGCTGCCGCCCGGCGAGGACGCCGGCGTCGTGCTGCTGGGCGAGGTCGGCGCACTCGATGCCCCGTGGCACCTGGCGCGCCTGGACGTGCCCGGCGCGTCGTTCTGGACGCGCGACCCGGCGCTGCCCGTCGGCCACCTGATCCGGCTGCGCGTGCTGGCGCGCGACGTGTCGCTGAGCCTGGCCGAACTGCCCGGCAGCAGCATCGCCAACCAGATCCCCGCCGTCGTCGAGGCCATCGCCGACGACACGCATCCGTCCCAGGTGCTCGTGCGCCTGCGCACGCAGGGCGGCACGAGCGCCCTGCTCGCGCGCGTGACGCGCCGCAGCGCGCAGGCGCTCGCGCTCGCGCCCGGGCTGCCGGTGTGGGCGATGGTGAAGTCGGTGGCCTTGCTCGACTAGGCGTGCGCCGCGGGCTCAAGCCCGCGCGTGCTTCAGGACGAGGTCGGTCAACGCCCGGCACGGCGGCGGCTCGAATTCCCAGTGGTGCCAGTGCAGCGCCACGGTCACGGGCAGCTGCGGCGCCAGTTCGACCAGCCCGCCCGCGGCGACCCGCGCGGCCGCCTGCCGGGCCGGCAGCAATCCGTAGCCGACGCCCTGCTCGATCGCCTCCATCAAGGCGTCCGGCGACGGCAGGTAGTGGCGCGGATAGCGGTCGACCTCGAAGCCGAAGCAGCGCGCCAGGTAGCGGTCATGCAGCGAGTCCTTGCGGTCGAACAGCACCGTCGGCGCGGCGAGCACCGCGGTCAACGCGAGGCCGGCGGGAAAGAACGCACGAGCAAAGCCGGGGCTCGCGTAGCAGCGGTACGCCAGCTCGCCCAGCGGCTTGGCCGCGAAGCCCGCGGCCGGCAGCGCGTCGGAACTGATGCAGCCCACCACCTGCCCGCGCGCGAGGCGTGCGGCAGTGTGGTCGAGGTCGTCCACGATGACCTCCAGCGCCACGCGGCGCTCGCGCAGCAGTTCCCACAGCACGGCGCGGAACCAGGTCGCCAGCGAATCGGCGTTCACGCTGACGGCCATGCGCACCGGTTCGGTCGCGCCCGGGCCCAGCTCGCGCAGCGTCGATCCTTCCAGCATGCGCAGCGCCTGCACGTGGCGCAGCAGCGTCTCGCCGGCCGGCGTCGCGACCACCGGCTTGTCGCGCACCAGCAGCACGGCCGCGAGCGACTGCTCCAGCGCCTTGATGCGCTGCGACACGGCGCCGCGCGTGATGCGCAAGGCGCCGGCAGCGCGCTCGAAGCTCTGCAATTCGACGATGGTCGCGAAGGTCTCGAGTTGGTCCCGGTCAAGCACGCGGCCCGCCCCTGGTAGTTGTCCCACGGGATGATGGCACGCTCACGCCGCGAGCGCGTCGAGGGACGCGGGACGCACGGCCCCGATCGCGGTTGCGCGCAGGAGCCACGCGAGCAGCGCCTTGTGGGCGTGCTTGCGGTTCTCCGCCTGGTCCAGGACGATGGATCGCGGCGAGCGCAGCACGTCGGCCGTGACCTCCAGGCCCGGATGCGCGGGCAGGCAGTGCATGAACAGCGCGTCGCGCGGCGCCGCGTCCATCAGCCGCGCGTCCACCTGCCAGCCCGCCAGCGCCGCCTTGCGGGCCTCGAGCTCGGCCTCCTGGCCCATCGAGACCCAGGTGTCGGTGTAGACGACGTCGGCGCCCGCGACCGCCTCGCGCGGGTCGTCGATGCGCCGCACCAGCGCGGCACCCTGCCCGGCGGCGACGTCGTCCAGCGCGTGGCCCGCGGGCGACGACAGCGTCACCTGGACGCCCAGGCGCGTGGCGGCCTGCACCAGCGAGCGGCACACGTTGTTGCCGTCGCCCACCCAGGCGAGCCGCAGGCCGCGCAGGTCGGCGCCGAAGTATTCCCTGAGCGTGAGCATGTCGGAGACGGCCTGGCACGGGTGGTGCCGGTCGCACAGGCCGTTGACGACGGGCACCTCGCTGTGGGTGGCCATGACCTGCAGCGATTCATGATGGTCGACGCGGGCGACGACGAGGTCGCAGTAGCGCGACAGCACGGCGATCTCGTCGCGCAGGTCCGCCAGCATGAAGTTCGAGCGCGACCAGTCCAGGTAGTCGGCCTGCGCGCCCATCTCGCGCGCGGCGGCCGCGAACGCGCAGCGCGTGCGCGTGGAGGTCTTCTGGAACAGCAGCGCGATGGCACGCCCCGCCAGCACATCGGCGTGGTCGGCCGGCCGGCGCTTGACCTGCAGCGCCTGCTCGATCACGTGCGCCAGCGTGCGCGTGTCGATGTCGTCCATGGTCACGAAGGAGCGCGGGCGCACGGCTCGGCGCTCGAGGTCGCGGCGGGTGGCGAGGGCCAGGGCGGCGGCGACGCGGATCGAGCCGCCACGCGCGATAGGATGGGGTTAATACGTATACGTCGCCGCGGTGCCTGCCGCGCCGGGCCCCGTCCGGTCGGCGGTTGCGACGTCCACTCCTTACAGAGCCCGCTGTGGTGAGGGGAGGGTGCATGCCTTCGAAGGCCTGCGCCCTCTTCACCCTGGAGGACGCGATGGACGCCACCCGCACGACAGCAACCCCTGTCCCCGCCGTCGACCCCGTCGACGAGCGCCTGCCGCCCGCGCGCCTGGCCGCCCTCGGCCTGCAGCACGTGCTCGTGATGTACGCCGGCGCGATCGCCGTGCCGCTGATCGTGGGCCGCGCGCTCAAGCTCGCGCCCGAGCAGGTGGCGATGCTGATCTCGGCCGACCTGCTGTGCTGCGGCCTGGTCACGCTGATCCAGTCCTTCGGCCTGAACCGCTGGTTCGGCATCAAGCTGCCCGTCATGATGGGCGTGACCTTCGCCGCGGTCGGCCCCATGGTCGCGATCGCCAACGGCACGCCCGGCATGGACGGCGCGCGCGCCATCTTCGGCGCGGGCATCGGCGCGGGCGTGATGGCGATCCTCGTCGCGCCGCTGATGAGCCGGCTGCTGCGCTTGTTCCCGCCCGTGGTCACCGGTACGACGATCGCGATCATCGGCATCAGCCTGATGCGCGTGGGCGTGGGCTGGGCCGTGGGCGGCCCGTCCAACCTCGCGCAGTTCACCGACGTGCCGCAGCTGGTCGCGATGGTGGAGGAGGCCAAGGTCAAGGCCGCCGCCGCGGCCGCCTCCGGCTCGTCGACCGAGGCGATCGCCTCCGAGCGGGCCGCGTCGGCCGCGGTGACCGCCGCGCTGGCCGAGGCGGCCGCCACGTCGGCCTCGGCGCCCGCGCCCGGCCGGCTGGCCAGGATGTTCGCCAAGCTCAAGCTGCCCGGCCCGGTGCCGATGAACGACAACCCCGCCTACGGCGCGCTCGACAACATGGCGATCTCGGGCGCGGTGCTGATGTTCATCCTGCTGCTGGTACGCTTTTTCACCGGCTTCGTCGCCAACATCTCGGTGCTGCTGGGCATCGTGATGGGCTGCGTGATCGCGATCGCGCTGGGCAAGATGAGCTTCGCCAAGGTGGGCGCGGCGCGGTGGTTCGACGTGGTCACGCCGTTCGCGTTCGGCCTGCCCACCTTCGACCTCGTGGCCATCGCCACGTTCACCGTCGTGATGATCGTCGTGATGATCGAATCGACCGGCATGTTCCTCGCGCTGGGCGACATCACGGGCCGCCGGATCGGCCAGGCCGACCTGGCCGCGGGCCTGCGCGTCGACGGCCTGGGCACGGTGATCGGCGGCGTGCTCAACACCTTCCCGCACACGAGCTTCTCGCAGAACGTGGGCCTGGTGGCGGTGACCGGCGTCAAGAGCCGCTGGGTCTGCGTCACCGGGGGCCTGATCATGCTCGTGCTGGGCATGCTGCCCAAGATGGCCGCGCTGATCGAGGCGATCCCGCAGTTCGTGCTGGGCGGCGCGGGCCTGGTGATGTTCGGCATGGTGGCCGCGACGGGCATCCGCATCCTGGCGACCGTCGACTACAAGACCAACCGCTACAACCTCTACATCGTGGCGCTGGCCATCGGCTTCGGCCTCGTCCCGCTGGTGGCGCCGCGCTGGATGCAGCAGATGCCGCACAGCCTGCATCCGCTGCTGGAGTCGGGCATCCTGCTCACGTCGATCTCCGCCGTGCTGCTGAACCTGTTCTTCAACGCCGGGCGGGCCGAGGTGGCGCAGGAGACGACGCAGCAAGCGATCGCGGCGCATTGAGGCGTCCGCGCGGAGCACGCATCGCGTCGCGCGACGCCGCGTTGTCGCGGCGAGACAGTGGTCTTGCACGCGCGTCGCGCCGTCCTTAGACTGCGCAGCTTTCCTCAACCGCTCGCCCACACGGAGTTGATCGTGTCCTGCATCGCCGCCCACTAAGCCGTCGACCGCCATCCGTCTCATGCCCGCCATGAGCACGGCCGCTGCAGCCACTCTCCGTGTCCTCCCCGCCCACGCCATGCAGGCGGCGGACGCCCAGCCAGCCAAGCACCGCGCAAGCCACGTCGTCGGTTCGTCACATCGAACCAGGAGACGACCATGTCTGCGCACATCGGGTCGACGCCCGCCGTCGACCCCGAAACCATCCCATCGCGGGAGATCCTGAAGTACCCCAGGACGCCGCACCTCGAAGGCTCGCGCCTGCAACCCGGCGACGAGGACCACGGCCACGTCCGGCTCGCCACGCTGGCCGGCCTGCACGCCGTCATCGAGGAGAAGCTCGACGGCGCCAACGCCGGCATCTCGTTCACGAGCGGCGGCCAGATGCTGCTGCAATCGCGCGGCCACTACCTCGTCGGCGGCGGTCGCGAGCGGCAGTTCGCGCCGTTCAGGCGGTGGGCGTCGGCCCACGAGGCGCGGCTGCTCGCGCTGCTGGAGGATCGCTACGTCCTGTACGGCGAGTGGCTGCACGCGAAGCATTCGGTCAGCTACGACCGGCTGCCGCACCTGTTCTGCGAGTTCGACGTGTACGACCGCGACGAGCGCGTGTTCCTGAGCACGCCGCGCCGCGGCGCGCTGCTGGCCGGCTCGCCCGTCGTCAGCGTGCCGGTGCTGCAGTCGGGGCCGATGCCGCGCGACGTGAAGGCGCTGCGGGCGCTCGTGCGGCCGTCGCTGGCCAAGAGCGCGGATTGGCGCACGGCCTTCGAGCGCAGCGTGCGGCAGCAGGGCCTGGACCGCGCGCTGGCCTGGCGCCAGACCGACTCGTCGGACCTGGCCGAAGGCCTCTACGTGAAGATCGAGGACGAGCACCAGGTGCTGGGTCGCTACAAGTGGGTGCGTCCGGACTTCGTCCAGACCATCCTCGACTCGGGCTCGCACCACAGCACGCGGCCGGTGATTCCCAACGGGCTGGCGCCGGAGGCCGACCTCTACGCGCCCGTTCCCGTCGCCGGCTGGACGACCCATGCCGCGCCGGCCCCGGTGCCAGCGCGAAGGAGGAGGAAATGAACCACGACATCATCCGCGCGCTGTGCCCGGTCGATGCCGGCGACGGCTACGACTGGGCCGCCTGCTGCGAGGTCTTCCCGCGCCTGCGCGCGCTCGAGACCACGCCGCAGAGCCCGCGCTACCACGCCGAGGGCAACGTCGGCATCCACACGCGCCTGGTGCTGGACGCGCTGCTGGCGTCCGACCACTTCCGGCAATCGACGGGCGAACGCCGCGAGACGCTGTTCCTCGCGGCGCTGCTGCACGACCTCTGCAAGCCCGAGACCACCGTCGTCGATCCGCTCACGGGCGACATCGGCCAGCCCGGACATTCGCGCCGCGGCGCCGTGGACGTGCGCGCGCTGCTGTGGCGCGCCGGCGTGCCGTTCGCGCTGCGCGAGGCCGTCTGCCGCATCGTCGCCGCGCACCAGGTGCCGTTCTTCGCGTTCGACTCGCATCGCGGCGAGTCGCCGGAGTTCATCGCGCGGCGGCTGTCGTGGAGCCTGGACCTGCGCGACCTCGTCTGCGTCGCGACCGCCGACATGCGCGGCCGCGTGTGCGAGGACCAGCAGGCGCGCCTGGACGACATCGCGCTGTTCGAGCAGCTGGCGCGCGAGGACGGCTGCTGGGACGGCCCGCGCGCGGCCGCCTCCGCGCACACGCGCCTGATGTACGCGCGCGGCGCGGCGCTGCACCTGGACACGCCGCTGTTCCAGCCGCCGGGCTCGCAGGTGATCGTGCTCAGCGGCCTGCCCGCGTCGGGCAAGGACACCTGGGTCGCGCGCCATGCCCGCGATCTCGAGGTGGTGTCGTTCGACGACGCGAAGGCCGAGCTCGGCCTGAAGCATGGGCAGAACGACGGCCTGGCCGCGCACCGGGCAGTCGACAAGGCCAAGGCGCTGCTGCGGCGCCACGAGCCTTTCGTCTGGAACGCGACGCACCTGAGCGACCAGATGCGCGCCAAGACGCTGGACCTGCTGCTGGCCTATGACGCGCAGGTCCGGCTGGTCTACCTCGAGGTGCCGTGCGAGACGCTGTTCAGGCGCAACGCGGCGCGCGACACCACGCTGCGGCAGAAGGATCTCGAGCGCATGCTGCATCGCTGGGAGGTGCCGCTGCCGTGGGAGGCGCACGAGGTGCTGTACGAGACCGCGCCTACCGCGAACAGGTGATGCGATAGCCAATCGACGGGCGGCGGCAAGCTTGCGTTCGGGGAGCGCGGCCGCTTGTCCATACAACGTGCGCACCGCATTCCGAAGGGTGACGCCGTGCTCGACTCCTCGCTCCTGGAACCCGCCGCCGCCGCACGCGCTGACGCGCCGCGCCTGCTGCTCGCCTCGCCGGCGGACGTGCCGTTCATCGTCGAGGCCATCGCGGCCGAGGCGCGCGAAGGGCACTTCAACTGCGACGTCGACCGGCCCGACGTGCTGGCCGGCCTGTGGCACCAGGTGCAGACGGTGGTCGCGTCCGGCACCATGCCGCTGCCGGGCGAGCGCGACGGCGCGGGCGGCCGGGCCTTCGTCGTGCAGGTGGGCCAGGCCAATGCCGGCTTCGCGATCCTTGTCGAGCACCGCCCGGGCTCCTGGTACGAGCGGCTCGAGCTGTTCGCGCTGAGCGTGCGACCCGGTTTCCGGCGCGGCGGCCTGGGCCGGCATCTGGTCGGCAACCTGGTGCGCGATGCGCGCAGTGCCTGCGTCTATGCGCGCTGTGCGTATGGATCGGTGGGCATGGCGACGATGCTCAAGTCCTGCGGGTTCGAGCTCGGGGCGGTGTCCGCGCCGGGGGCGATGACGCTGGAGCGGCGGCGGGGCGTTTCGGGCTGACGCGCACGTCGCGCCCTATCGAGTCATCCTGCGCGACGTCGCAGGATCCACGCGGGCGTGCCGGGCGGCCGCATGGCTGGGAATGGTGCATCCTGCGACTGCGCGCAGGATGACGCCTCTCTTTGGCCGACCACGTGCGCGCTCCGCCACCTCATCCTGCGCGTCGCGAAGCGGAGTCGCAGCATTCACCCCGGCCGAGCCGCGTCCTTGGCGAGCCGCTTTGTTGCATCGCAACAACAGGTCAACACAGACCGCGATCCTGATCAAGGTTTCGGCACCTGTTTCTTGTCCAGGCCCGGCGATCCCGCTAGAGTCCGGGTCGCGTGATTGCGAATCACTCGCACTTGCATCATCAATCAGGACGCGCGCTGACCCGCCGTCGCCCGGCAAGACAAGACCCAATGAACGCTCTCGGCATCCGCCCGGCACCCGCTTCCCGCGGGTGGGGCCTCGCGATCGCCCTGGCCGCCCTGCTCGCGGCGTGCGGCGGCGGTAGCGACTCCGCCGCCCCGCCGTCGGACGGCGGCAGCCCCCCGACGCTCTCGGCCGCCGCCCAGCTCGGCCAGAAGATCTTCGCGGACACCGCGCTGTCGGCCTCCGGCCAGCAGTCCTGCGCCAGCTGCCACGTCGCCAGCGCCGCCTTCGCGGAGGACGCGTCGACCAGCGGCGTCGACCACGGCTCGCCGGTGCCCCTGGGCGGTCCGGGCATGAACCTGGCCGGCTTCCGCAACACGCCGTCGCTGATGTACACGTCGCTGACGCCGGCGTTCTTCTTCGACTCGGACGGTGGCCCCAACGGCGGCTTCTTCCGCGATGGCCGTGCCGCGACGCTCGCCGAACAGGGCACGATGCCGTTCACCTCGTCGTTCGAGATGGCCAACGCCGACGCGGCCGAGGTGATCGCCCGACTGAAGACGCGCCCGTACCTGGCGCAGTTCGTCGCGCTGTACGGCGACGCGGTGCTCAACGATCCGGCGACGGCGCTCGCGCGCATGGGCAGCGCACTGGCCGCGTTCGAGTCGGAGGAGCCGTCGTTCACCCCGTTCTCCAGCAAGTTCGACGCGTACCAGCGCGGGGAGGCGCAGTTGACGGCGCAGGAGCTGCGCGGCCTGGCGCTGTTCAACAACGCCACCAAGGGCAACTGCAGCGCGTGCCATCCGAGCACGTCGGCCAACGGCTCGACGCCGCCGATGTTCACCGACTTCAGCTACGACAACCTGGGCATCCCGCGCAACCCGCTGATCCCGGGCAACGCCGACGTCGCGCCGGACTACACCCCCGCCAACGGCAGCGACGGCGTGCACGGCTACTACGACCTGGGCGTGTGCGGCCCGTTCCGCGACGGCACGGGCAACCTCGCGGCCAGCTGCGGCCAGTTCAAGGTGCCCACGCTGCGCAACATCGCCGTCACCGCGCCCTACTTCCACAACGGCCGCTTCGCGACGCTCAAGGAAGCGATCGGCTTCTACGTGCGGCGCGACACCAATCCCGAGGAGTGGTATCCCACCGCCGCCGACGGCAGCGTCACCAAGTTCGACGACCTGCCCGCGGCCTATGGCGGCCAGTTCGTCGTGAAGGCCGGCGTCGTGGGCAGCGACGCGGGCTACGTCGGCAACGTCAACACCGGCGAGATCCCGTACAACCGCGCGATCGGCGACACGCCGGCGCTGTCGACCGGCGAGATCGACGACGTCATCACCTTCCTGTGCACGCTGACCGACGGCTTCGACCCGGCCCGCCCGACCGCGCAGGTGCTGCCCGCCCAATGCCAGGCCGCCGCGCATGCGACGGCCGCAGCCCCGACTTCCAAGAGCCGATGAACACCATGAACAAGACCTCCGTGGCCCTTGCGGCCCTGACCCTGTGCCTGACGATGTCGGCCCACGCCGCCGACACGACGCCCGCCGTGGCCGACAAGCTCGCGCAGCAGATCGACCAGATGCAGCAGCAGCTCGACGCGATGAAGCAGGAGCTCGCGCGCGTGAAGGCCCAGAACGACGCGCTCGCCGCCGCGCAGGCCAAGGTGGCCGCCCCGCCGCCCGCCCCCGCGCCCGCCGTCGCGGCCGCGCCGGCCCCGGCACCCGCGGGCGGCATCTCGCCCAACCTCGGCCTGTGGGGCTACGGCGAGATCTACTACTCGAACCCCGTGCACGACCACAGCCTGGCCACCGCCGACCTGGCGCGCGCCGTGTTCGGCATCGGCTACAAGTTCGACGAGAAGACCAGCTTCAACTCGGAGTTCGAAGTGGAGCACGCGGTCGCCTCGGCCGATGATTCCGGCGAGTTCGAAGTGGAGCAGTTCTACATCGACCACCAGATCACCAACTCGGTCAACGCCAAGCTGGGCCTGTACCTGATGCCCGCGGGCCTGATCAACGAGCACCACGAACCCACCGCGTTCTACGGCGTGCACCGCAACTTCGTCGAGACGCTGATCATCCCCAGCACCTGGCGCGAAGGCGGCCTGGGCCTGCACGGCACGAGCGACATCGGCCTGACCTGGGACGCCGGCATCACGACCGGCCTGAACCTGGGTGGCTGGAACCCGATGCCCGAGGATCCGCTGTACCGCACCGCGTCGGACCTCGGCGAGGCCGCGCCGATGCAGGCCACGCACCAGGAGCTGCAGAACGCCAACGTGCAGCACCTGGCGCAGTACGTCGGTCTGAGCTACACGGGCGTGCCCAACCTGCTCCTGGGCGGTTTCGCCTTCACCGGCAACATGGCGATGCCGTCGACGCCGGCCAACCTGCCGCAGTCGCGCGCCACGCTGTGGGAGGCGCATGCGCGCTGGACGCCGGGCAACGCCGACATCTCGGCCGTCTACGCCCGCGGCACGTTCTCGAACACGGCCACGTACAACCTGGACAACGCCGGCGCCTCCAACCCGCTGCCCTCGTCCTTCCTCGGCTGGTACGTGCAGGGCGCGTACAAGCTGTGGGAGAGCGGCAGCTACAAGCTCAGCCCGTTCGCGCGCTGGGAGCACTACGACATGGGCGCCAGCTACGCCGGCATCGCCCCGGGCTTCACGCCGGTGCCCACGGGCCTGGCCTCGGACGGCAAGCCCTGGCCGACCCCGCGCGACCACGTCGTGACGCTGGGCACGAACTTCTACCTGAACCCCAACGTCGTGCTCAAGGCGGACTACCAGCGCTTCAACACGAACACGGACCTGACGCGGTTCGACCTGGGGCTGGGCGTCAGCTTCTGAGGCGCACCTCGCGCTAAACGACAAGGGATCGCCGCGGCGATCCCTTTTTCCTTGGCGGGGCGATCGCGTTCCGCTCGCGCGTTGGGGAAGGCGCCATCGCGACTCGCCGTCGCGCTTCTGATCAGTCGCGCGACGGGTAGCCCGTGATGACGCGGATGCGCTCGTACAGCGGCGCGAGGCGGCCGTACATCTTCTGGTAGACCTGCCCGTAGAGCTCGTCGTACAGCGCCGCGTTGCGCGGATCGGGCTCGAAGCTGCGCTCGACGCGCGTCATCGCCTTGACCGCGGTGGCGAAGTCGCCGTGCAGGCCCAGGCCGACGGCGCAGTCGATGGCCGCGCCCAGCCCGCTGGTCTCGTAGACGTGCGGGCGGCTGGCGGGCAGGCGAAAGACGTCGGCGGTCAGCTGCAGCGCGGCGTCCGACTGCGAGCCGCCGCCCGAGACGCGCAGCTCCGTCAGCGGCACGTGCGTCTTGCGCTCGATGCGCTCGCGCCCGTCGCGCAGCGCGTAGGCCAGGCCTTCGAGGATGGCGCGGTAGACGTGGGCCCGCGTGTGGGCGTCGCCAAAGCCGATGATCGCGCCCTTGGCATCGGGGCCGGGATGGCGGATGCCGGGCGTCCAGTACGGCTGCAGCACCAGGCCCAGCGAGCCGGGCGGCACGGCGGCGACGAGTTCGTCCAGCAGCGCCTCGGGCGCGACGCCGCGCGCCTGTGCCGCGTCGCGCTCGCGGTCGCCGAACTGCTCCTTGAACCAGCGCACCATCCAGTAGCCGCGGAAGATCTGCACTTCGCTGTCGTAGTGGCCCGGCAGCGCCGCGGGGTACGGCGGCACGAAGGACAGCGCCTCGGCGTACTGGGTCGTGCAGACGTTGATCGTGGCGGTGGTGCCGTACGACACGCCGCCCACGTGCGGCTCGAGGCAGCCCGAGCCCAGCACCTCGCAGGCCTTGTCGGCGGCGGCGGCGATGACCGGCGTGCCGGCCGGGATCCCCGTGGCCACGCTGGCCGCCGCGCTGACCTGCCCCAGCACCGAGCCCACCGGCCGCAGCTCGGGCAACTGCTCGCGGCGCACCGCCAGCGCCTGCCACTTCCAGTCGGACGGCCTGGCCCAGCCGTGCGCCTTGAAGTCGAACGGCAAGTAGCCCACCTGCGCGCCGACCGAGTCGACGAACTCGCCCGTGAGCTTGAAGTTCAGCAGGCCCGAGAGCAGCAGGACCTTGTCGGTGCGGGCCCAGGTGTCGGGCTCGTTCTCCGCCCACCAGTTGACTTCGGCCTCGCGCTGGAAGTACCGGATCGTCTCGGCCACGCCGGCCAGGCGGAACGCGGCGCGCCAGGCGGCGCCGATGCGCGGCGGGCGCGTGGCGCGGCGCTGGTCCAGCCAGATCAGCGCGGGCAGCACCGCGTGGCCTTCGGAGTCGACCGGCATGATGGTGCCGCGCTGCGTCGTCACCGACACGCCGCGCACCCGCACGGCCAGTTCGGGGCGATCGAGCCACAGCAGCCGGCACGCGCGCGCGCAGGCGAGCCAGAAGCCCTCGACGTCGTGCGACATCCAGCCGGGGCGATCGACCACGTAGTCGTCCAGCGGCACCTGCGCCTTGGCCACGAGGTTGCCGTGCGGGTCGAACAGCAGCGCGCGCGTGCTCTGCGTGCCGCAGTCGATGGACAGCAACAGGTCGTCGGGACGGGCAGTGGTCATGGGGCGGGCACCGCGTAGCACTGGTCGATGAGGCGGGCATAGCGCTCGCACTGGTCGCGCCATTCTCCGGCAGACCAGCGCAGTGCCTCGCGGGCCACCGGCTCGAGCCGCGGCAGCAGGGCCGCCGCGCCGTCCGGCAGCAGCAGTCCGAGGCGCGTGCGGCGCAGCAGCAGGTCATCGAGGAAGCGCACCTGCTCGTGGCGCAGCGCCCAATGCAGCTCGGCCCACGGCGTGTCGGTGCCGGGCACCGTCTCGAGTTCGCCCGGCGCGGCCTCGCACACCAGCGCCGCCGCCTGCGCGCCGTGGCGCCCGAGCAGGCGCGTGCGCTGGCCGTGCGGCAACGCGGCCAGCGCGGGGACGTCGGCGAGCGGCGCGAGGATGGCGTCGGACGGGCGGTACGCGAAGTCGGTGGCGCTCGTCCCGTCGGCCGGCGCCTGGCCGGCGGACAGGCAGGGCGCGACGCCCGCGCGCCGCGGCCGCGCGGCCAGGTGCGGGGCGGCGTGGCGCAGCGCATCGAGCGCGTTGACGCGAAAGGTGGTGAGCTTGCCGCCCGTGACCGTCACCAGGCCCTGCTCGTCGCACACGACGTGCTCGCGCGGCGCCTTGGACGGATCGCGGCCCGCGCTGCGGTCGTCGACCACGGGGCGCACGCCGGCGAAGCTGGCGATGGCGTCGGCGGCGCGCAGGTCCAGGCGCGGGAACGCGGCGCGCACGGCCTCGAGCAGGTAGGCCACCTCGTGGGACGTGATGCGCGGCTCGATGTCGGGATCGTCGGCATGGTCGATGTCGGTGGTGCCCACGAGCGCGACGCCCTCCCACGGCGTGGCGAACACGGGGCGGCCGTCGCGCGGGTGCATCAGGCTCACCGACTGCGCCACGGGCAGCCGCCACAGCGGGAACACGAGGTGGCTGCCGCGCAGCGGGCGCAGCATCGGCGCGCCCAGGCCGCGGCGCAGGCCGTCGGCCCAGAAGCCGGTGGCGTTGATCACGCAGCGCGCGCGCACCTGGCCCGTGAAGCCCGCGCCCTCGATGCGCGCGCCCACCACGGTGCCGGGCGCGACGCCGGCCGCGCCGTCGGCCGCGAGCCCGGACAGCGGCATGTCGCCATCGCCCGCGCGCAGCAGCGATTTCACCGCCGCGCGGTTGAACACGCGCGCACCGTGGCGCTGCGCCTCCTGCAGCACTCGCAGCACCAGCCGCGCGTCGTCGGTCTTGGCGTCGAGGTAGCCCGAGGCGCCCAGCAGCCCGTCGGTCGCCAGGTGCGGCGCGAGCGCGGACACCTCGGCCGGCGCGTGGAACGAGCGTGTGCGCGCGCCGGCCATCGCGTCGTAGATCGCCAGACCTGCGCCGAGGGTGAGGCGCGTCGGCTGGCGGCCTTCGTAGTGGCCCATCAGGAAGCGCTGGGGTTCGACCAGGCCCGGCGCGTCGCGCAGCAGCTGGCCGCGCTCGCGCACCGATTCGAGCGTGAGGCCGAACGCGCCCTCGCGCAGGTAGCGCAAGCCGCCGTGCACGAGCTTGGACGAGCGCGAGGAGCTGCCCCACGCGAAGTCGCGCGCCTCGACCAGCATCACCGCCAGCCCGCGCCGCGCCGCCTCCAGCGCGACGCCCGCGCCGGCGATGCCGCCGCCGATCACGAGGATGTCGACGTCGTTCATTGCAGGTCCTCGCAGACGCACGGCGCGGGGTCGCGCCGTCCCGTCGCCGCTTCGCGCGCGAACGCGAGGCGCCGGCTCATTCGTCGCCCAGAAGGTTGCCGCGCGCCATCACGCCGTCCGGGTCGAACTCGCGCACCATCGCGGCGATCGCCGACATGCCCGTCGCGCCCTTCTCGGCCGCAAGCCAGCGCGCGTGGTCCTTGCCCACGCCGTGCTGGTGCGTGATCGTGCCGCCGTGCGCGACGATCGCGTCCCCCACCGCGGCCTTGAGCGACCGCCAGCGCGCGAGCGCCGTGTCGTAGTCCGCGCCGATGCGGTAGACGAAGGTCGAGTAGACGCTGGAGCCCTGCGCGTAGACGTGCGACAGGTGCGTGTAGCAGTGCGTGCGCTCGCCGTGCTGCGCGAGCGCGGCGCGGCCTGCCGTCTCCAGCGCGTCGACCATCACGTCCACGCGCGGCCAGTCGCACGCGGTCTCCATCGTGTCGACGGCGTAGCCCGCGTCCCACAGCGCGTTGCGCAGGTAGACGTTGGCAAAGCGTCGCTCCGCCCACTTCCTGCCCAGCATCGTGCCGGTCGACACGCCGCCGTGCTCGCGCCAGATCGCCGCGGCCGCCCGCCGCATCGCACGCACCGCGCCGGCGCTGTCGCCCGTGAAGCCGGCAAGCAGCAGGCACTTGCCCTCGCCCACGCCGCGCAGCGACAGGTAGCGCTCCAGCCACGCGATGGCCGAGGCGTGGCCGGCCATCGTCAGCGTGGTGAAGGTCTCGGCCGCGTTCGCCAGGCGCAGCATCGACAGCCCCAGCTTGCCCTGCGCGATGCGGCGCACCGCGGCGGCGGCGCTCGCCCAGTCGGGGAAGAACACGCCCACGAAGCGCTCGGCGGCCGGCGCGCGCGTGACGCGCACGCTGGCCTCGGTCAGCACGCCGATGCGACCTTCGGAACCCAGCACCCACTCGCGCAGGTCGGGGCCGGCGGCCGATGCCGGGAAGGTGGGCAGCGTCCATTCGCGCCCGGGCGTGTGCAGCGTGCCGCCCGCGAACAGCTGCTCGATGCGGCCGTAGCGCGCCGACTGCTGGCCCGACGAGCGCGTCACCACCCAGCCGCCCAGCGTCGACAGCTCGAAGCTCTGCGGAAAGTGGCCCAGCGTGAAGCCGCGGGCGCGCAGCTGGGCCTCCAGGTTGGGGCCCGCCACGCCGGCTTCGAAGCGCGCGAGCTGCGCAACCGGGTCCAGGTCGAGCAGCCGCATCATGCGGCCCATGTTGAGCGTGAGCACGGGCGCGTCGCCGACCGGCGTCAGGTGGCCCGCGACGCTCGTGGCGCCGCCGGACGGCAGCACCTGCACGCCGTTCGCGCGCGCCCAGTCCAGCAGCGTGCGCACCTCGGCCGATGTCGTCGGGAACGCGACGCCGTCCGTCACCCGGCCCAGCACGCCAAAGCGCAGCCGCAGCCAGTCGTGCATCGACTGGCCGAAGCTGGCGCGCAGGCGCGTCTCGGCGCGCGTATCGACCAGCGGATGCGGCGGCAGCCGCGAGGGCTGCGCCGCGACCTGCGCCAGCGCCGCGGCCAGCGTGGCGTCGGCCACCGGCTGGCCTTCGCCCATGGCCTGCGCGAGGAAGGCGCGCGCGTCGGGCTTGAGCGCTTCCCGCACGCGGGCGTCGCCCCAGCCGTTCCAGCGTCGTTCGGTGGTCATCGCTATACTCGTTTTCCAGGTCGACAGGCGTCGACGAGCCCCGCCGAATGGTTCGCGCAGGGCCCGCACGCGACGCCGCCATGGTGCGGCGAACGCGGCGCCAAGGCTTGTCTTTCGCCGACAGGCGAGTTGCCACAACATGCCAGCCACGCCCGCGGCGACGCCCTTGCCTTCTTCCTCGAACGACACGGACGCGCCCTGCCCGATCCCGCCGGCCGCCGACGCGCGCGTGGCGATGGCCTACGCGCAGACGGCCGTCGCCGCCGCGCAGGCGATGGGCGTGACAGCCGCGCAGCTGTGCGCCCGCCTGGGCTGGCCCGAGGAGACGCTGGACGCGTCGCGCGACAGCCTGTCCGTGGCCGAATACATCGCCCTGCTGGGCGCCGGCGACGCGCTCGCGGGCGACCCCGCGTTCGGCCTGCACACGGGCCTGCACGCGCGGCTGTCCACCTACCCGTTCTACGGCCTGGTGGTGTGCGCCTGCACGACGCTGCGCGGCGCCTTCGTGCAGACGCGCCGCTACGAGGGCCTGGCCCACGACCTGGGCCGTTCGCGCCTGGACGAGCAGGACGGCGTCGCCACCTACTACTGGGACACGCCCTGGCTGCCGTCCTGCACGCCGGCCGAGGCGCGCCACCTGGTCGACAGCGTGCTGGCCGGTATCCTCACCTTCGTGAGCTGGCTCGCGCACGAGCGACTGCCCGTGCACGAGTTCGGCCTGCCCTTCCCCGAGCCCGACCCCGCGATCCGCGCCGCGCACGCGCAGGTGTTCGGCCCGAAGGTGGTCTACGGCGTGCCCGCCGCCTACGGCCGCTTCGACGCCGCGCTGCTCGACCGCCCCGTCCCCAACGCCGACGGCAGCATGCTCAAGGTGCTGCAGCGCCACGCCGACGAACTGCTGGCCGCCCGCCTGCGCGAGACCTCCGAGCCGCGCATCGTCACCGACGTCCGCCGCGAGGTCGCCGCCCAGCTCGCCAACGACCGCGCCCGCGTCGACGACGTCGCCGCCGCGCTGGCGCTGAGCACCCGCACCCTGCAGCGCAAGCTCGCCGAGGCCGGCACCAACTTCCAGGCCGTGCACGACGCATCCCGCCAGGCGCTGGCCGAGGAACTGCTGCGCGATTCGCAGCTGAACCTGACGGACGTGGCCTTCATGCTCGGCTACCGCGAGCAGAGCTCGTTCAACCGGGCCTGCCGCGAGTGGTTCGGGTCGACGCCGGCGCGCACGCGCGAGCGGCTGCGCGGCGCGGGCGTCGCGTAGGTGGGGCGACCGTATCATCGTTGTCATGAAGGACCTGAATCACGACCTCATCGACCGGGTGTGGGAGCTGGCGTCCAAGCGCCACAGCGGCCAGACCTACGGCAGCATCGTGGAAGGCGAGCGCATCGAGTACATGACGCACATCGGGCGCGTGGCGCTCGAGACGAGCTGGGCGCTGTCGCTCGATGGCGCCGCCGACCCGAACCTGGCGCTGCCCTGCGCCATCCTGCACGACACCATCGAGGACACCGGCACGTCGCACGCCGAATTGGCCGAGGCGTTCGGCAGCGCCATCGCCGACGGCGTGCTCGCGTTGTCCAAGGACGAACGCCTGCCCGGCAAGGGCGCGCAGATGGCAGACAGCCTGCGCCGCATCCGCCTGCAGCCGCGCGAGGTCTGGATGGTCAAGCTGGCCGACCGCATCGCGAACCTGGGGCAGCCGCCGCACTACTGGAGCAACGAGAAGATCCTCGCTTATCGCGACGAGGCCGTCGTGATCCGGGAGGCGCTGGGCACGGCGAGTGCCGATCTTGCACTGCGGTTGGACGGGCGCATCGAGGCGTATCCGCGGTTCGTTCGCTGAGGGTGTTGGCGCTGATGTCGGTGTCGTCGGCGTTGTCGGTATTGACGCTGTTGGTGCTGTTGTCGGTGTTGGGGCTGTTGTCGGTGTTGGGGCTGTTGTCGCGTCGGCGCTTCGCGCGTGCCAGCATTGCGCGGCGACAGGCTGGTCTGGGGCTCCGCTCTGCGGCTTGCCGTCCGTCGGAATCCGGCCTGGACGGCCGGATTCAGCGGGTTCCGTAGTTTCTAGTGAGTCCGCGCGCTCGCCGTGTTGGCCGCGCTCAACCTCGTCCAGGGCGGACCGGAGGCTTCCACCCGCTTCGCGTGGGGCGCGCCTCCGATCGGAACCCCAGCCCACCCTGCCGCGGCTGCACCTTGGCGGCGGGTTGAGAAAACATTCGCGGCTTTGGTATGGGTCTTGGCCTCGACGGGCCATCGAGGCCGCGTCGATGCCCGCGGCCTGCAGTGCCACGCGCAGTCGTGGCTTGACGCGAACCACGGGTCACGGCGCCGGTGTTTCTTGTCGTGATGGACGATGGCGGGTTACGCCCGCGGCTAACCCGCCCTACCGGCTGGACGGCCGCATCGGGCCAGTTGGAAGCCGCTCGGGTCGACGCCACCGCGGACGCTGCTTGCGCGAGTCATGGACGATCGTCACGCGAAAGAAACCACTGCGCCATCAGCTTCGCTGCTTCGGCGATCCCGGCTTCATCATCGCCAAAGCGCTCGGCTACGTGCGTTTCCCATCCAACCACCGACGACACGTGCCACTGTGTGGCCAGCCATTGGCCAAACTGCCAACTGGGTATCGGTTCGTTCCCTGGCAGGACGTCCGCATCACGTAGCGCGGCCTCGTACCCCGCGATCGCTGCAGCGAACTTGCGGACGGTCGGACTTGGGCCGATCCACATGCCAGGGCGGGCCGCCAATCGGCTGACGAATGCGCGGAAGGTATCAACAGACAGGCTCATGGCGACGAGTGAAATTGAAGGTCAAGTCGTTCTCGCGCGGCTACTTGGCGGCGTCGCACCCATCCTGCTTGATCGCATCGATGCCCTTGACGGTCGTCACGCAGATCGCGCGCCCGTCGAATATCCAGAACTGGTCTCGCTTGTCCATGCTGCCCCGGGCCTTCAGGACGGCGTCGGGCCCCAGCTCGAACGTCTGGCCATGGGCCTCCACGACGAGGCTCACGAGCTGCTGGTCGAACGGATCGCGGAAGGTGGTGCCCGGCGCGATCTCCATGCCACGCAGGGTCTGCTCGGGCGGCACGTCGAAGGTGGCCGTCACACGCACTTCTTCTGTCGACAGGTTCGAGAAGCTCGGCCCGGCGACCTCGGTGCAGCCCGTGGCGACGACGACGACCGCCGCCGCGCTCGCCAGGCCGAACAGCATGATGGCTTGCTGCGTTCGCATCAGTCGATGATGTTGCCGGGCTTGGCCATCGCCCGCGCGACGCCCTCGCGCATCTGCTGCAGGCGTTCGGGCGCGTGGCCTTCCCATCGCGTCACCTCGCCCACCACGCGCAGCGGGTCGCGCGAGCGGTAGGACAGCGTCGGGTTGCCGGGGAACTTCTTGTCGGTGAGGTTGGGGTCGTCCTCGATCGGGCCCGTCGGCTCCACGACGTAGATGCGCCCGGGCCGGTCGCCGCTGGCCAGTTCGGCGCCCCAGATCGCGGCGTCCAGCGTGCCGGCGAAGTACACCCAGGACAGCGCCTCGCCCTGCGTGAAGTTGGACGGGTGGCCGACCACGACCAGGTCACCAGGCTTCAGGTCGGCGCGGGTGCCGTGGAAGAACGACCTGGCGAACATGCCGGGCGCGGTGGACGGGGGCGTCGTGCTCATGGCGGATCGGCCTGCGGAGAGCTGGGAGGCCCAAGCGTAGCAGGTGGCCGCGCCCGCAAGCCTCAGAACGCCAGCCAGGCGAACAGGTAGGCGCTGTTGGCCGCGGCCGCGGCATGTCCGCGCTGCGCGTCGAGTTCGTCGTAGGCCGTGAGCTGCAGCCCGACCCGGATGCTGGGATCCCACCAGCCGCTCAGGGCACGGGTGCCCGTGGGCGTCCAGTCCAGTTGCAGGCGCGTCCCGCGCGAGCCGAGACCCGGGGCGTTCACGCCGAAGCGCTGGAGATTGGCGCCCCATGCGCCGCCCAGCGGCGATGGCCGGTAGCATCGCCACGACCTATGCGTCGCCCCTGGCCTGGTACAACAAGACGTACGGCGAGATCGGCGACATCTGCAACGCACAGCAGGGGACGGTTGTCGGCACCGACGGCGTGACCTACACGGTGCAGAAGGAATGGTCGAACTCCAAGTCGGTCTGCCGCATCCAGTGACGCAGACCGGCCCGTCTCGCTGACGGACGCGACCGCCGCCGCAGCGGCGGTCGCGTCGTGCTCAAGCCGGCTTCTCGAGCTCCCGGCGTGCCGCGAGCGCCTTCGCGCGCGCGTGGCAATGCTCGTAATGGTCGTTGACCAGGCCCATCGCCTGCATGAACGCGTACACGGTGGTCGGCCCGACGAAGGTCCAGCCCCGCTTCTTCAGGTCCTTGGACATCGCCACCGCTTCGGGCGACGGCCCCAGCGCCGTGCCGGGCAGCAGCTTCTTCGGGCGCGAGGCCGGATCGGGCTCGTAGCGCCAGGCGTAGGCGGCCAGCGAGCCGAACTCCTGGCGCAGTTCCAGCACGCGCTGGGCGTTGTTGATGGTCGAGACGATCTTGCCGCGGTGGCGCACGATGCCCGGATCGGCGACCAGGCGCTCGATGTCGGCGTCGCCGAAGCGCACGACCTTGGCGGCATCGAAATTGGCGAACGCCTTGCGGAAGCCCGGGCGCTTGTTGAGGATGGTCAGCCAGCTCAGGCCGGCCTGGAAGCCCTCGAGGCAGATCTTCTCGAACAGGCGGCGCTCGTCGGTGACGGGAAAGCCCCATTCCTCGTCGTGGTAGCGGCGGTACTCGTCGCTGGCGCGGCACCACTGGCAGCGCAGCACGTTGTCGTCATGGGCGAACAGGCCTTCGGGAACGGCGGTGGTGGCGGTCATGCGCCCATTCTGCAGTGGACGGCGGGAAATCGCCCGGCGGCCGATCGCCACCATCCGGCCATGCCGCGCCGTGGCGGCATTCCAGCCGCGAAATCGACCGTTCGGCGCCGGTCCGTCGCGCCAGCCTGCAGTTCGTCCGCAGGGGCTGTCGCGCCGTCGCACGCCGCTCGCGGGGCGGGCGGCCGCTGCCTACAGTCCAACCATCGCATCACGCAACGCAAGCAATCACGGAGCCGACCATGACCAAGACCTTCGCCACCCAAGCCGCCCCCATCGCCCTGGCCGCCCTGCTGAGCACGGCCATGCTGCTGGCCACCAACGCGTTGGCCGGCCACCAGTACCGCGTCGCGGTGGCGGCGCACCAGGCAACGCCGGTGCTCGCGTCCGCCGAGGTGCAGCACGTGATCGTCGTCGCCCGCCGCATCAAGGTTTGATCCCCCGGCCTCACCAGCCTGTTGGACCCCGTGCTGCGGGGTCTTTTTTATGGTCGGGCCGCGACGCCCGACGGCAGGAAGCCCCCGTCACGGGAACGTCACGAAGCGGGTCCACGATCACGGGACACGCCCCGCCGCCCTCCCATGAACTGGTACTGCGTCATCATCGCCGACGGCGAGCCGCGACAGCCGCGCGCCGTCGACTTCGTCCGCGCGCTGCGCTCGGCCTGGCGCAAGGCCGGGCAGCCGCAAGGTGCCGCGGCCTTCGTCAACCGCGGTTCCGCGTCGCGCTTGACCTTCCTGCTGTCGCCCGAGGTGGCGACGCTCGCGCCGGGGCTGCTGCGCCACTACGACGCGCTGGCCTGCGCGCAGGCGCCCAACCTGCGCCGCTACGCCCCGCTGCCGCTCTGAGCCACCACGCGGCCGAGCGGATGCGCCCGCGTGCGTGACGCCGACGCGCGGGCCGCGCGCGTCACGCGCCGCGCCTCACGCGTCCGCGGACGCGAGCGCCTCGCGCGCCTCGGCCGCGTCGCCCTCGCCCGGCTGCGCCGGCAGCCGCATGAGCGCCTGGCCCATGCGGATGCGCGTGCCCGTCGCGATCCCGTCGACGAACTCGAAGCCCGGCGGCACGAACAGGATGATGGTCGAGCCGTGCTGGAAGCCGCCCATCTCCTCGCCCTTGCCGAAGCGCGCGGCGACGGGAATCTCGTTGGGGCCGCGGTACTTCAGGTGCAGCAGCACATCGGTGAACTTCAGGCGGATGCTGGCCACGAGGATGGCCGCCACCGGCACGATCGCGATCGGGTGGTTGCCGCGGCGCAGGCGCGCGCTCAGCACGGCGCGCTCGTTGCGGCAGAACAGGCGCTCCACCCGCTGGAGCGCGATCGGGTTGACGTTCCAGGTGTCGCCCGTGATGTAGCTGACATGGCTCACGTCGATGTCGTGCGGCGCGTGGAAGCGGTGGTACATCGCGGACGTCAGGCGCAGCGTGATGAAGCGGCCGTCGCGGTAAGGGCCCGGGTCGGTGCCGGGCCCGAACAGCTCCTCCATCCGGTACGGGAAGCCCTTGGCCTGGAACACGGTCGTGCCCGAGACCGGCCCGCAGGCGCCCACGATCGCGTCGCACGGCGAGGCGAGCACGCCCGGGTCCGGATCGATCGTGCGCGCGCCGGGCATCAGCTCGCGCGTGAAGCAGTCGTGCATCGAGCGGAACTTGCGCGTGCGGGCGTCGCTCAGGTCGAGGTCGGTGAACAGCTTCCACACGCCGATCGAGGCCTTGCTCACGAGCGGGTTGCGGATCTTGCTGAACTTGCCCATGAAGTGCGTCAGCGCGATGCGCGGCACGCGGTTCGTCAGCAGGAAGTTGAGGTCTTCCTGCGCGAGCAGCTTTCGGAATTGCTTTTTCATCGGACCTCAGCTGCCGAATCGTTCACGCAGCATTTCGCGCAGCAGGCCGCGCCGGATCGTGCGGTTGCTCTGCGCGGGATCGTTCCACCACCAGCCTTCGGACTGCATCTGCACGGCGGCGGCGACGAAGCGGGTGATCACCGCGTCGAAGTCGGCGTCGCTGTAGTTCAGGCTGAAGATCAGGCGCCCCGTGCCGACCCAGCTGAGCGCCAGGCCGTGCGCGCGCAGGTAGAACTGCAGCATCCAGTTGTAGCGCGAGGGCTGCTCGTACAGCACCGTCCAGATCGACTGGATGTTGGCCACGCGGACCGGCACGCCGGCGGCGGCCAGGCGCTCGTTGAAGCGCGCGGTGCGCTCGTTCCAGCGCTCGTCGACGCCGTCGTACATGGCCTTCACGTCGGGGCGCTCCAGGCGCTCGAGGAACACGTTCATCGCGCCCATCACGTACGGGTGCGAGTTGAAGGTGCCGCGGGCAAAGCAGATGTCGGCGGGGCGATCCTCGCGGAAGCGCTTCATCAGCGCGCGCCTGCCGCACACCACGCCCACCGGCAGGCCGCCGCCCAGCGACTTGCCGTAGGTGACCATGTCGGCCTGGACGCCGAAGTACTCCTGCGCGCCGCCGGGGGCCAGACGGAAGCCGATGAAGATCTCGTCGAAGATCAGCACGATGCCGCGCTCGCTGCAGACCTGGCGCAGGTCCTTCAGCCATTCGGTGTAGGCCGCACGGTCGAACTTCGCGCGGCGCGCGCTGTCCACCAGCGACGAATCGCCCGGTGCCGCGGCGTTCGGATGCAGCGCCTGGAGCGGGTTGACCAGCACGCAGGCGATGTCCTTGCGCGTGCGCAGCACCTTCAGCGTCTCGGCCTTCATCTCCTCGAGCGTGTAGGTCTCGCGCGGCGGCAGCGGGTTGCCGGGGCCGGGCTGCACGTCCTCCCACCAGCCGTGGTACGCCCCGCAGAAGCGCACGAGGAACTTCTTCTTCGTGTGGTAGCGGGCCAGGCGCACGGCCTGCATCACGGCCTCGGTGCCGGACATGTGGAACGACACCTCGTCCAGCCCGGAGATGCGCTGCAGGTGGCGCACGTTGTCCAGCAGCACCGGGTGGTACGCGCCCAGCACCGGCCCGAGGTCGGCGACGCGGCGCGCGCCCTCGTCGATGCACTCCTTGTAGAAGTCGTAGCCGAAAAGGTTGACGCCGTACGAGCCCGTCAGGTCGTGGAAGGTGTTGCCGTCCAGGTCCGTCACCGTCACGCCCGACGACGACTGCAGGAAGCTGCCCGTCTTGAGGTGCTGGCGCAGGTAAGGGCTGTACTGGAACGGGACGCGGTAGCTGCCGGTGAACTGCAGGTCGGAGATGCCGGTGCTGGCCTGGGCGGTCAGCGCGGCGCTCTTGGGGAAGCGTTCGCGGTACAGCGCGACGAGCCGGTCGAAGCCCGCGCGGCGGCGGCGCTGGAAGTCCTCCGGCGCGCCGTCCGAGCCGAAGAAGCGCGCCTCGTCGTACGCGTAGCCGGGCAGGAATCCGGCGACGCGCTTGGCCATCTTCGAATGGCCCGTCAGCGAGCGGTGCTTGGCCCGCGAGAGTTCGAGCCGACGCTTGATGCGCGGCGTCATCACGGCCAGCGCGGCCAGCACCAGTGCGGACAGGGCGAGGGTGGCGGATTCCATGGATCGCTACCGGGCTCGTCGCCGCCGACTCAGTGCGCCGCCGTCGGCATCGACGGCGACGCCACGGACGAGATCATCTGGCCGTGCAGGAGCTTGAGCGGCGCCTTGTGGTACAGGACGATGTCCATGAACGGGTCGGTGATGATCTTGAAGCCCCAGGCGAGGCCTTCCGTCGGGTTGCGCGTGATGCACAGCTGGATCACGCGGAACACGAGGCCGCCGGCGCCCAGCGACAGCCAGGCGATGCCCACGTCGTGCAAGAAGCCGCGGAAATCCGTGTGCGGCTGGATCAGGCCGCCGAGCGACGGCGCGAACCACAGCGCGGCGGGGATCGCCACCCAGATCGCCATCAGAACGATCTTGCGCTGGATGTTGTAGCCGGCCTTGACCTCTTCCTTGTACTCGTCGGTCACCTGGTTGACCTGGTCGTAGCCGCGCGGCTCGAAGAAGAAGTGCCCGGCCTGGCGCGTCGTCATCGAGATGGTCCACGCCAGCACCGCGGCGATCGCCGGGTCGACGAACAGCAGCGCGTACGAGATGCAGAACACGATCGCGCTGAGCAGGTGCAGGCTCTGGTTGATCGTGCTGTGGTGATAGAAGCGATGGTCGTCCCACCGCAGCGTGCGCAGCGTTTGCATGAAGGTGTTCATGAGGTCCTCTCGGGAAGTCGCCGCGGTGCGACAAGACTGCGGCGTGACAGGATGGTGACGCCGAAATATGAAAGGGCCGTGTCCGCCAGTGCCTTGAAAAGACGCGGAACTGTCATCGATCTGTTGCACGCGGCATCGATCATCGTCATCGACTGCAAATCAATACGGAAGGTTGCCCGTGGACATTCAACCCGGCCTGCAAGGGTCCCTGCGAATTGCCTGCGTGACCGAGACCTATCCGCCGGAAGTCAACGGCGTGGCGATGACGGTGGCCCAGCTCGTGCGCGGCCTGCGCGCGCGCCAGCATTGCGTGCGCGTGATCCGCCCGCGCCAGGCGAGCGACGCCGCCGCCGGCGCGGTCGACGGCGACTTCCTCGTGCGCGGCGTGCCGATCCCGCGCTATGAAGGCCTGAAGATGGGCCTGCCGTGCACCGGCAAGCTGGTCAAGCTGTGGAAGAAGGAACGACCGGACGTCGTGCACATCGCCACCGAAGGACCGCTCGGCCGCTCCGCGCTGCTGGCCGCCAGGGCCCTGGGCCTGCCCGTGTGCTCCGAGTTCCGCACCAACTTCCACGCCTACAGCGCGCACTACGGCCTGGGCTTCATGAAGACGCTGATCCTGGGCTACCTGCGCCGCTTCCACAACGCCACGCAGTGCACGATGGTGCCCACGCAGGCGCTGCACGACGAGCTGCAGCGCGAGGGCTTCCGCGACCTGCTGACGGTCGCGCGCGGCGTCGACACGCGCCGCTTCGATCCGGCACGCCGCAGCGAAGCGCTGCGCGCGCATTGGGGCGTCGCGCCCGGCGACCTGGTCGTCACCTGCGTCGGCCGCCTCGCGCCCGAGAAGAACCTGGGCACGCTGCTCGACGCCTTCGACGCGATCGCCCGCGTGCAGCCGCGCGCCCGCCTCGTGCTGGTGGGCGACGGCCCGATGCGCAAGGAGCTCGAGGCGCGCCGCCCCGACGCGATCTTCGCGGGCCAGCGCATGGGCGAGGACCTGGCCGCGCACTACGCGTCGGCCGACCTGTTCCTGTTCCCGAGCATCACCGAGACCTTCGGCAACGTGACCACCGAGGCCATGGCCAGCGGCCTGGCCGTCGTGGCGTACGACTATGCCGCCGCCCGGCGCCTGATCGTCCAGGGCGAGAACGGCGCGCTGGTGCCCTACGACGACGGCGCCGCGTTCGTCGCCACCGCCGCCCGCACCGCGGCCGACCTCGCGGCCTGCCGCGTGTTCGGCGCCCGGGCCCGCACCAGCGTGCTGGCGCTCGACTGGGACGGCATCGCCGCGCAGGTCGAGGGCGTGATGACGTCGGTGATCGCGCGCAAGGCGCGGCAACCCGCGGGCTACGCCTTCGCTTCCGCGCGCCACTCGTCGGTGTGAGCCGCCGCGCGATCGCGCGACCGCTCCTGCAGCAGCAGCCAGGCCAGCGCCGCGGACACGCAGGCGCCCAGCCCGATCATCAGCACGACCAGCGACACGTCGAACGCGCACAGCGCCGAATACGCGCCCAGGCACACCAGCACGCTGGCGTTCTCGTTGCCGCCCTGCACCGCGATCGAGCGGCCGGCGCTCAGCAACGCGTTGCCGCGATCCTGCAGCAGCGCGTTCAGCGGCACGACCATCAGGCCGCCGACGCCGCCGACGACGATCAGCACCGCCACCGCCAAGCGCAGCTGCGTGAGCAAGGGCACCACCGTCATCAACAGGCCGAACAGCACGCCCGCCCACAGCATGCGCTTGGCGTGCACCAGCGGCACGAAGCGGCCCGCGGCGACGGCGCCCGCGATCACGCCGATCGCGACGGCGGCCTGCACGAACGCGGCGCGGTCCAGCGTCAGGTGCATCGTCTCGCGCGCCCAGCGCAGCACCGCGAACTGCAGCGTGGCGCCGACGCCCCAGAAGATCGTCGTGACCGTCAGCGAGAGCCCGCCATCGCGATCGCGCCACAGCTTGCGGTTGGCCTGCGCGAAGTCGCGCAGCATGGCGCGCGGGCGCAGCGAACCGACGACATGGCGCACGCCGCTGTCGGGCACGCCCAGGTTGAGCGCGCCCGCGAGCAGGTAGGTGCCCAGCAGCATCAGCAGCGAGGGCAGCACCGGGTCGCAGACGTCCGAGACGATGCGGCTCGCGTGCCCCAACAGCCACGGGCTGACGAGCAAGCCGCCCAGTCCGGTGCCCAGCAGCACCGCGCACACGGCGGCCGTCTCGATCCAGGCGTTGGCCGCCACCAGCTGGTCGGGCCGCACGAGCTCGGTGGCCAGGCCGTACTTGGCCGGCGCATAGGCCGCGGCGCCCAGCCCCACGACCAGGAAGGCGGCCACGGGATGCAGGCCGGCCACCAGCGCCGCGACGCCCACGATCTTGACGCCGTTCATCCACGCCATCAGCCGTGCCTTGGGGAACGCGTCGGCCAGCGGCCCGACGAAGGGCGCGAGCAGCACGTAGGCCGCGATGAACGCGACCTTGAGCATCGGCGCCAGCCAGCCCGGCATCGCGCGCTGCTGCAGCAGGTCGATCGTGACGATCAGCAGCGCGTTGTCCGCCAGCGCCGACGTGAACTGCGCCGCCAGCAGCAACAGGAACGAAGCGGGCATCAGGCAGCGCGGATGAAAGGAGCGGGCATCGCTGGCATCGAGTCAGGATGTGGACAACCCGGCAGCCTGAGGCCTGCGCGTGAAATGGCCGTGACAACGCCCGATCGGCGCGCCGCGGCGGGCGCTCACTGCCGCCGGCGGATCAGCTCGTCGCCCGCGCGCTGCAGCGCCGAGCTCTCGTCGGCCGTGCGCAGCAGGCCCTGCGCGGCCATCTTCTCGAGGGCCTTGCGCGTGAAGCTCTGCGTGGCGTCGCCGGCGCCGGCGAACAGCAGGAAGTAGCCGTTGTCGCTGACCCACAGCAGCTGCAGGTCGGTCCATTCGCCGTGCAGCTGCAGCGTGACGATGTCGCCGATCTGCAGGCTGGCCACCGGCGAGGTGGCGTCCACCGGCGGCGGGGGCGGCGGAGGCGGCGGCGGGGGCAGTTCGTCGTCCAGCTGCAGGTCGACCGTGACCGGGCCGCCCGTGGCCTGCTCGCCCTCGGGCCGGCGCATCACGTGCAGGTGGATCGCGGCGATCTGGTCGAGCCAGGCCTTGCGCATCGCGTCCGACAGCTTGACCGTGGCCATGCCCGCGGTGACGCGCTCCACCAGCTCCGGGATCATCGCCAGCAGCGTGGAAGCGTCGGCGCGCGAGCGCGCCTTGTCGGTGGACCAGATGACGTCGACGGCGGTGTCCATCGCCGGCGAGTTGCGGCGCGCTTCGGGCGGCAGCGCCGTCCATTCCTGGGCCACCACCAGCGCCCACAGCGTGCGGATGAAGCGGCGCGTGGGCGACGGCGGGTGCGCCGAATCGAGCTTGCGCTCCAGGCGCACCTTGGCCTGGGCCACCAGGTCCTCCAGCGTGGCGTTGCGCTGCAGCAGCTCCAGCGCGCCCTCGACCGACGTGAGCCGCTTCTGCGCCTGCTTGCGCTGCCATTGCAGCAGCCGCTCGACGGCCGCCTCGAAGGTGGCCGTCGTGGGCTGCTGCTCGACCTGCGCGACCGACTCGCCCAGCCATTGCATGAACTCCGGCGCCGGCGCGCCCTGGTCGGCCTGCATGTGCGTGGCCACGCGGTTGACCAGCGTCCACGCCGGATGCCGGTGCGACTTGAGCAGCGACGCGTCGTGCGCCGCCAGGTTCACGACCACCGGCTCCAGGCGCGCGATCCAGCCGCGGCCGTCGGCCGACAGCGCCGGGTCGGCGACGATCTGCTCGAACAGGTGGCCGATCAGCGCGCCGCCCAGCCGCGTGCTGGTGGCGTCCTGCAGCGCAGCGAGTTCCTCGCGGTGGCTGTGGATCAGGCCGGGGATGCGCGCGCCGTCGCCTTCCAGCGGCATCGGCAGCGTGTCGGGGATCAGCGTGAGCGGCGCCGCCTGCGTGGAGGTGCGGAAGACGGGCCGCTCCTCGTCCAGGTCCATCAGCTCGTACAGCGCGCCGGGCCGCGTGACGTCGAAGCCCGTGGGCGGCGACGCGGTGGTGTTGTCGTCGTCGGGCTCGGTGACACGGTCGGCCTCCTGCTGCGACGCGTCGGCGAAGCCCGCCTGCCGCACGGCGGCGTAGATCTCGCCCAGGCGCGGCGCCAGCCAGCGCGCGACGCAGCGCACGCCCTCCGCGCGCGCTGCGGGCGCGAGCCCCAGCACCTCGGACGCCGTCCATAGCGAACGCGCCAGGCACGGCGGCCCGATGGGCGACGACGCGACGCGCACGCCCTCGCTGCGCCGCAGCACGCCCTCGAACTTGATCAGGCGCCGCAGTTCGACGGCGCAGTCTTCCTCGAGCAGGCGCACCACCTGCGCGACCTCGATCTCGTCCTGGATGCGCGACTCGTCCATGATCTCGAACGCGCCGAGGTCGAACTGCCCCACGGGCCGGGCCGCGGGCGGCTGGGTGAACGCCTTGAAGGACTCGCGCAGCGCCTCGCCGAACGCGCTCGCGAAGGCGGCATGCAAGCGCGCCAGCGCCGTGGCGACCTCGCCGCGCAGCTCGCGCAGCGCGGCGTGGGTCACCGGGGCGGCGGCGATGTCGGTGCTCAGGCCGGCGGCGCCGGCGCGCACGCGGCGCGACAGCAGCGCATGGGCGCGTTCCAGGTGGCGTTCGTAGGCGGTGGCGGTCACGCGGCCATATTAGGGCACCCCGGCGTTGCCGGCGTGTTGCGCGGCCGCGGCTGTGCCCTGGCCGCAACGCCTGGGCAGCCGTTCAAGCGCCGCGCCATTTCCGCGCGTCGGACTGGCGAAAGACGGCCAGCATGGCCGGGTGGAAGTACAGATAGCCGACCAGGACCGCCAGGTACGCCGCCTGCGCCAGCATCGCGGCCATCCAGCCCGGGGAGGCGCGCGACACCATGACCGCGGCGAACAGGGCGAACACGAGGGCGATGACCATCACGACGCCCAGCACCCGCGACGCCGCCCGGCTGCCCGCCAGCGTCCGCCAGCTGGCGATCGCGATCACGCCGGCCCAGACGACGCCGGCCACGCTGAGCGCCATGCAGGTGCCCAGCACATGCAGCGCCACGTAGGCGATCAGCAGGATCTTGAACAGCAGCGGGATCTTCGCCGGCGCGTCCTCGGCGATGTCCAGGACTGCCGCCTTGGGCGGCGCGTAGGCGTCGAAATGGTCCATGCGATCTCCCTCGCGTGCCTGTCGTGTCGCCGCATTGTCGGGCAGGCCGGCGCGATCCCGGCCGGCGGGTGGTGGGGCGGGTCGACGCCTGACCCGTCCTGAAATACGTTGACACCCAGGAGCCGGCGCTCAGCCGGCCAGGGACGCCCGGTGCACAGCATCGGGCGTTTGCATTTTGAGCGACAGATGCGGTCGCTCGCGGTTGTAGATATGGATGGACTCAGCTACCAGCCGTCTGGCCTGGGCCAAGTCAGCGGGTCGGTTCAACAAAAATTCGCTCTTGAGGATGCCGTTGACCCGCTCGGCCAGGGCGTTCTGGTAGCAATCGTAGCCATCGGTCATCGAGCACTTCAGGCCATGGCGTTGGTGCAGCCGCTGGTAATAGGTCGAGCAGTACTGGATGCCGCGGTCGGAGTGATGGACGAGCTGCTGGCGCGTCTGTCGGTGTCGGAGAGCCATCTTCAACGCTTGCGCCACTTCCTCAGTTTGCAGGCTGGGATGGACGTGCCAGCCCACGATCTTGCGTGAATGCGCATCGGTCACCAAGCTCAGATAGACGAACTTGTCGGCCGTGGGCAAGTACGTGATGTCGGCCACCCACAGCTGCTCGCTACGCGTGACCTGAATTTGCTGCGGCCCTTGCTTGACCAGGTTGGGGTGGCGACGGAAGCGGTGATGACTGTCCGTGGTCTTGTGATACGCCCGACGGTTGGGCACGAGCATCCGCGCGTTGCGCAAGACGTCGAACAGGGCGTCGCGTCCCAGCTTGACACCTGCCTCTTGCAGCGGCGCTCGCAGCAAATGATGCAACTTGCGCGTGCCCAGCCGGGGTTGGCGCATGCGCTTGTCCTTGACCAGCTCGATCACCATCTCGGCACGCTGGCTTCGCTGGACCATCCGCTGCTGCGCCTGGTAATGCGCCTGGCGGCTGATGCCCATGTAACGGCAAGCCCTGGTCACGCTCAACCCCTCGACGAGGTCTTGCGCGAGGACTTGCCCAAAGGCTTTTTTACGACACGCACGCCGTGATCCTTCTTCAGGACCTCCAGCACCGCTTCGAACAGACGCGCCTTCTCCTGCGCCTGCGCAAGTTGCGTCTCCAGTTCCTTGATTCGCTGCTCGGGCGTCGGTGGGGCGGCTGTCTTGTCGATCGGCATGGCCGCCGATGATGCCGCACGGCCCCAACTCTGGCGACCGTGCTTTCGCAGCCACATCAACACCGTCGAGCTACCCTGGATTCCGTAGCGGACCTGCGCCTGGCCGCAGGTCAACTCCCCTTTCTCCACTTGCTCGACGACGGCCAGTTTGAAGGCCATCGTGTAGTCACGCTGTGTTCTCTTGACGCCTGTATCCATCGCGTTTCTTCCTTTCTCTGGACGAAAGGTGTCAACGCAGGACAGGACGGGTCA
>Ga0207427_100220_pt1 | contig 49507 bp, 32 predicted proteins | sample AraplaCL_Cvi_mMS_FD_184268 | JGI IMG/M metagenome (GOLD analysis project Ga0207427, IMG submission 184268) | Arabidopsis root microbial communities from the University of North Carolina, USA - plate scrape CL_Cvi_mMS (SPAdes) (version 2) | ecosystem: Host-associated > Plants > Roots > Endosphere ... | reverse complement strand
CATCGCTGCGCGGCCGCGACGACGGGCGCCAGGCGGCGCTCCTTCTTCTGGGCGTGGTTGGCGGCGATGTCCGCCAGCCGGTGTGCGAGCCACGGGTTGAGCAGGCGTTCGCGCAGCCCGGCCAGGTAGGCGCGCGCCTCGCGGCCTTCGCCCAGGGCCTCGAACACGGGAAGCACCTCTTCGCCCCAGATGCGTTCGAGCGCCAGGCGCGTCGGCGCGTCGCGCATGGCGTCCAGCACCGTTCGGCCGCGCGGCTGTCCGTCGCGCAACCACATCTCCGCGAGCGCGGTGTGGCCGAGGTTGAGCAGCCACAGCTTGAGGCGCTCGAACGAGCCGAGGTCCGCAGTCAGGACGATGCCGGCATGCCGGCACGGCGGCACCAGGCCCGGCTGGCGCTCGATGGCCCAGAGCGCGTAGGGCTCGGCTACGGCGCCGACCGGTTCGATGGCCTCGGGGACGATGCGGTCGACCAGCGAGTTCGCCCAGACCGGGCGCTCGAGGAGCCACGCCCGGAAGGCCTCGTCCAGCTGCCATTGCGTGGCGAGTCCGACGACGATGTCGCGCAGGCGTTCGCCATTGCGCGCGACGAGCTCGCAAGGCAGCAGCGTCAGCGCGGCATCCGGCCGGGCCTGCCAGCGGTCGTGAAGGGCGACCAGCAGCTTCGCGGGAAATGCGCGCGGCGCGGCGGCCTGCGCTGCCAGCGCCTGCGGGCCGTCGGCGTCGTCCAGCTGCCAGCCGGCGTCGCCGGTGTTGGAGACGACGACCTGCAAGGTGTCCGCGGCGAACTCGCGTCGCACCGCGGGCCAGTCGGTGGCGGTGCGCAGGGCCGCGCGCACGGCATGGCAATGGCGGTGTTCGTCGACCGCTTGCCCGTTCGCGAGCCCGCGGATGCGCACCGGGTGACCGCGGCCGGTCGCCAGTGCCGCCACGCGTGCCGTGCTGCGCGGATCGTCGGTGGTCTGGACGACCGTGATGCCGCCCAGCGCATCCCCGCGAGCCATCGCCTCGGATACGAGAAGGTCGACATGCGCCTGCAGGAAGCGGCTGGTGCCGAACTGCAGGATCGGTTGACCCGTCGACATGGTCAGCACTCCACGATCGCCTTGATGACGTGCTGGTCCGGCTCCAGCAGAGCGGCGAAGTCTCGCGGCAGGTCGGCGAGCTGCATGCGATGCGTCGCGAGCGCCGCGACGGGCACATCGCCCGCACGCATGGCGGCCAGCACCGTCTCGAAGTCCGCCGTGGTCGCGTTGCGGCTGCTGAGCAGGGTCGCCTCGCGCTTGTGGAACTCGGGGTCGGCGAACGAGATGTTGCCTTGCACGATGGAGACCAGGACATAGCAGCCGCCGTGCGCGATGAAGGCGAAGCCGCGTTCCATCGCCTGCGCGTTCCCGGTGGCGTCGAACACGACGTCGAAATACTCCCCGCCGCTCAGGCGCGCCAGTTCCTGGGCGTCATCCGGCCCGACCTCGACCGCTGCCTCGATGCCCAGATGCGCACGGGCGACATCCAGCCGGTCGCGGCGGGGATCGAGCGCGACGACGCGGGCCCCGCGGCGGACCGCGAACAGCATCACGGCGAGCCCGATCGGGCCGGCGCCGGCCACGAGCACGCGCTGGCCGGAAGCGACGTCCGCGCGCGCCACGGCATGCGCACCGATGGCCAGGAATTCGAGCATCGCTGCCTCGTCCAGCGTGATGCCTTCGACCTTGTGGACGAACGGCGCCGGAACCGCGAGGAATTCGGTCATGGCGCCGTCGCGATGCACGCCGAGCACCTGGATCGACGTGCAGCAGTTGGTCTTGCCCTGGCGGCAGGCGACGCATCGGCCGCAGGACAGATAGGGCATCACGTAGACGGCGTCCCCGGGGGCCAACCCGCTCGCCGGATCGGCCTCCTCGACGATGCCCGAGAGCTCGTGGCCCATCACGCGTGGATAGGCCAGGTAGGGTTGCTTGCCCGTGAAGATGTGCAGGTCGGTGCCGCAGACGCCGACGCGCCGAACGCGCAACAGCACTTCGCCAGGCTGGCGCAGCGGGCGTGGACGTTGCTCGGCGACGAGCTTGCCGGGCGTTTCGCAAAGGACGGTCAGCATGGGCGTGGGCCTTGGAGGCGGTAAAGGGTGACGGCGTTGCCGCCGAGGATGGCGGCGGCTTCGTCGGCGCTGGCGGGAGGCGTCACGGCGGCCAGCAAGGCGGCCGTCATCGCGAGCCAGCCGGCGTAGTCGCCGGCCAGTTGCAGCACCGGCCAGTCGCTGCCCCACAGCAGTCGCGACGGGCCGAACGAGGACCACAACGCCTGCACGTAAGGCAGCAGGTGCTCGACCTGCGTGCGGTCGCCGGCCTCGGTGAGCAGGCCCGAGAGCTTGCAGTGCACCTGGGGCAGCGCCGCCAGGCGAGCCAGGTCGTCCTGCCAGGGCTGTCTCTGGCCGCGCGCGATCGTCGGCTTGGCGGCGTGGTCGACGACCATGGGCAACCCCGGATGACGCGCCGCAAAGGTCAGGAGGGCGGGCAGGTGGCGCGGCAGCACCAGGGCATCGAACACCAGGCCGTAGCGCGCCATCGCTTGCGCGGCCGGCGCAGTGGCCGGATCTGCGATCCAGTCGTCGTCCGGCAGGTCCTGCAGCATGGGCCGCAATCCCTTCAGCAAGGGGTCGCGGGCGAGGTCCGCGATCGTGTCGACGGCATCCGGCGCCTTCATGTCGACCCAGCCGACGACGCCGCGCACGAAGCGGGTCGTCCGAGCCAGCGCGAGCAACCGGCGCGTCTCGGCGACGGTCGGCAGCGACTGCACGAGGACGGTTCCGTCGATCCCGCCCGCCTGAAGCAGCGGGGCCAGGTCCTGCGGCTCGAAGTCGCGATGGATGGCCGCGAGCGTGGGCGGCGGCCAGGCGCCCGCGCGCTCGGCGAGCCGCCAGAAATGCTGGTGCGCGTCGATCCTCATGGCCTGGCTTCGCCTTCCTGCGGGCATGGCGCGGCGCCCTCCAGGAGCCCCTGGTCGCGCAGCGCATCCCACAGTCGGGCGGGGATGGCGCGCTCGAACCATGCGACGTTCTGGCGCACCTGTGCCGGCGAGCGCATGCCCGAGAGCACCGAGACCACGGCGCGATGCCCCAGCGGGAACTGCAGCGCTGCGGCTTCCAGCGGAACGTCGAAGTCGGCGCAGGTCGAGCGCAGGGCGGCGGCGCGTCGCACCAACTCGGGCGGCGCGTCCGTGTAGTCGAACTTGGCCTGTCCCGCCAGCAGCCCCGAGTTGAACGGGCCGCCGATGACGATCGCATGATTGCGCCGCGCGCACTCGTCCAGGAATGGCAGGCTGCCCTGCTCGAGCAGCGTGTAGCGGCCGGCGAGCAGGCTGCAGTCCAGCTCGCACTCCTGCATGGCCTGTTGCATCACCTGCCATTCGTTGACGCCCAGCCCGATCGCCGCCACCTGGCCGCCGCGACGCAGTTCCTCCAGGGCGCGGAATCCGCCGCCTCGCGTCAGGGCGTCCCAATGGGCCGCGTGCGCGTCGCCGTGGGTGGCGCGTCCGATGTCGTGGACCAGCAGCAGGTCCACGCTGTCCCGCCCGAGCCGCTGCAGGCTGTCCTCGACGGAGCGCAGGATGGCGTCGCGCCCATAGTCGAACACCGGCCGGAACGGCAGCGGCTGTGCCCAGCCGTCGCTGCCTGGTCGCACCGACGCGTCCGGCCGCATCAGCCGGCCGACCTTGGTGCTGATCGTGAACTCGTCGCGCGGCTGCGCGCGCAGGAACGCGCCGACGCGATGTTCGCCGAGCGTGTAGCCGTAGTAGGGCGCCGTGTCGACATAGCGCAGGCCCGCATCGCGGGCCGCGGCGAGCGTGTCCGCGGCCTCCTGTTCCGTGACGGGCGCGTACATGCCCGCCAGGGCGGCGGCGCCCAGGCCGAGCGCTGTCAGGCGCAGGCGGCCCCCGGCGAGCGTGCGGCGATCGGCGGCCTTCATGGCGTCAGTACAGGACGTTCTTGGCCGCGGGCGTGTCGATGTTGGTCTTGTTGACCATCACGACGCCCGTGTCGCGGAACTTGGGCACCGGCTTCTTGTTCAGGACGTCCACGGCGGTCTGCACGCCGAGGCTGCCCATCTGGTAGGCACTCTGCACCGCGATCGACGCGATCGTGCCGTCCTTGACGAAGCCCTGCAGGTCGGCATTGCCGTCGAAGCCGATCGCGGCCACCTTGCCCGCCTTGCCGGCCTGCACCAGTGCGCGTCCCATGCCGATGGCGGTGGGCTCGTTGGCGCCGAAGATGCCCTTCAGGTCGGGATTGGCCGCGAGCACGTCGGTGGTCTGGTTGAGCGCCGTGCCCATCTGGGAGTTGGAGTAGAACGGCCCGACGATCTGGAGCTTGGAGTGCGTCTCGATGTACTTGCGGAAGCCGCCCACCCGGCCGATCTCCGAGCCCGAGCCCGCGGTGTAGGACATGATCGCGATCTTGCCGGTCGTGCCGATCCGCTCGATCAGCGCCTGCGCGCACAGTTCGCCGGCCTTGTTGTTGTCCGTCGCGAGGAAGGACTGGTAGTAGTCCTTGCCGCTGTCGGCGGCGGCCGAGTCGATCAAGATCACCGGGATGTGCGCCTCCCAGGCCTTCTTGATCGCGGGGATCAGGGCTTCGGGATCCGACGGCGCCAGCACGATCGCGGCGACCTTGCGGTTGACCGCGTTCTCCACCAGCGCGACCTGGCCGGCCAGGTCGGTGTCGGAGGCGGCGCCCTGGAAGCTGCTGGTGTAGCCCTTGAGCTCCGAGGTGGCCTGGGTCGCGCCCTTGCGGACGTTCTGCCAGAAGTCCGAGTTGGCGGTCTTGACGATGACGGCGATCTCCTTGTCCGCCGCGGTCGCTGCGGCCCCGGCGAACAGCAATGCGGATGCGAGAACGGCGTGGAAGAGTCTTTTCATGGCATGTCCTTCTTCGAAGTGGGAGAACCTTGTCTCGAGGGTTCGCGGGAGGAGACGCACCCGCCGCGTTTCATCGTCGATTGCGCAACTGGTCGATCCAGACGGTGACCAGGATGACCAGGCCGATGATGATCTGCTGGACGAAGGCCGAGACCCCCGTCATGTTCAAGCCGTTGCGCAGGATGCCGATCACGAACGCACCGATGAGCGTGCCCGAGACCGTGCCGATGCCACCGGTCAGCGACGTGCCCCCGATCACCGCCGCGGCGATGGCGTCGAGCTCGTACATCACGCCTTCGCTGGGCTGGGCCGTCACCAGGCGCGACATGAGCACGCACCCGGTCAGGCCGGCGAGCGCGCCGGACAGCACGTAGGCAAACAGCGTGACTCGGCGCACGTCGATGCCCGACAGGCGCGCCGCCTCGGCGTTGGACCCGACCGCGTAGAGATGACGCCCCAGCCGGCTGCGCCCGAGCATCAGTCCGGTGGCGAGCGCGAGCGCGATCATCAGCAGCACGGGGTAGGGGATGCCCGGGAAGACGACGTCGGGGAACCCATCGGCGCCGATGCGCACGATGCGCCAGAGGGAGCCGTTGCCGAGTGCGGCGAACTGTTCGCCCAGGCCACCGACGGCCTTTGCCTCCGTGATCTGCAGCGCGACGCCGCGCGCGACCAGCATCATGGCCAGCGTGGCGATGAACGGCGGCAGCCGCATCATCGTGACGCACAGGCCGTTGACGAGCCCGCAACCGACGCCCGTGAGCAGCCCGAGCAGCATGGCGAGCGGCACGTTGACGCCGGCGCGCACTGCCAGCGCCGCGACGACACCCGACAGGGCCAGTATCGAGCCCACCGACAGGTCGATGCCGCCGGTGATGATCACGCAGGTCGCGCCGATGCCCAGGTACGCGATGGAAGTGACTTGCAGGGCGACGGTCATGCCGTTGCCCACGCTGAAGAATGCCGGGCTGGCGAGGGAGAAGACCGTCACCAGGACGAACAGGCCGCCGAGCGCGGCGAACTTCTGGACGAGATCCTTCTGGCGTTCGTTCATGAGGCGAGCGATTCCTGTTGGGGCGAGGCGGCGCGGACCGGGCCTGCCGAGGCGAAGTGCATGATTTCCTCCTGCGACGTGGCGCGGGTCTCGAGCACCGTCGTGATTCGCCCGCCGTGGAAGACGGCGATCCGGTCGGTCATGCCCAGGATCTCCGGCAGTTCGGAGCTGATCATCACGACGCCGATCCCCGCGCAGGCGAGCTGGTCGAGCAGTTCGTAGATCGCCACCTTGGCGCCCACGTCGATCCCGCGCGTGGGTTCGTCGAAGAACAGCACGCGCGAATCGCGGAACAGCCACTTGGCAATGACGACCTTCTGCTGGTTGCCGCCCGACAGCAGTCGGGCGACCTGGTCGGGCGATGGCGTGCGGATGCCCAGTTGTTCGATGTACCGCCGTGCGACCGCGATTTCCTCGTTCGCGCGGATGAGGCCGCGCCAGTCCGTCACCGCCGACGTGTTGGCGAGCGTGATGTTCGTCGCGACCGACATCTTCACGGCCAGTCCATGGGCCTTGCGGTCTTCCGACAGGTAGGCGATGCCTTCCCGGATGGCGTCGATGGGCGACCGGACGGTGAGCAAGCGACCATTCAGCTCGATGCGCCCGCCGTCGATCGGGTCGGCGCCGAAGACCGCCCGCGCGACCTCCGTGCGGCCGGCGCCCACGAGGCCCGCGAAGCCGAGGATCTCGCCGCGGCGCAGCTCGAAGTCGATCGGCCCGAACACGCCCTCGCGACGCAGCCCGCGCACCTGCAGCACCGTCTCTGCCGTGGGGCGCCGCCGCGCGGGCGGGAACTGCTTGTCGAGCGTGCGACCGACCATGAGGGCCACGATCTCCCCGACGCAGGTCTCGGCGAACGCTTTCGTCGTGATGTAGCGACCGTCGCGCAGCACGGTGACGCGATCGACGAGGCCTTCGAGCTCGTCGAGGCGATGCGAGATGTAGACGATGCCCGAGCCGGCGCGCTTGAGTTCCTGGATCACGCGGAACAACTGCGTCGTCTCGGCATCGGTCAGGGAGGAGGTCGGCTCGTCCATGATGAGCAGGCGCGCCCGCATCGACAGCGCCTTGGCGATCTCCACCATCTGCTGCTGCGCCACCGACAGTCCCGACACCAGCTGGTCCGGCGAGATAGAGACGCCCAGCCGGTCGAGGCAGGCCTGCGCATCGGTGCGCAGCTTGCGACGGTCGACCAGCCACCCGCGCAGCGGCTCCCGGCCCAGGTAGATGTTCTCCGCGACGCTCAGGTGCGGCACCAGGTTCAGCTCCTGGTGGATCATCGCGATGCCGTGCGCCTGCGCCTCCCGCGGCGAAGCGAATCGCCGCGGTTCGCCGTCCAGGCTCAGCGTTCCTTCGTCGGGTGCATAGACCCCGCTCATGACCTTCATCAGCGTGGACTTGCCGGCGCCGTTCTCGCCGCAGACGGCGTGCACCTCGCCGCCGCGCACGTCGAAGCTCACGCCCTCCAGGGCGACGACATTGAAGAAGCGCTTGGTCACGCCGCTCAGGCAGAGCAGGGGTGGCGTGGCGTCGTTCGGCGATGTCATGGGAGGACAGGGATTGGTCAGTCCAAAGTGGTCAAGCCAATTTGCCATACTTTAAAGTTGGCCTGACCAGAGGAAACCCGGAACACGGTGGGCGCCGTCATGAGGGAGACTGTGCATGACGGGTTGCCGTGCGCCGGTCGATTCGCGCCGCGTCGGCGGCGTGGTCAGGCCGCCGCCGGGCAGTCCGATGGTTTTTTCCCGTTCGGAGCGTTCATGACTGCCACGCCAAAGCCGGCCGACACCCGCCGCCTCTATCAACAGGTGGCCGACCGCATCCGCGCCGTCATCCGGGAAGGGCAATACGAAGCCGGCTCGCGCCTGCCACCCGAACGCGAACTGGCGTTGCAACTGGGGGTCTCGCGGCCATCGCTGCGCGAGGCGCTGATCGCGCTCGAGATCGACGGCCGGGTCGAGATCCGCATGGGCTCGGGCGTCTACGTCTGTGCGCCCCCGGTGGCGGCCGAGCGCCACACGCCGGCCCTGGGCGAGAGCCCGACGGAACTCATGCAGGCCCGGGCCACGCTCGAAGGGGCCGTCGTGGCGCTGGCCGCTGCCCGGGTGACGCGGGCGGGCCTCGATCGCGTCGCCGACAGCCTGGCCGCGATGAAGCGCGAGCACGCGCGCGGGCGGATGCCGGTCGAAGCCGACCGCCGCTTCCACCTGGGCATCGCCGAACTGGCCGGCAACACGGTGCTCGTGCGCATGGTGGGCGAGCTGTTCGACGGCCGTCACAGCCCGATCTCGTCGCGCATGAGCGGTCACGCCGAGACGGTGCAGACCTGGACCGTCGCGCTCGCGGAGCACGAGCGCATCTATCGAGCCCTCGAGGCGCGCGACCCGCAGGCCGCGACGGCGGCGATGTTCATGCACCTGCGTGCTTCCGAGGAACGATGGGTGAGCGAGCCTGCCGCATCCATCGAGTCGGCCCCGGCCTTCCCGACCATCAAGGAGCGACCATGAGACTCGCAGGCAAGAATGCCTTCATCACCGCCGCCGGCAACGGCATCGGCCGCGCCGCGGCGATCGCCTTTGCCGCCGAAGGCGCGCACGTCATCGCCACCGACATCGACGGTGCCGCGCTGGCGTCGCTGGATCACCCGGCACTGCGCACGCACGTCCTGGATGTGCGCGACGGCGACGCCGTGCAGCGCGTGACCGCTGACGCGGGAACGGTCGACGTGTTGTTCAACTGCGCCGGGATCGTCCACCACGGCACGCTGCTCGAATGCGACGACCAGGCCTGGGCGCGAAGCATGGACATCAATGTCGGCAGCATGCATCGCGTGACCCGGGCATTGCTGCCCGGCATGCTGGCGGCCGGGCGGGGCAGCATCATCAACATGGCGTCGATGGCATCGAGCATCAAGGGCTTCCCGAACCGCTGCGTCTACGGTGCCAGCAAGGCGGCCGTGATCGGCCTGACCAAGGCCATCGCGGCCGACCATGTCCGGCAGGGCATCCGTTGCAACGCGGTGTGTCCCGGCACCGTGGACACGCCGTCGCTGCGCGGCCGCATTGCCGCAGCCGCCGACCCGGCGCAGGCCGAGCGCGACTTCATCGCGCGGCAGCCGATGGGGCGCCTGGCGGTCGTGGACGACATCACGCCGCTGCTCGTCTACCTGGCGAGCGACGAATCCCGCTTCGTCACCGGACAGGCCCTGTCGGTCGACGGTGGCGTCACCATCTGAGGAACCATACCGATGAAACTTCTCCGCCACGGGCCGGCCGGCCTTGAAAGGCCGGGCATGCTCGACGCGCAAGGGCAGGTGCGCGATCTCGCCGGCGTCGTGCATGACATCGCAGGCGCGACGCTGACCGATGCGGGGCTGGCTTCGCTGCGGGCAGTGGACCCGCGGGCGTTGCCGCTGGTGGCGCCGGGTACGCGGCTCGGGCCCTGCGTGGGCGCGGTCGGCAAGTTCGTGTGCATCGGATTGAACTACGCGGACCACGCGGCCGAGTCGGGCATGCCCATCCCGGCGGAGCCCGTCGTCTTCGGCAAGTGGACGAGCGCCATCGCGGGACCGGACGATGCCATCGAGATTCCTCGTGGCTCGACGAAGACCGACTGGGAAGTCGAGCTCGGCGTGGTCATCGGCGAAGGCGGCCGGTACATCCCGCAGGCGGATGCGCTGCGCCACGTCGCCGGCTATTGCGTCGTCAACGACATCTCCGAGCGCGAGTACCAGCTGGAACGTGGCGGGCAATGGGACAAGGGCAAGGGCTGCGACACCTTCGGCCCGATCGGCCCCTGGCTGGTGACGCGCGACGAGGTGCCCGATCCCCAGCGGCTCGGCCTGTGGCTCGAGCTGAACGGCCGGCGCATGCAGGCCGGCAGCACGCGCACGATGGTGTTCGGCGTCGCGCACATCGTGAGCTACCTGAGCCGCTTCATGAGCCTGCAGCCGGGCGACGTCATCTCCACGGGCACGCCGCCCGGGGTGGGCCTGGGCCAGAGGCCGCCGCTGTACCTGCGCGCCGGCGACGTGATGCGGCTCGGCATCGACGGACTCGGGCAGCAGACGCAGCGGGTCATCGACGCCGCCTGAACGAAGGGCGGGGCGTCGCCGCCGGCGGGCCGACCTGCAAGGTCCTTGCAGCGGACAGGGCGATGCACCCAAGGCGGCAGTCCCGAACGGCCGCGCGGGTGCGACCGCTCAGGGCTTGACAGGCTGCAGCGTCAGCAGCGCGATGTCGTTGCTGTGCATCGGCACCGTGAAGCTCAGAAGCCCGTTCTTGCCGATGGTGACCGTGTGCATGGATTCGAGCCGGTCCAGCGTCAGCGACTGCAGCCTGGCAAGCTGCGCATCGTCGAGCTGCTGGGGCGCGCCCATCTCCAGGTATGCGGTGTAGGCGTCGTTGGCCCGGTAGCCGGTCCGGCGCAGTTCCAGCTGGTAGGTGCCCGGCTTGAGGTGGCGCAGCGCCAGCTTGATGGCCGGGGCCGGGCCGTTGGGCAGGGGCTTGCTGAAGAACACGCTGTTGCCCGATTCCTTCTGGTCCGGCGGTTGCCAGTCCCAGGCGAGGACGGCAGTCCGGTCGCCGTCGGCTGCAGCCAATACCTTGTCGTCGGCGCTCGGAATCTCGTTGCCGCGCAGCGCGTGGAGGTACTTGTAGGCAAACCACGCGGGCTTGCGCACCCCGTCGCGCGTCATCAGCCCGAAGCCGCCCTGGAACGGGCGGTCCGGGGGGCCGGGCTCCTCGAACAGGTCGCTGTAGGTCCAGTAGCTCATCGCCTGCGCGTAGCCGCGGGTGGCGCGCAGCTTGGTCAGGATCCAGGGCGCGCTGAAGTAGCTGTCGTGCACCTTGTCGCGCGGACTGTAGCTCGTGCTCCACTCGGTGACATACAGCGGGAGATCGGGAAAAGGCGAGGCCTGGATCTCGTGCCGGTTGCGGCGCACGTCGCCGATGATCGAGTCCGGGTCGGTGGACAGGATGTGGTCGGCGCGCTTGCCGAACTCGTCGAAGAAGCCCTCCGTCACGCCGTAGGTGTGGGTGGTGACGAAGTCGACCGGGACGTTGTTGGCTTTCACGTAGGCCAGGAACTCGGGCACCCAGGCCGCGCCGGCGGTCGCGGGGCCGCCGACCTTGAGCGCCGGGTCGACGCGCTTGAGCGCGCGCGCCGTCCGCGCGTAGAGCTCGAAGTAGTCGCTCGAGCGGCCGCCTTCGAAGAAGCCGGCGAGGTTGGGCTCGTTCCACACCTCGAACAACCACCGGTGCACCTCGTTGGCGCCGTAGTGCTGGATCAGATGCCGCGCGAAGGCGTCGATGAGGTCCTCCCACGGGCCGGGCTGCGGGCGCGAACTGTTGCCTTTCCAGTAGAAGACGGTCTGGTCGGAGGTCTTCATCGCCGAGGGCGTGAACCCGAGCTCGACGAAGGGCCTGATGCCGCGCGAGAGCAAGTGGTCGTAGAGGCGGTCAATGCCGCTGAAGTCGTAGGTGATGCGGCCATCTGCGTTGCGCACCGTGCCCATGGCGTCGTGGAAGATGTCGTGGAAGCGGACGTAGCGAAAGCCCAGTTCGTCCACGGCGGTCTTCAGTTGTGCCAGGTTCTCGGGTCGGCCCGTCGTGCCCGGATAGTCCGCGCCCACGGACAGGTCGAAGAAGCGGTCGACCGGCCTGCTGGCCGCCGCGCGGTCGAGGGTCACCTCGCGCGCATCGGTGGGAGCAGCGTGCGCCAGCCCGCTCATGCCGAGGGACAGCAGCGCGGCTGCCAGGGGGCGCAGCAGGGCCGGCGACAGGGGGAGCCTGGCAGTCTTCATGCAGAGGGTTCTCGTGAAAGGCGTCTCGGGTCCATCCCATCGGTCGGCGGACGCCGCGCAGTGCGGCGCGCGCTCCTGCGGTCGACGGGCGGACGCCGGGACTGATCGATGGTTGATATGGCGATATATCGCCGCGGCATGGTAAATTTGTTTTGTGATCGAACTATTTAAGGAAAACACCTATTCGCCCGATGCCTCCGGGCGCCGCGGTGCGCTCCTGAGCGGACTCGTCCGACGTTGCGGGAGAGCGTCACCGGCGCGCGCGAGCCACGCCGCGACGCCCGGAGCAGGCGACGGGTGGAACGACCCTGGACGGTCGGGTCGAACGGGCCGCAAATGAAACACGAGTGACTAAATCGAAGCGTTAAATCAAGCGGCTCCAGTGCTGCCCCGGGCGTGGCACGGCGGATCGGGGCGCCGGGTTCGAGGAGCGCCGCACGAGGGCGGCGCAGCCACGGCGGGCGACCGCGCGACGCGCGGGCAGGCGACGGATTCCGACGCGCCCGGGGTGGTCCGCCGCCGTCGAACGTTTCGAACAGGAAACACCTCCCGCAGAGGCCATCACTAACATCGACATCAGTCGCACAACCCGGCCGCCCACCCCATGTCCAGCCAGTCCATTCGCATCGCTGCGCAGCGCAGCCTGTTCAATCTTGTCGCCGCCTGTGCGCTTGCGTCGTGCGGCGGCGGCGCGGAGGGCACCACGACGGCGCCACCGACGTCCGCGGTGCCGTCACCGAGCCCGACGCCGGCACCCGCGCCCGCGCCGGCACCTGCGCCCGCGCCGGCACCTGCGCCCGCACCGACGCCGGCACCAGCGCCTGCGCCCTCACCGACGCCGTCGCCTGCACCAGCGCCTGCGCCCGCGCCCGCGCCTGACTTCGCTGTCAAATGGACCGACCTCCACCAGACCATCGATGGCTTCGGCGCCTCCGACGCCTGGCACGGTCCGTTGACCAATGCGCAGGCCGACCTGTACTTCAGCCCGACCTCCGGCATCGGCTTGTCGTTGCTGCGCATGGGCATCAGCCCGGAAGGCGGCACGTTCTCGAACTGGAACAACGCGAAGCTGGCCATCGCGAGAGGCGCCAAGGTCTGGGCGGCGCCCTGGTCGCCACCGGCGAGCCTGAAGACGACCGCGGACCTCAATTCGGGGTCGTTGCGCACCGATGGCTACGGGACGTGGGCGACGACGCTGGCATCGTTCGCGGCGAGCTTCGACAAGAACGTCGGCGCGCCGCTGTACGCGATCTCGGCCCAGAACGAGCCGGACTTCGACACCAAGGGCGGCTATGACATGTGCCTGTACGACTTTCCGCAGATGGCGTCCTTCGTCGACCAACTGGGCGCAGCCGTCGCCGCGCTGAAGCTGCCCGCGCCGCCGAAGATCATCGCGCCCGAGGCGGCGTCGTGGGACAAGCTCTGGAGCTACAGCGCCGCCATCGATGCGGACCCGGTCGCGCACGCGAGCGTCGGGATCTTCGCGTCCCACCAGTACGGGGGCGTCAGCAGCTACAAGCCGCTGGGCGTGCCCTTGTGGGAGACGGAGCAGTCGTCGTTCGAGGCCTTCGATCCCTCCCTCGTGCATGCGCTGAAGGTGGGGGGCTGGATCCACGAGGCCATCACGTCGGGCAATGTCACGGCCTGGCACTACTGGTGGCTCAACGGACTCAACGACGACAACGAAGGCCTGACCGGCAGGAAAGGCGATTTCCAGCTGACCAAGCGGCTGTACGCCCTGGGCAACTACGCGCGCTTCGTGCGCCCCGGCTGGGTGCGGGTCGGCGTCGACGGCAGCGTGGCGGGTGCCCTCGTGACCGCCTTCAAGAACCCCGCTTCGGGCGATTTCGCGATCGTCGTCGTCAACGCCGGCAGCGCCGGGTCTCGCACCTTCTCGATCGCCGGGGCCACGGGCTCGAGCGTGTCGGCCTACGTGACGGCGGATACCGCGCTGGGTGCCATCGGCACCGATGGCAACCTCTCGCCCGGTTCCGCATCGCAACAGGTGCCGGCGTCGATCGCGATGGCGCAGGGTCGGTTCACCGCCCCGCTGCCGCACGGCATCGTGACCTTCGTCGGGACGGCCCATTGATCCGCGGGCTCGTCGCCAGGTGCCTGCTGGTGCCGCTGGTACTCACGGCCTGCGGCGGCGGCTCGGCCGGGGGAGATCCGCCGGGGTCGGCGCCCGCACCCGCACCAGCACCTGCACCTGCACCTGCACCTGCACCTGCACCCGCACCCGCACCCGCACCCGCACCCGCACCCGCCCCGAGCCCCGCACCTGTACCCGCGCCCGCGCCAGCACCCGCACCCGCACCCGCGCCCGCGCCCGCGCCAGCGCCAGCGCCAGCGCCAGCGCCCGCGCCGTGCGACCTGCCCGCGACGTTCTCATGGACCTCCACTCAAGCCCTGATCGCGCCGCAGGCGTCGAACTTCGTGTCCATCAAGGATCCGACGATCGTCCGCTACAACAACCTCTACCATGTCTTCGCCACCGTGTTCGATACGACGCGCAACGCCTGGAGCGCGGTGTACCTCAACTTCGGTGATTTCCCGGAAGCGGCTCGCGCGGTGCAGGTTCCGCTGGCCCACAAGCCCGTCGGCGACGCCGTGGCGCCGCAGGTCTTCTTCTTCCGGCCGCACCACAAGTGGTACCTCATCTCCCAATGGGGCGCCAAGTATTCGACCAATTCGGACATCGCCAACCCCGACGGCTGGACGGCCCCCAAGCCCTTGCTCAGCGGCGGGCCCCCCAACGCGATCGACTACTGGGTCATCTGCGACAGCGCGAACTGCCATCTGTTCTTTTCCGGTGACGACGGGAAGCTCTATCGGTCAAAGACCTCGATCGACGACTTCCCGAACTTCTCCGGGTACGAAACGGTGATGTCCGACCCCCTGCCGGGCCGCCTGTTCGAAGCCAGCAACGTCTACAAGGTGCAAGGCAGCAGCCAGTACCTTCTGCTGGTCGAAGCCTACGGCCCGCGCTATTTCCGCTCCTGGACGGCGCCGAGCCTGGACGGCCCCTGGACACCCCTGGCGGACCAGCAATCGGCGCCGTTCGCAGGGCAAGCGAACGTCTCCTTCGATGGCGCGGCATGGACGCGCGACATCAGCCACGGCGAGATGATCCGCGCCGGCTACGACGAGACCCTGGCGATCGACGCGTGCAACATGCAGTACCTGTATCAGGGCGTCGACCCGGCTTCGATGGCGTCGTACGATCACCTCCCGTACCGGCTCGGGCTGCTGCGACGACGATGATCGAAGGCGCGGCAGGCCTTCAGTTGCCCTTGTCGTCGATCTCATCCGGCGACGCCTTGTGGTGACGCGTCGACGAATGGGCCGACGAGGACTTCGCGTAGGCACTGGCGGCAGGAATGCGCAAGTCGATTTCGACGCCGGCATCCGAGCGGCTGCGCACCGTCAGGACACCGCCGACGACGTCCGCTCGCTCGCGCATGCCGCCGAGCCCGAAATGACCCTGCTTGCTGCCGGCGTCGATGACCGCCGGGTCCATGCCCTTGCCGTCGTCGCGCACTCGAAGCCGGAACTCGCGCACGTCGTAGCTGATCGTGACCTCGACCTTGGCGGCGTCGGCGTGGCGGAACGCGTTGCGCAGCGCTTCGGCGGCGATGCGGAATGTCTCGTCGCGCACGATGGGATGCAGGGCCTGGGACCGGCCCTGGATGTCGACGCGGGCGATCGTCGCGTGGCCGTTCTCGTTGGCAAGGTCCTCCGCCAGCGCGCGCAAGGACTCGGCCAGGCTGTTGGTCTCCTGCGTGGAGGCGCGCAAGCCCTGCACGGTGTCCCGTCCTTCGGTGATCGCCTCGGCGACCTGGTCGATCGCGCCGGAGAGGATCTGCCGGGATTCCCGCGGCCGGTCCGGCAGGAGGTTGAACGCGGCTTGAAATTGCAGCAGCAGGCCGTGGAAGCGCTGCAGCAAGGTGTCGTGCAGGTCCCGTGCGATGCGCGTGCGCTCGGCCACGCGCGCCTCCAGGGTCGCCTCGAACTCGCGTTGCAGCCGGCGTACGCGCATGCGCAGCCTCAGGTTCAGGACGATCCATGCGAGCGCGAGCAGCACGGCCGCGCAGCTCGCGCGGAACCAGGCCGTCTGGTAGAACGCCGGCAGGATGGAGAACGCCAGCTGCGCCCCGTCCTCGTTCCACACGCCACTGTTGTTGGCGGCCTTCACGCGGAAGCGGTAGTCGCCCGGCGGCAGGTTCGTGTAGGTGACCAGGCGCCTGTCGACGGCCTCCTGCCAATCGTTGTCGTGCCCCTCGAGCCGGTAGCGAAAGCGAACGCTTGATGCGTCGGCCAGGCTGAGTGCCGAGAATTCGATCGCGATATCGCGCACGAGCGGTGGCAGTTGCAGGCCATTGGCCGCCGCGTAGGTGCGATGGTCGGCGACGATGGATTCGACGTGGACAGGCGGCGGCACCGCATTGGATGGGACGTGGTCGGGGTCGATCCACAGGATCTCGGCGCCGGCGATGAACCAGATCTTGCCGTCGGCGGCCTGGGTGATCGGCGGGCTGTAGTAGCCTTCGGCCGTGGCGACGGGCGGGACGCCGTCGGTGCCGTCCCACAGCTTCGTCGCCACAGGTCGACGAGGGTCGGCGATCCAGGCTTTCAGGTCGTCGCGCGGCACCCGCACGAGGCCGCAGTTCGCGTACATCCACATCGACCCGCTGCGGTCGATCAGCGACCAGTGCACCTGGTCGCAGGGCAGTCCGTTGGCGGACGACAGCATGGCGATGCGGCCGTCCTGGATTCTGGCGAAGCCGTGGCCGTCGGTGCCCACCCACATCGCCCCGTCTGCGTCGAGCCGAAGTCCCGTGACGCGAACCGAGCCGGGGCCCTGCGTGCCCAGGTAACGTGCCTCGATCTTGCCGTTCCTGAAGTACAGCACGCCATCGCGGTCCCAGAAGGAGAGCCACAGTCCGCCTCGATCCGCGACGATGGCCTGCGCATGTTTCTCGTGAAGGAACGTGGACCATGGCAGGCTCTCGACAAGCCGCCCCTGGTGCAGGTGCGCCAGCGCCTTGTTGCCTGCCAGCCAGAGGTCGCCGGCCGCATCCTCCGTGATGGCGTAGATCTCGTTGCTCGGCCCACTGTCGACCGCGACGAAGCGTCCTGCCGCGAAGTAGGACAGGCCGCGGGCCGTCCCCACCCAGAGTCGGCCTTTCGTGTCCTGGTACTGCGCCTGCACATGCGAGTCCGGCAGGCCATCGCGCTCCCGGTACACGACGAGCTGGCCGTCCTTCCATCTCGCCAGCCCGTCGTTCGTCGCCGCCCAGAGGCTGCCGTCGGTCGTGGCGAGGACCGACTTCGTGATGTCGTCGGGCACCCCCTGTTTGGTCGACACGGTGGTGATCGGCAGCCTGCGGAAGCGGTCCAGCCCTTTTTCGCTGCCGTACCAGATGTTGCCTTCGTGATCCTCGAACAGGCTGCACGCGATGTTGCCCGAGAGGCCGTCGGCCCGCGTGAACATGTCGGTCTTGCCGTCCTTCACGTGGATCAGGCCCCGGCTTTCCGTCCCGATCCAGAGTCCGCCGTCGCGGTCGCGCAGCAGCTTGTTCGAGCGGATGTCAAGATCGGCGAGCCATCGGTCGGGCCTGGCGACGTCGGGGATCGGATAGGGAACGAGCTTGTCGTCGACGACCTGCCTGAGCCCGCCGCCTGCGATGCCGACCAGCAGCTTGCCGTCGGTTGTCGTGGTGATGTCGCCCACGCGCAGGCCCGACAGGTCATACCGCTGCGGCGCCCCCGGATGCCAGCGCCACGCGCCCGAGTCGGCGCCCACCCACAGGCCGCCCGAGGCATCCTTGCCCAGGCTCCAGGCGAAGGCACCGAAGCCGCCCTCGGGCGCGGAACACTGGACCTTGCCGGCACGGACGGCGCACAGCTGCCCGGGATCCGCGTACACGGTGGCCCAGATCGTTCCGTCGTCATCTTCCAGCAGCGAGCTCACGAACTTGCCGCGCAATTGCGGATGACGAGTGAGGCTGCGCCCGTCCCAGCGGAACAGGTCGTAGAACGTCCCGATCCAGAGCGTGCCGTCGCGTGCCACGAGCAACGCATAGGGAGGCGAGTCCATCGCCTCGATGCCCGGCGGCTGCCACTTCACGAATTTGACGCCGTCGAAGCGGAACATCCCGTACGAGCCGGCGACCCACAGGTAGCCATCGGGCGTCTGCGCCATGGCGAAGACCAGGCCCATGTTGATGGTGTTGCGAGTCCAGGACGTGTGCGCGTATTGGGCGATCTGCACCGGCCGCTCGACCGCCGCGGCGCTCCACGGTGAAAGCAGCGCCCATGCCAGGATCACGCTGGCCATCAGGCACCTTCGCAATCGGCCCGACTGCTGGGTCACGCAAGCCCTCCCTTCGTTCGCCCACGTTGCGGCAGGCCGTCAGCGTACCGCGAAATCGCTCGACGACCTGTGAATTGCGACAGGTGCTACAGTGCGCCGCGTTGCCAGATCCCGACAGCAGCGCCCAGACCCAGCCTCGTGGCCACCTCAAAGTCAAGAACGCCGACCGCGTCCAAGCCGAGAAGCCGGCGTGGCGGCAATGCACCCACGTTGGTCGACGTCGCGCGTGCCGCGGGCGTCTCGGAAATGGCGGCGTCGTCTGCGCTCAATGGAGGCCGCCGGGGTTCTGCCCGGGTGTCGGCGGAGACGCGCGAGCGCGTGCTTGCCGCGGCGCAACGGCTGCAGTACCGGCCCAATGCCACGGCGCGCGCGCTCGCGAGCCAGCGCACGAACGCGGTCGGCTTCGTCGCCAACTTCCTGGGCGAGGAACCGAACCTCTACTTCCTCGAGGTGTTCAGCGGCGTCATCCAGGGCGCCGCCATGGCCGGGCAGACGGCCGCCGTGTTCACGCTGGGCGACTGGGCCGAGGCTGCCACGCGCATCCCTGCCTTCTGCGACGGACGTGTCGACGGCCTGATCCTGCTCGGTCCGCGGCTGAAAGGAGACCACCGGGCGTGGTGGCCGCAGCACACCCCGTTGGTGTCGGTGCACGCCGACCCCTTGATGGACGGGATGGTGAACATCGAGTCGGACGACGAAGCGGGTGCGTACGAGCTGGTGCGCCACATGATCGCCATGGGCCACCGCCGCATCCTCCACGTCGCCGGGCCGGCGGGCATGGCGGGCGCGGAGCGCCGCATCGAAGGCTACCGGCGGGCCCATGCCGACGCCGGCCTGAAGCCGGCGGCCGGGCACGTCGTCCGCGCGCCGATCAGCGTCGACGGCGGCCGCGAGGCGATGCAGCAGTGGCTGGCGCCGCGCCGCGGCCGTGCATGCCCGGACGCCGTGTTCGGCTTCAACGACGCGGTCGCCATCGGCTGCGTCGAAACGCTGCGTGCACGCGGCCTGCGTGTGCCGGACGACATCTCCGTCGTCGGCTACGACCATAACCTGATGGCCCGCGCGGTGCAGCTGACGACGGTGCGCCAGCCGTTGCACGAGATGGGGCGCCTGGCCGTCGAGGTGCTGGTTCGACGCATCGATGCGCTTCGCCAGGGCGAGCCTGATCCGGGGCCCGCCAACATCGTCCTGCCCACGGAACTCATCGCGGGCACGACGCTGATGCGCCCGCCTGCGAGCCGGCCCACCATCGCCTGAATCCGGCGGGCTCGCGCGAGCATCGCGAGAAGGTAAGTGTTTTCCTTGAGTCATTCATTCGGTCATCGAACTATTATGCGAAGCAATGATTTAGCGCCAAATCAGCGCCAGGAACCCGTCTCGTGCTCGATCACCCTCTCATGCACCGGCTCTTCGCCGCCCGTTTCCGCATCAGCCCAGTCGTACGCGAATCGTGCCGACGCGCGCTTGTCGCCATGGCCACGGCGCTGGTCGCCGTGGCGGCGCCCTCGTTCGCGCACGAGACCCTGAAACTCGACACGCCCAAGCCGCTGCTCGCGCCCACGCCGCCGATGGGCTGGAACTCGTGGAACAAGTTCGGCTGCGACATCAACGAAGCGTTGGTCCGGAAGCAGGCCGACGCCATGGTGGCCTCGGGCATGAAGGCGGCCGGCTACCAGTACATCGTCATCGACGACTGCTGGCAAAAGAGCCGCGACGAGTACGGCAACATCGTCGCCGATCCGGAGCGGTTCCCCGGAGGCATCCAGGCGCTGGCCGACGACCTGCACGCCAAGGGCCTGAAGTTCGGCCTCTATTCGGACGCCGGCGCGCTCACCTGCGGCGGTCGGCCGGGCAGTGCGGGCCATGAGTTCCAGGATGCGCGCCAATACGCGAAGTGGGGCGTCGACTACCTCAAGTACGACTGGTGCAACACGGGCCCGCGCAACGCCGAGGCGGCCTACACCATCATGGCCAAGGCGCTGCGCGAGTCGGGACGCGACATCGTGCTGTCGATCTGCGAGTGGGGCGACAACCATCCCGAGCGCTGGGCGGCCCCCATCGGGCACCTCTGGCGCACCACGGGCGACATCTACGATGGCTGGAAGGGCACGAAGGACTGGTCCCACGGAATGACCGACATCCTCGACTTCCAGGTGGCGCGCTGGCGCGACTCCGGGCCCAACGCCTGGAACGATCCCGACATGCTGGAGGTCGGCAACGGCGGCATGACGTCCACCGAGTACGAATCGCATTTCTCGCTTTGGGCGATGCTGGCCGCACCGCTGATCGCCGGCAACGATCTTCCCTCGATGAGCGCCGATACGCGTCGGATCCTCACCAACGCGGATGTCATCGCGGTGGACCAGGACGTCCTCGGCGTGCAGGCGCGGCGCATCTGGAAGCAGGGCGACCTGGAGATCTGGGCGCGGCCGTTGAAGGGCGGGGACCAGGCCGTGGTGCTGTTCAACCGCGGCGCTGCACCGGCCGGCATGACGGTCGATTGGGAACTGCTCAACCTGCCTGCCGGATTGCGCGCCGACGTGAAGGACCTGTGGAGCAAGAAGGTGACCCGGCGCGTCCTCGGCAGCTATGGCAGCACCGTGGCCGCGCATGGCGTGACCATGCTGCGCGTCACCCCGGCACTGTGACCCGCATGAACCGACGCCAGGGCTCGAAGATGAACAAGCGCTCGCTCCCGCTCGCCTGGGCCCTCGGGGCACTCGCGGCGACCTCTGCGCACGCGGTGAACGTGACGATCGCTTCGCCGGACGGTCGCACCGCCTTGCTGGTCTCCGACGATGGCGCCTCGTTCGCCGTCACGCGGCACGGCGAGACGGTGATCGCCACCTCCCCCCTCGGGCTGGAGCTGGAAGGCGAGCCGGGTCTCGCGCCGCTGAAGCTCGAATCGCGTTCGGACGTGGCTGTCGACCAGACGATCCCGCTGGTCGCGACCAAGGCGGGCGTCGCGCGTGATCACTACCGCGGCGCGACCCTGGTCTTCCGTGAGACGGGCGGTGGCCGGCGCGTCCTCGTCGATGCGCGGGTCCGTGACGACGGTGTCGCCTTTCGCTACAGGCTCGATGGGCCGGGCCCCGTGAGCCTGCACGCCGAGCGGACCTCATTCGTGCTCGCGGGCGACCCGTCCTGCCTGGCGGCACCGGTGGACGGGACGCACGAGGTGTCGTTCGAGCGTCTGCACGTCTCGCAACTGAAGGAAGGAATCGCCTACGACGTGCCGCTCGCCTGCGCGACGCCGTCGGGGCGCACGCACTACGCCATCACGCAGGCGGACTTGCACGACTACACCGGCGCGTCGCTGTGGCGAGAGGGCGATGCGCTGCGCGTGCACCTGTCGACCGTGCCGGGTCGCCCGGGGCCGGCGGTCGTCTCGGCCAGCGGGCTGACGACGGCCTGGCGCGTCGTGATGATGGCCGATCGCGCGGGCGACCTGATCGAGTCCGCGCTGGTCGGCAACCTGAACCCCGCGCCGCAAGGCGATTTCGCGTGGGTCAAATCGGGAAAGGCGGCGTGGGATTGGTGGTCGGGGCCACTGGAAGGCGTCAAGCCCGACATGACGACCTACAGGCGCTTCATCGACTTCGCGGCCGAGTCCGGCTTTCCCTACTATCTCATCGACGCCGGCTGGTCCTGGGGTGCCGGCCCGTGCTGCGAGGCCAGGCCTGCCACTGACATCGCGCGTGCAGCCGAGGGCATCGACATGCCGGCGTTGGTGCGCTACGCCGCAGACAAGGGCGTCGGCCTGCTGCTCTGGGTGCACTGGCAGCACCTGGCGCCGCGCATGGACGAGGTGCTCGACACCTACGCGCGCTGGGGCATCAAGGGCATCAAGGTCGATTTCATGAACCGGGACGACCAGGAGATGGTGGCGTTCTACGAGCGTGCCGCCGCCGCCGCCGCGCGGCGCCACCTGCTGCTGGACCTGCATGGCGCCTACGTGCCCGCGGGGCTGCAGCGCACCTATCCGAATTTCATCACCCAGGAAGGCGTGCTGGGCGCCGAGTGGAACAAGATGGACCGGCGCGTCACGCCGCGGCACAACCTGATGCTGCCCTACACACGCATGCTCGCGGGACCCATGGACTACACCCCGGGGGGCTTCCGCAACGCGACGCCTCGGGCCTTCCAGGTCCGCGCGGTGCTGCCGCAGACCCAGACCACGCGGGGCCAGGCGTTGGCCATGTATGTCGTGTACGACAGCCCGCTCCAGATGGTCTCGGACGATCCCGAGGCCTATCGCGACGCGGCGGGCTTCGAATTCATCCGGCGCGTGCCGACGTCGTGGGACGAAACGCGTTTCATCCAGGGCGAACCGGGCCGCGACATCGTGCTTGCGCGGCGCCAGGGGCGCGCCTGGTATCTCGGCGCGATGGCCGCCGACGAGGCGCGCGTGGAGCGCGTGCCGCAGCGCTTCCTGCCGCCCGGGAAGTACCGCGCCACCCTCTGGCAGGACGGCGACTCGCCGACTGCCCTGGAGCGGCGCGAGCTCATCGTGTCACGCAGCGACGTGCTGGCATTGAAGCTGGCGGCGGCCGGCGGCGCCGCGGTGATCGTCGAACCTGCCCCCTGACGGAACCAACCCGCTGGGCAATCCGGTCCATGAAGGGCGGGGGCACGGCGCAGATGCGGAAAGAGTCGCCCTGCGAGGCGGCCCCCGCATGAAGACTCACACGGAGACAAGCTCGTGAGAAGGACGATCCCGCCGTCGACCAAGCGTGCGATCCTTGCAGCGGCATCGATCGCATGCGGACTGGCACATCGCACCGCGATCTCGCCGGGCGGAGCGCCGGCATGACCCAGGCGAACCGCCGCGAGGTGCTGTGCTCGCTCGCGGCCCTGGCATGCCTGGGCGCCGGTTCGGCGCCGGGCAAGGCGCCGCGCGTTTCCGCGCAGGCCGGCGTGTTGCAGCCATTCCCGCTGTCCGACGTGCGCCTGCTCGACGGTCCCTGGCGTCATGCGCAGGCGCTGGCCGGCCGCTACCTGCTGTCGCTGGACCCCGATCGGCTGCTTCACAATTTCCGCGTCAACGCAGGCCTGCTCCCGAAAGCCCCGGTGTATGGGGGCTGGGAATCGCAGGAACCCTGGGTCGGCATCCGCTGCCATGGCCACACGCTGGGCCACTACCTGAGCGCCTGCGCGATGATGAGCGCGTCCACCGGCGAGAGCGCCTTCCGGCGCCGCGTTGGCCGTGTCGTCGACGAGTTGCAAGCCTGCCAGCAGGCCTCGGGCAGCGGCCTGGTCTGTGCCTTTCCCGATGGCGACGTCCAGTTGCGCAACGGACTGGCCGGACGGCCCGTCACCGGCGTGCCCTGGTATACGCTGCACAAGATCATGGCCGGGCTGCGGGACGCCCACCTGCATGCGGGAAGCGACGCCGCGCTGGTGGTCTTGCGCCACCTCGCGGCGTGGGTGGACGACGCCGCCCGCCAGTGCGATGACGAACGTTTCCAGCAGATGCTTGGCGTCGAGCACGGCGGCATGAATGAAGTGCTCGGCGACCTGCACGCCCTGACCGGGGATGCACGCTGGTTGGCACTGGCCCGGCGCTTCTGCCACGAAGCCTTGCTCGGTCCGCTTGCGCAGGGCCGCGACTGCCTCGACGACTGGCACGCGAACACGCAGATCCCCAAGGTGGTGGGCTTCGCGCGCCTGCACGAGCTGACCGGTGAACCGCGTTACGGCCGCGCAGCGAGCTACTTCTGGGGGCGCGTGGCAGGCGCGCGCGCGTTCGCCACAGGAGGTCACGGGGACGGGGAACGCTTCTTTGACGCCGCGCAAGTCCGCCAGCATCTCGGGTCCGCGAAAACGATGGAGACCTGCGGCACGCACAACATGCTGAAGCTGACGCGCGCGCTCCTGCTGCGCGACCCGGAGCCGGCCTATGCGGACTGGTACGAGCGCGCACTGGTCAACGGCATCCTCGCTTCGCAGGATCCGGACACCGGCATGGTCACGTACTTCCAGCCGCTTCGGCCCGGATACCCCAAGCTGTACTGCACGCCGGCGCATTCGTTCTGGTGCTGCACCGGCACGGGCATGGAGAACCATGCGAAATACGGCGACTCGATCTGGTTCCGCGACGGGGACGTGCTCTACCTGAACCAGTTCATCGCGTCCGAGCTGTCGTGGCGCGACCGCCGCTTGCGCATCCGGCAGGTCACTGCATTTCCTGATGGCGCGCACTCGCGGGTGGTCGTGAACGCCGCGGCGCCGACCCGCTTCACGCTGCGGCTGCGCCACCCGGCCTGGTGCCGGACGATGACGGTCAAGGTCAACGGCACGGACGTGCACGACAGCCTCGAGCCCGGCCGTTGGTTCGACGTGTCGCGGCGCTGGCGCGACGGCGACACGGTGGACATCGCGCTGCCCATGCACCTTCACCTCGCGCCGCTGCCGGCGGCTCCGGACGTCGCCGCCCTGATGTTCGGCCCGCTCGTGCTGGCCGCGCGGATGGGCCGCGAAGGCATGGCGCCGGGAGAGGATCTGATCGCCAACGAGCGCACCTACGGCGACGTGCTGGCGCTGGCCGAACCGCCGCCGCTGCCAAGCCTGCAACTGGCGGGCCGATCGCTCGACGAGGTCGTCCGGCTGTCCGGCGGGCCGTTCACCTTCCGGGTCGCCGCCGACGCGCCCGGCGGGCGCGAGCTGGAACTCCTTCCCTATCACCAAATCGCCCATGAGCGCTATTCGATCTACTGGCAGCTCGCCTGAACAGCCCGGCCGGCGCGGCTTCGTGCGAAGCGCTGTCGCCGGCGGCCTGGCGGCCTTGACCGGCGCGCCGGGTTTGGCGGCCTCCGGCGAGTCCGCGGCGGCCTCCGACTCCGCGGAAGCCGGCTTGCCTTTCCACGCGTGGGCGCCGATGCCCACGATGGGCTGGAACAGCTGGGACGCCTTCGGAGCCAGCGTCACGGAAGCCGAGTACCTGGAGAACGCGCGCATCCTGGCCAAGCGCTTCCTTGGCCATGGCTATGACGTGGCCACCGTCGACATCCAGTGGTACGAAGCCGGTGCCACGTCCTCCTCGTATCGCCCGTTCGCGCCGCTGGTGCTCGATGCCTGGGGCCGGCCGCAGCCTGCTCCCAACCGGTTTCCGAGCGCGGCGTCCGACCTGGGCTTCGCGCCGCTGGCCGCGCAGGTGCATCGGCTGGGCCTGCGCTTCGGCGTGCACCTGATGCGCGGCATCCCGCGCCAGGCGGTGGGCCTGGAGCTGCCCATCGCCGGCAGCAGGTGGCGCTGCAACGACGTGGCGGATCCGCGCTCGACCTGCGCCTGGAACACCGACATGTGCGGCGTCAACGTCGACCACCCCGGCGCTTTCGACTGGTACCGCGCCTGGTTCGCCCAGCTGGCCGAATGGGGCGTGGATTTCGTCAAGGTCGACGACATCGCCGCGCCGAACTACCAGGCGCGCGAGGTCGAGCTGATCCGACGCGCGATCGATGCCACCGGCCGGCCAATCGTGCTCAGCCTGTCGCCAGGGCCGGCACCGCTGGAGCACGGGGGGCACTTGCAGGCCCATGCCAACCAATGGCGGGTCTGCAACGACTTCTGGGACACCTGGCCGCAGCTGCGCGACAACCTCGTCAACCTCGTGAAGTGGGCGCCGTACGCGCGCGCCGGGGCGTGGCCCGATGCCGACATGCTGCCGGTCGGAAAGATCGGCCTGCGCAATCTGGATGGCGACGGACACGGCGAACGCGACACCCGCTTCACGCGCGACGAACAGGTGCTGATGATGACCGCATGGACGTGCGCGCGCAGTCCGCTGATCCTCGGCGCGGACCTGCGTCGGCTCGACGACAGGACGTTCCGGCTCCTGACCAATCCCGAAGTGCTCGCGCTGCTTCGAGTGCCGGGGAACCGTGAATGGCACAGCACGCCGCAGGGACACCGCTTCGTCTGCAGCGGTTCCCGAGGGACCTGGGCGGCCTGGCTCAACTGTGGCGATGCTGCGTGGAACGTCCGCTTGCCCGACTGGGCACCCGATGCGCGGCGCGACTGCTGGACGCGCGCCGACCTGCCGGCGGGCACCCGCACCCTGGCGGTTCCGCCGCACGGTGCTCGGCTCGTGCGCTGCCTTTGACATGGAACATTGACATGAAACGCCGCGACTTCTTCGGGCTGCTTGCCTGTGCGTCCGCCAGCACGCTGGGCGCGTCGGCGCCTGCTTCCTCGCGTCCTCCCTCGGCGCTGGACGCCGCCGGCCAGATGCGGGCCGTGCCCATGAGCGCCGCGCAAGATGGGTTTGCCTGGATGCGCGTGGCGGAAGGTGTGCAGTTCACGGTCGCAGGCATGACCAAGGGCGTGCTGTTCTACGGCCCGGGCCTCGTGCGGGTCGCTGCACACCTGGGAAGCGTCCATACCACGCAGCCCAGCCTGGTCGTGGTCGCGCGGCCGCCAGCGCTCGCGCTGGAGATCATGGATCGCGGCGACACGCTGACCGTCGCGGGGCCGTCCATCCGGGTGACGGTGGACAAGCGCAGCGGGGCGCTGGCATTCTTCGGCGCCGACGGACAGTTGCTGACCCGGGAACGCGAACGGGCGCCGACCGAACTCGAGCGGGTCGAGATCGCCGGCGATCCGAGCTATGCGCTGACGCAGACGTTCGTCCTCACGCCCGACGAATCCCTCTATGGCCTGGGCCAGTACAACGAGCCGTACATGGACTACCGCGGCCGCGACGTGCTGATGGTGCAGACCAACATCGGGATCGTCGTGCCGTTCATGATCTCCACCCGGCGCTGGGGGCTGTTGTGGGACGTGTACTCGAAGATGAGCTTCAGCGACCGGCCCGAGGGGGCGACGTTTCGCGCCGAGAGCGCGCCCGCCGGCGTCGACTACTACGTGGTGGCCGGCGGCACCATGGACGGCGTGATCGGCGGCTACCGCGAGCTCACCGGCGCCGCGCCGATGTACCCGCTGGCCGCCTTCGGCCTGTTCATGAGCAAGGAGCGCTACACGACGCAGCAGCAGTTGCTGGAGGTGGTGCGGCGCTTCCGTGCCGACGGCTTCCCGCTCGACTACATCGTGCAGGACTGGCAGTACTGGGGCGGCCAGAAGGACGGCGTGTGGGACGGCCAGTGGAGCGGCATGGTCTGGGATCCGGAACGCTTCCCCGATCCCGCCGCGCTGACGCGCGAGCTCCATGGGCAGCTTCACGCCCGGCTGATGGTCTCGATCTGGCCGTCCATCGGCAACGACACCGCGTTGGCGCGCGAGCTCGATGCCCAGGGCCTGCGCTTCGAGCCGCTGCACTGGATCTCCAAGCGCGCCCGCATCTATGACGCCTTCAGCGAGGCGGGTCGCCGCATCTATTTCAAGCATGTCAAGAAGGGACTGCTGGATGTGGGCGTCGATGCGCTGTGGATGGACGGCACCGAGGTCGAAGTGGGCGGCGCGGCCCATGACCCGGCCGAGGTCGAGGCCGACATCAAGCGCCTGGGCCGCAACGCCCTCGGCGACTTCGCGCGCTACCTGAACGTCTACAGCCTGGTGACCACCCAGGGGGTCTACGAAGGCCAGCGTGCCCGCCGCGATCCCGGGGCCAAGCGCGTGCTCACGCTCACTCGGTCGGCCTGGGCCGGCCAGCAGCGCTACGCCGCGCTGCCCTGGTCCGGCGACACGACAGCCTCGTGGGCCACGCTGCGCGCGCAGATCGCCGGCGGCCTGAATGTCGCCATGGCCGGCCTGCCGTACTGGACGCAGGACACGGGCGGCTTCTTCGTCGATTTCCCGGGCGGCGAGCACAACCCGGCCTACCGCGAGCTCTACGCACGCTGGAACCAGTTCGGCATCTTCAATCCCGTCTACCGGATCCACGGCACGTCGATCGAGCGCGAACCGTATCAGTTCCGGACGCTGGACCCGGTGCTCTACGCGTCGCTGCGGCGCGCCGCACAGTTGCGCTACCGGTTGCTGCCGTACCTCTACGGACTGGCGTGGCGCAGCACCCGGGAAGGCTACGTCATGATGCGCGGGCTCGCGATGGACTTCCCGGACCAGTCCGCGCTGCGCAAGGTCGACGACACGTACATGTTCGGCCCGGCCTTCCTGGTGCAGCCGATCACGCGGCCGATGTTCAACGCCGTGCTGCCGCCGCCCGCCACCGTGCCAGCGAGCCAGCTGCGCACGCCCGATGGCCAGCCCGGGTTGGTGTTCGAGTACTTCGACGGGATGAACTTCGAGCGCCCGGCCAGTCGCACCGTCGACACGGTCATCGAGCACCGCTGGCCGGATCCGCCGCTGGGCAGCGTGCCGCCCGGCCTGTCCGGTCTCGAACACTTTTCCGCCCGGTGGACCGGCGAACTCGTCGCAGGCGAAAGCGGCGAGCACGAGATCGGCCTGGAGGGCGACGACGGCTTCCGCCTCTGGCTGGACGGCCGGCTCGTCGTGGAGGACTGGAACGACGGCGGCCCCCGCTTCAGGAGCCATCGCGTGCGCTTGAAGGAAGGGCAGTCGCTCGCACTGAGGATCGACTTCTACCAGGACGCGCATGGCCGCCTGCTGCGCCTCGCATGGCGCACGCCCAGCCAGCTGCGCGAGCTGGGCGAACTCCAGGGCAAGCTGGATCAGCGCCAGGCGACGCTGCTGCCCGAAGGCTGCGACTGGTACGACTTCTGGACCGGCCAGCGTCACGCAGGGGGGCAGAGTGTCGCCCGGGCCTATGCGCTCGACGAGTTCCCGCTCTACGTGCGGGCCGGCGCCATCGTGCCGATGGGGCCGGCCGTCCAGTACACCGGGCAGCGTCCCGAGGCTCCGTGGGAGATCCTGATCCATCCCGGCGCCGATGGCCGGTTCACCCTGTACGAGGACGACGGCCAGACCTACCGCTACGAGCGCGGCGAGCGCGCCACCATCGACCTGCGCTGGAACGATGCGCGGCGCACGCTGCACATCGGTGCCCGCCAGGGCCGCTTCCCCGGCATGGTGATGCAACGCGAGCTGCACGTCCGCGTGGCGGCGGCGAGTGGCGAGCCCGGGCACGCAGCCTCCGTCCGCTACGCAGGCCGTGCGATGACGCTGCATCTGGGCCATCCCATGACGAGCGAGGCGCCGCACACCGGCGCGAAGTGACCCGACGTCCAACCCCAACCGAAATGAAGACGATGCCCTTCCTGAAGAAGACTGCGATCCCCCTGTTGCTGGCCGTGCTGGCCGCAACGGCCCAGGCCGAGGTCCACCTGTCCGAGGTGTTCGGCGAGCACATGGTGCTTCAGCGCGATCGCCCCCTCAACCTCTGGGGCCGCGCGACGCCCGGACAGACGCTCACCGTGGAGCTGGCCGGCCGCAAGGCCCGCACGCGCGTCGGCGCGGACGGTCGCTGGCGCGTGCAACTGGCCGCATTGCCGGCGGGCGGTCCGCATCGGCTGCGCGTCAGCGGCGACCAGGCCATCGAGCTGAACGACGTCCTGATCGGCGACGTGTGGCTGCTGGGCGGCCAGTCCAACATGGAGTTCACGCTGGGCGGCACCGACACCGGACCGCAGGAGGTCGCGTCGCCGCAGGATCCGCAGTTGCGCCAGCTGCGCGTGCCCTTGCGCGCGAGCGTGCGGCCCGAAGCGGAAATCGCGCCGGCGCCGTGGGTCGTGGCGGAGCCCGGGCGGGTCGGCGACTTCAGCGCGATCGGCTACCACTTCGCGCGCCAGGTGCAAGCCGTGCAGGGCGTGCCGATCGGCCTGATCGATGCCGCCTGGGGCGGCTCCATGCTCGAGACCTGGGTGCGACGTGACGTCGCCTTGCAGGATCCCGACCTGGCCCCGGCGGTGCGCGCCCTGCCGCCCGACTTCGCCGCCCTGATCGCTGCCCAGCGCCAGCGGGTGCTCGATCGCGTGGCCGCGTGGCAGCCGAGCCTGGCGCTGGAAGGCGTGGACGCGTCGCGGTGGTCTGCCCCCGGCGACATCGATGGCGACTGGCCGACCCTGGAAGCGCCGCGCGTCTGGGAATCGCAGGGCCTGGCGGAGCTGGACGGTGTCGTCTGGCTCCGCAAGCGAGTGGAACTGAGCGCGGCCCAGTCTGCCGGTGCCGCCGAACTCCACCTCGCCAAGGTGGATGACTGCGACGAGGTCTGGGTCAACGGTCAGCGCGTCGGGGGCCAGTGCGGCTACGACAAGCTGCGCCATTACAGCCTGCCTGCCGGTCTGCTGCACGCCGGCCCGAACTGGATCGCCGTCCGGGTGACCGACACGGGGGGAGACGGCGGCATCTACGGCGATGCCGCCACGCTGCGTCTCGAGACGGCGGCCGGTGCCGTCCCGCTCGCCGGCGCCTGGCGGGCCCGCATCGAACAGGTCAGGATCTCGGACCAGCCGAGCGCCAACGCGGCGCCGACCCTGGCCCACAACGGCCTGATCGCACCGCTGCACGGCCTGTCCGTGCGCGGCGTGCTGTGGTACCAGGGCGAGTCCAATGCGGGTCGCGCGGCCGCCTATGCCGACGGCTTCAAGCGGCTGATCCAGGACTGGCGCCAGCAGTTCGGCGACCCCGACATGCCGTTCCTGTTCGTGCAACTCGCTGCGTACCTGCCTCTGGCCAGCAACCAGCCGGGCGCGGGCGGCTGGGCGGAGCTGCGCGCGAGCCAGGCCGCGGCACTGGCGCTGCCCCACACCGGCATGGCCACGGCCATCGACGTCGGTGACGCCGACGACATCCACCCGCGCAACAAGCGCACGCTCGGCCAGCGCCTGGCCGGACTCGCATTGCACGAACTGGGACTGCGCGCCGCGCCGGCCAGCGGCCCGCGGATGATCGCCCACGAGACGAGGGGCAGCGAGTTGCGCCTGCGCTTCGGCGCCACCGCCGGCGGCTTGCGCACCGCGCGCGCCGGCGAGCCGCCGCGCGGCTTCTACCTGGCCGGAACGGACCGCCGGTGGGTGCCGGCGGAGGCGCGCCTGGAAGGCGACGCCGTCGTGCTGCGCAGCCCGGCCGTCGCGGCGCCGGTGGCTGCCCGCTACGCCTGGGTCGACAACCCGAGCGAGGCCAACGTCATCGGTGGGGACGGACTGCCCCTGGCTCCGCTGCGCACCGACGACTGGCCGCTGGAATCGGCCGGGCGCCGCTACCAGCCTTGAGGGCCGTGTGATCCGCCGGGTCGGAACGCTTGGCGCGGCCGCCCGTCGCCTGGCCCCGCTCGCCGTGGCTGCCTCGACCTGCGCCTGTGCCGCCGTCGAGCCCGCCAGCCAGGTCAACCAGCTCGGGTTCCCGCCCGGCGCGGCCAAATGGGCGGCGGTCTCGTCGACGTCGGCCGACACGTTCACGGTGCGCGACGAGGTGTCGGGCCGCGAGGTGCTCACCGGGAAACTGGGCCCGGCAGCGCGGTGGACGCCCGCGGAGAGCGCCGTGCGTCTGGCCGACCTGTCGGCGCTCACCCGTCCGGGGACCTATCGCCTTCACGTGGACGGCGCGCCCGATTCGCCGCCCTTTGCAGTCGCCGTCGATCCGTACGCCGCGCTTGCGGCAGGGGCCCTGCGGGCCGACTACTTCAACCGCGCCGGCATCGCCCTGGAACGTCGATACGCCGGCCCCCACGCGCGCCCGGCGGGGCATCCGGACACGCGCGTGCTGGTGCACGCCAGCGCGGCAAGCGCCTCCCGGCCGGAGGGCAGCGTCATCAGCAGCCCTGGCGGCTGGTACGACGCGGGCGACTACAACAAGTACGTCGTCAATTCCGACCGCGCGCTGATCGAGCGCCGCATCCGCTCGCTCTCCGGCGAACTGCTGGCGGACTGGCTGGCTTCCCCCTGGCGGCTGAGCATGCGCGAGGAGGATTTCCGCTGGGGCAGCAACTCGATCGCGCTGAACCGCGCGCTGGTGCTGATCCAGGGCTACCGCCTCGACGGCGACCGACGCCTGCTGGATGCCGCCCAGTCGAGCCTGGACTACGTGCTGGGCCGCAATCCCCTGGGCATGACGATGGTGACCGGCTTCGGGACGCGCTCGCCGCGTCATCCGCATCATCGGCCGTCCATGGCCCGGGGAGACGGCCATCCCGTGCCCGGCTTCCTGGTGGGCGGCCCCAACCCGGGGCAGCAGGATGCCCAGGCCTGCCGGGAACCTTACGCGTCGACGGCGCCGGCGCTCTCCTACCTCGACGCGCAATGCGCTTTCGCCAGCAACGAGGTGGCGATCAACTGGAACGCGCCGCTGGTCTACGTGTCGGCCGCGCTCGCGACGCTGACCCCACCCTCGCGCTGACGCTGCGGGCCTGCGGCGTCGTGCTCGCCGCGCTGTTCGTGCGGGAAGGGCGCGAACCATGCGAACAGCAGCGGCGGGATCGAGGCCGCGAGCACGAACGCGAAATAGGGCGCGTACTGGTGGTCGAACGCCGCGAAGACCCAGCCGCTGACCGAGCCGGTGACCCACTTGGTCAGCGCCATCACGCCGGTGGCGAACGCGTAGTGCGTCATCTTGAACGGGCCCGGCGCGATCTGCTGCATCATGTAGAGCATCTGCCCGACCGAGCCCATGCCGAAGCCGAACTTCTCGGCAGCGACGATCGCGCCGATCCAGGCGACGTTGTCGGGCAGCGCGTGGCTCAGGTAGAAGTAGGTCACGTGCGGCACGTTGAGCACGAGCGCGAGCAGGAAGAGCGAGCGCCGCAGCGTCATGCGCGCGATCACGAAGCCACCGAGGAACGCGCCGGCGATGAACGCGATGGTGCCCACCGTGCCGTTGATGGTGCCGAGCGCCTGGTTGTCCAGGCCGAGACCGCCCGCGCCGCGCGGGTCGAGCATGAACAGCGGCCCGAACTTCTCGATGAAGCCTTCGCCGAAGCGGTAGAAGAAGACGACGGCCAGCATCGTCCAGATGTGCGGCTTGCGGAAGAACGTCACCCACGACTCGCGCAGCGCGGGCCATGCGGCGGCCAGCCCCTGGCCCTGCAGTGCCGACGGCGCGCCGGGCGGCAGCACGCGCAGGTGCCACAGGCCGAACGCGCCCATGACGAGCGCCGTGCCGGACATCACGGCCATCCAGCAGTGCACCCATGACCAGCCCAGGCCACCGTGGAGCCAGCCGGTGAGCGACACCAGCAGGCCCGACGCGATCACCGCGCCCATGTTCCAGCACATGCCTTGCAGGCCGGCGTAGCGCGCCTGGTCGCGCAGCGGCATCGTCGTCATGAACACGCCGTCGGCGACGATGTCCTGCGTGGCCGACGCGAAGCCCGTGATCCAGAAGAAGGCCAGCGACGCCGCGAAGAAGCCCGGCAGCGGCAGGCAGAACGCGACCAGGCCGAGCGCGGCCATCATCGCGAACTCCATGCTGATCACCCACCAGCGCTTGGTGCGGAACGGCTCCAGCAGCGGCGACCACACGGGCTTGAGCACCCAGGGCAGGTACATCTGGGAGGTATAGAGCGCAATGTCCTCGTTGGAGACGCCCAGGTTCTTGAAGATGATCGCGGCGACCACGCCCACCGTCACGTTGGGCAGGCCCATCGCGAGGTAGAGGCTGGGCACCCAGGTCAGCGGCGAGCGGGCGGGAGCGGAGGTTGACACGGTGGTTGGAAGCGGTTCAGGCCGGCAGGCCGCGGTAGGTGAAGTCGGAGATGCGCACCTGGCCCGGGCCCGCGGCGTGCAGCGCGACCTTCAGGCTCAGGAAGCCGCCAAAGACGTTGTGATGCATGCCCGAGGTCTCCATCTGCCACGGATGCTGCACCCACGGGCCGTCGTCCAGCGCGTAATGGAAGGTGACGACGTGGTCCCGGTTGGTCACGCGCACGCGTACGCGGCGCGCTGCGGCGGGCTGGCGCATCCAGCGCTGCTCCTCGCCGTAGTTGAAGGTCGCCATCGTCGCGCCGTCGAAGCCCAGTCCGCAGAACATGCGCTCGTTGTAGAACAGCGTCAGGCCCGCCTGCGCGCCGCCCTCGGGCTCGAAGGTGACCTCGGCCTGGTAACGGCGATCGCCGACGAGCATCGTCAACGGCGACGTGTCCGCCGGCGTCGTTCCCTTGGCCCCGATCACGAGCGCGCGCGGCTCGCGGCGCACGCGCGCCATCTCGCGCGGGCCGGGCGCGAAGAACGTCCATTGCGTGCCGAAGCGGTCCGTCGAGAAGTCGTCCGACAGCGCCGTGCCCGCCACGCCGCTCGAACGCGGCACCGGCTTGCGCAGCGGCTTGGCGAGCGTGCCGCCGGTGGCGCGCGGCCAGCCGTCGGCCGTCCACGCGAGCGGCTCCAGCAGCGTCTGGCGGCCGAGCGTGCGAAAGCCGTTCTCGTAGCCGTGGTAGACCAGCCACCAATCCCCGGCCGGGCCTTCGACGGCCGTCGCGTGGCCGCGCGACCACCACGGCTCGTCCACGCCGCGCGTGCGCACGATCGGGTTGTGCGGGCAGTCCACCCACGGCCCGTGGATCGTGCGCGACCGCGCCACGATCACCATGTGGCTGGTCGGCGGGCCCGAGGTGCCGCCGACCGCTGCCATCAGGTAGAACCACTCGCCGCGGCGGAAGATCTTCGGCCCTTCCGGCGCGAACATCTCCACCACCCAGTCGGCTGGATAGCGCCAAGGGTCGTAGACGTGCTCGAGCTCGCCCACGGTCGACAGGCCGTCATCGGCCAGCCGGATGCGGCGCACGCCGTTGAAGAACAGGTAGCGATTGCCGTCCTCGCCGACGGCGTGGCCCGGGTCGATGCAGCCGTCGATGCGCAGGTCGATCGGATCGCTCCACGGGCCGCGGATGTCGTCGGCGTGGATCACGAAGATCGACTGCCTGTCGCCCGGGTTGGCGGGGATGTAGATGTAGTAGCGGCCGGCATGCTTGACCAGGTCCATCGCCCAGACGGTGCCCAGCGGCCTGGTCAATGCCGGGCCGAGCGGGACCCAGTTCACGAGGTCGCGCGAGTGCCAGATCACGATGCCGGGGTACGAGAAGAACGACGAGAACGTCATGTAGTAGTCGTCGCCGTCCTTGAGCACCGTCGGATCCGGGTGGTCGCCGGGCACGATCGGGTTGACGAAGGTGCCGTCGCCGCGGTCGGCGCGGCGCTGCCCCTCGATGCCGCCGGTCGGCGATGGCGCCGCGCTCGCGGGCGAGCCGCCCCCCACGGCCAGTGCACCGGCCACCAGGGTCCTGAACGCGTCGCGGCGCGTGGGCGAACTCATGTTGCGGCCCTTCTTCAGACCGTGCCGCGCTGCGCCTCGAGGCGCATGCGGATGTCGTGCATGCGCCCTTCGGTCAGCGGGAAGCGCAGCGCGATCAGCAGGGCGACCACCAGGCCCAGCACGGGGATGCCGGTCAGCAGGATGCGCATCATGAGGATCGCGTGCTCGCTCTGCACCGGCAGCTTCACGTCGAAGCCGGTGAACTGCAGGATCCAGCCCGAGCAGAAGACGCCGGTCGCGATGCCGACCTTGGTGATCCAGGACTGGCACGCGGCGAACGAGCCTTCGCGGCGGGCGCCGGTCTCGAGCTCGTCGGCATCCACCACGTCGGCAATGATCGAGCCGGTCAGCACCCAGAAGCCGGCGCCGGTGAAGGCGACGCATCCGCAGGCGAGCAGCTGCAGCGCGGGGTGTTCCGGGTCGTAGAACCACCAGTCGCCGATGAACGCCGCGATGGCCAGCACCAGCACCAGGCACAGCCCGCGCGGCTTGCCGAAATGGCGCGCGACCCGGTTGAAGAACGGAATGCCGGCCAGGCCGAACGCCATGCCCGCCACGCCCATCTTGAAGTTCCACGCCGCGCCCAGGGGCACGTCGCCCTTGCAGACATAGTAGACCGTCGCGTAGTAGCCCAGGGCACTGACCATGGCGGTGCCCACGGCGTAGGCCAGCGCGATGAACAGCATCTGGCGGAACGGCCTGAAGCGCAGCGTGCGCCACAGGGTGTCGGCGAGCGGGATCTTCCGCTGCCTGCGGGCGACCAGGTGCTCGTAGTAGCGCTCGCGGGTGAGCACGAAGATGAGCACCGCGGCGACGACCATCACCACGCCCAGTGCCGTGCAATAGACCTGCGCGCCACGCAGGATGTCGGGCTTGCCGCTCGCGTCGCGGAAGACGGCCAGCGTCGTGAACTGCGCGGCGAAGAACAGGCCCAGCTCGGGCAGCTTCTGGATCGCGTTCTTGATCGACATCACGCTGGTGCGCTCGTGGTATGCCGGCGTCATCTCCGACCCCAGGCTGACCCACGGCATGTTGAAGCAGCTCATCACGGGCACGTACAGCAGCGTGGAGACGAGCATGTACACGAAGTACTCGGTTTCCGTCCAGCCACGTCCCACCGCGAACATGAGCGGCAGCCCGATGCCCGCCAGCACACCGCCGACCAGGATGTAGGGCCGGCGGCGGCCGAAGCGCGTGCGGGTGTTGTCCGAGACCCAGCCGAACAGCACGTCGGAGGCCGCGTCGACGATGATCTTGATGGCCTGCGCCGTGGAGATCAGCCCCGGCGACATGCCCAGGAAGATGTTGTAGACCTGGAAGGCGAGCGACGGGTAGAGCCAGTGGCCCCACATGTCCAGGACCGATCCGAGGCCGTAGCCCACCTTCTGCGGCATCGGTACGCGGTCGGCCGGCGCTTCGGGCGTATTCGCGGCGGCGCGTTCATTTATCGATAAATCGATGCTTGCCATCGTGATGTCTCTTGTCTTTTTGGAGTGGGTTCAGGAAATGGCGAGCGCCCTGGTCCGGGGCGCCGCCAGGGACTGCCCCGGGACGATCTCGGTCGGCAGGACGATATTAAAGGGCCCGCGGTAGATCGCGTCTCGGTGTTTTGCCTCGATGCGGTCCATCAGCAGCCGCACCGCCCGGTGGCCCATCTCGCGCAGCGGCTGGCGCACGGTGGCCAGGTGCGCGGAGCGCGCGAGCATCGTGTCGTCGAAGCCGACGACGGAGATGTCGGCCGGTGTGCGCAGGCCGCGGGCGGAAAGCGCGTCCAGGCAGCCGATCGCGATGGCGTCGCTCGCTGCGAAGATCGCCTGAGGCAGCGGATCGCCGCGATGGTGTTGCAGCCAGGCCTCGAGTTCCCGTCGACCCGAATGCGTGGTGAAGTCGCCGGGGATGATGTAGTCGTCAAGCGGTTTGACACCTGCCGCGGCATGTGCGCCAAGGTAGCCAGAGACGCGCCGCATCGCGCCGATGGAGTCCGAGGGGCCGCCGACGTGCAGGATGCGCCGATGGCCGAGCTCCAGCATGTGGCGAACCATCTCGAAGGCCCCCGATTCCTCGTCGGACTCGAGGTTGATCACGTTGGGCATCTCGTGATTGGCGTGCACGGACACGATCGGCGTGTGATCCGGAAGGTACTTCGCCGCCTCGATCTCCATCAGCGGGGCGAGCAGGATCAGGCCATCGATGCGGCTGTCGCAGATCCTCGGGATGCGGCTCGCGCCTTCCTTCCAGTCGGGAACGGCGAAGACGGTGGTGTTCTGCTCGAACTCCGCGGCGGCCTCGATCACCCCGTTGAAGACTTCAAGGAAATACTGGTTGAGCTCGTTGCGCGACAGCGTCGTGGCCACGCCGATCGCGTTCATGCGGCGGTCGACCAGCGCACGCGCCGTGGCATTTGCCCGGTAGTGGAGCTTCTCCGCGGCGGCCAGGATGCGCACGCGCGTCTCGTCGGAGATCCGCGAGGACGTTCTTGCCCCGTTCAGCACGGCCGAGGCGGCCATGATGGACACGCCCGCCTCCCGCCCCACGTCGGCCAGCGTGGCGGCGTGGCGGGCGCGGGCGGACTTTGCGGGCGGTTTGGTCATGGCGATGTCAGACGATGCAGCGGGTGCGGAGGACGGCGGCGTAGTAGCGGGCGGACAGCTTGGGCGTGCGCACCTGCGTCTCGAAGTCGCAGTGCACGATGCCGAAGCGGCGCTGGTAGCCGTCCTCCCATTCGTAATTGTCGATGAAAGACCACAGGAAGTAGCCGTCGAGCGGGATGCCGTCCGCGATCGCGCGGTGCATCTCGCGCAGGTGGCTGCGCAGGTAGTCGCGACGATGCAGGTCCAGCACCTCGCCGCCGACGACCGGCTCCTCGTTGTAGCCGCAGCCATTCTCCGTGATGTAGATCGAGCGGTGGCCGTATTCCTCGTGCACCATCCGCGAGGCCCAGTAGATGGCCTGCGGCACCAGGTTCAGCCACGGGCTGTCGGCACGCGGGTAGTTGGCGGGCAGCGGCAGCGCCTCGGGTTGCCCGTCGCGGCCGGCGCGCACGTAGGTGGCCGTGTAGATGTTCAGGCCGAGGAAGTCCGTCGGCAGGCTGATCAGGTCGAAGTCGCCGGGGCGGACGAACGGCGCATCGGGTCCGGTCCGCTCGAGGTAGCGCGGCGCGTAGCCCTTGCCATGGATCGCGCCCAGCACGTGCAGGTTCTGCTCGACGAACCAGGCGCGCGCGGCGGCGATGTCGGCCGGCGTCTCGGTGACGGGCACGCTCACGTCGCAGTTGTCGGTCAGGCCGACGCGCGCGCCCGCACCCCCGTGCTCGCGCACCGCGCGCACGCCATGGCCGTGGCACAGCAGCGCGTGGTGGAAGGTCTGGTTGACGACGGCGGCGCTCTCCTTGCGGCCCGGCGCCTTGGTGCCGGCGCCGTAGCCCAGCCAGGTGAAGCAGCGGATCTCGTTGAGCGTGATCCAGTCCTTGACGGCGTGGCCGTACTCCTTGACAACCGTGTCGGCATAGCGCGCGAACGCCTCGACGGTGGCGCGCGATGTCCAGCCGCCGCGCTCTTCCAGCGCCTGCGGCAGGTCCCAGTGGAACAGCGTGACCCACGGCCTGATGCCGTGGCGCGCCATGCTGGCGAACAGGCGGTGGTAGAAGTCGACGCCGGCCGGATTGATCTGGCCGTCGCCGTCCGGGTAGAGGCGCGGCCAGGCGATCGACAGGCGGTAGTCCTTGACGCCGAGGGAGGCCATCAGCGCGAAGTCCTCGTCGAAACGGTGATAGTGGTCGCAGGCGACGTCCAGGGTGTCGGCATCGTGGATCGCACCGGGTACGCGGCAGAAGCGGTCCCAGATGGACTCGCCCTTGCCGTCCTCGAAGGCGGCGCCCTCGATCTGGGCGGACGCGGCGGCCACGCCGAAGACGAACGTGGACGGAAACGGACTGGAATAGGTGAGCATGGAAGAGTGATCGTTGATCGGATGGGAAAGCTGGGGGGCGAGGCGCAGCCCGTCGCGACCTGCAGGCGTGCGGCGGCGGGGCCTCGGCGAATTCATGCCCGCGAGCGCGGCTTGCCGACGATGACGCCGCGCCCGTGCGGGGCGAGATACACCGTGCCGTATTCGAGCGGGTCGGCCGTCAACGACAGCAGCAGGCCGTAGCGATGGCGGTCGTCGTCGACGCGGACGAAATGCGCCCCGACGTCGTCCGAGCGGAACAGGCCTTCGACCTGGCGGTCGCCGAGTTGCAGCTTGCCCCAGAGGTAGACGCAGTGGTAGTCCTGTCCCGGCGCGGCCTTGCCGAGTGCCACCTTCCAGCATTCGACGACGTTGCGGATCGCGACGGCCGGCTTGTCCGGGCCGGGCAGGTGCAGCAGCGTGTCGTGCAGCGCCAGCCACAGGTCGCGCACCGCGCCGGGCGCGGACACGAGCTGCGACGACTGCCAGCTTGCCAGCTTGGGCAGGCCCGTGACGCTGGTGCGAAAGCTCAGGCCGCCGTCGACACTGGTCAGGATCGTACCGGCCGCGCGGTCGTGCGCATGGAAGACGCCGTCGACATGGCGGTCGGCCACCGGAACGGCGTCGACCTCCCCGCGCGGCCAGCCGGCCACCTCGACCCAGCTCCTGCCGTGGTCGCGCGAGCAAAGCGCGGCCTGGTGCTGGGGAGCCCAGACGAACGAGCTGCCCCCCGCCGATACCGCGATCGTGCCCGCCTCGAGGTAGCCGCCGGTCTCCGAGCGCGTCTTGCGGTTCGACCTGCCGAACGGATGCCACGTGACCGAGCCATCGTTGGACCACCAGCCTCCCATTTCCGCCTGGTCGGCGGTGCGCGCGAGGATGGCCGGGCGCAGCTGGGCGAAGTCGACGCTGCGGTTGGTCTGGTTGGACGGCGCGAACAGGCCGTTGCGGGGCGTCTTCCCGACGTCGTCCCACGCGGCGCCGCTGACGTCGCCCATCGCGCCCAGCAGCGTCGCGCCGCCCGAGGGGCTGCGGATCTCCAGGGTGGCCGTCTCCTCGAGGTTGGTGACAGCGAAGTCCCACTGCACGGTGCCGCCCTTGTGGACCGCGCCAAGGTCGTGGGTCAGCCACAGGCCGTAGCCCGTGCCGTAGATCGCGGTATCGCCGTCGAACGGGTCGAGCTTGATGTCGGCCAGCCAGTGGCCCATCTTGTCCTCGCCGCGCAGGTAGTTCACGAGCCAGGGCCAGGCGCCCGCCTCATGGTGCGAGCGCTTGCCCACCGAGGTCCAGTGGGCGCCGTCGTCGGTCGACATGAACACGTCGTCACCCTTGCTCCAGCGCTCGATCGTCGAGACGACGAGGCGCCCGGGCACCTGGCGGTCGACGTCGATGCCGGAGTAGCCGAAGCCATGCGGATCCTCGCGCGGATCCTCGGGCGTGATGTCCGTCCACTTGCCCGACGAGTCGCGCTTCCACACGCTGCCGCGCCTGGCGTAGCTGGGGTTGCAGGCGGCCGGCCCGTCGCCGATGGCGAAGGTCACGTACAGCGTCCCGTTGCTGCCCAAGACTGCATGCTGCGGCGCCTGCGGGGGCGTGGCGGCCTCGCGCTCGAAGCTGCGGCCGGCATCGCGCGACACGTACAGTCCGGGCTGGTCGTGGCTGCCCACCCACAGCACCTGCGAGCCCTTGCCCTGGCGGCCACCGAGCGGGTCGACGAGCACCAGCGAGACGTGGCGCGGCTCGAAGCCGAGCGGCGCGAAGCTGCGGCCGCGGTCGGTCGAGATCATCAGGCCGTCCTGCGACGTCCCGAGATAGAGGATCTGGCCGTTGTGCGGGTCGACCTGCAGGCGTTCTCCCGATCCGCGGCCAGGCGAGTTGCCGCCCAGCCGGATGGGCAGTTCGTGGATCTGCCACGTCGCACCGCGGTCGGCCGAAGCCAGCAACGCCCCATTGCGTGCGGCCGGGTGCAGGTACAGGCCGCCGGCCACGAAGACCCGCTCCGGATCGTTCGGATCGAGCGCCAGGCTGAGCACCCCGGACAGGTCGGTCTGCGCCTTGGTGAGATGGTCCAGCAACGGGATCCACGAGCGCGTGGCGGCGTCGAAGCGGTAGGCGCCGCCGATGTCGGTGCGCGCATACAGCAGGCCCTTCTCGCGCGGATGGAACACGAAGCCGTCGACGAAACCGCCGCCGCCGTACGGCACGCTGCGCCAGTCGTAGGGAGCGTCGTCGACCGGCACGCCGGCGCCGAACGTGGCCGGCACGCCGGTGCCGAGCAGGCCGAGCGCGCCGGCCTGCTGGATGAAACGACGTCTGCGAATCATGCAATGTCTCCGAAGGGCGGTCGCGCGCTCGCAACGTCGGCCCTGCTTGTTCGTGGCTTGAGCGGTCTCACCAGCGGCCCATCCGCACCTTGAGGATGACGGGCGTGCCGGTCAGGTTGAGTCCGTAGTCCGTCTGGTCGCCGTTCCAGTTCCGTTCCATCACCCAGTGGCCGGCAGGGTCGAAGCGGCCTTCCTCGACGCGGGCGAACATTGCGCCGTGCTCGGGCGACATGGCCTGGGCGGGGGCGATTCGCACGCGCGCATGCTGTCCCGTGATCACGAATTCGTCCGGACCGATCTGCGCGACCGCGACGCCGCCGCTCGGCATTTCGGTTCCCGGCGGCACCTCGGTCGTGTGGTCGGGCCAGGACTTGTCGCCGAATTGCCACTCCTGGAACGACACGGTGGCCGTCCAGCGCCCCAACGCGATGGTTCGCTCCTTGCGGTCATCGCCCTCGGCCACGCCGTGCGTGCGGCCTTCCAGCGCCCATCCGGCCCAGAGCGAGTTCATCGACCCGAACACCGCGTAGGCGGCCGCGAACGGTTGCACGAGCTGCGGCCCCGCGGACTCCCTGGCGCCCAGCGGGAAGTTGCTGTAGCCCGTGTAGTCGATGCCGAAGGGCGCGATGCCCAGCGAGCCGCGTCCCAACACGTCGTAGACGATCCGGCCGTAGCCGGGGGCCTGGCTCATCTCGGGCACCCACAGCGGGTTGTCGGGCCGCTGGAACCTGTCCAGCGTCGCGTCGATCTGCGCCGAAGCCGGGTTGTACAGGTCGGGCCCGACGATGTCGATGTGCGGCGCCGCGGCCTTGTAGATGCCGATGACGTCGTACGTCGGTCCGCCGCTGGCGAAGTTGGCGTGCCACGGCGCGAGCGGCTCGACGGCGTCGCGAAGTGCGTTGTTCACGTACATCGGCAGGTCGAGCGCCTTGCGGCCGGCGCTCGCGACCTGCTCGATGTAGCTGGCGATGGCCCAGGCATGGAAGTATTCGTCGGCGTAGTCGCCGTAGACCTCGCGCCAGCTGCCATGCGACGCGCGCTTGACGGGTGCGGTCTGGCGCGCGAGCACCTCGGCCGGCACGGGTCTGTCGAACGCGGCCTGCGCCTTCGCGCCGAAGTCCCGCACGAGACCATAGGTGCCGACCTCGTTCTCCACCTGCATCATGATGACGGTGTGGCGGTCGCCGTCGATCTGCGCCAGGTGGGTCATCAGCGCGACGAAGGCCTTGCGGTCGGCGGCCAGCGTCTGCTCGCCGAACGGCGACAGGCAGTAGCTCGGCTTGCCGTCACGGTCGACCATGCGCGGGAAGCGCCGGTTGTCGAGCTTGACCCATTCGGGCGCGTACGACGGGCTGGTGTTCTTCCAGGTGCCGAACCACAGCAGCACCAGCCGCTTGCCGTGCTCGCGCGCCTGCGTCACCAGCGTGTCGACATAGCCGAAGTCGAAATGCCCCTCGGTCGGCTCGATCTGTTCCCAGGCGACGGGGATCTCGAGCGTGTTGGCGTGCATGTCGTCCAGCGCCGGCCAGACCCTGGGGAGCACGGCCGGGTAGTTGCTGGAGTTGTTCGCCTGCCCGCCCAGGACGAGGAAGGGCGCGCCGTCGACGAACAGGGCCGTGCGGCCGTCGTGCGTCTCCAGATGCGGGGCCATGTTCACGGCAGAGGCCGCCCCGGCTGCCATCGCGCACCCGAGCGACACCGCCAGGCGGCGGCATCGGCGGTGATCGCGGATCGTCTTGTCCATGTCTGAACCTTGTCGGAAGAGGCCGGATCCTGCGCTCCCGCGCGCGCAGGGGGTCCGGCCGATGCATCAGAACGAGTAGCGTGCCGTCAGCGTATAGCTTGGTCCGGTGGAGAACCAGGCGCGGCCCTTCATGCCGATATGCTGCTGCATCAGCTGGCGGTACGTGGAGTCCGTCAGGTTCGTCCCTTCGAGGCCGAACGTCAGGTTGTCCATGGCCTTCCAGAAGATCCCGGCGTCGAGCTGGCCATAGCCGTCGGCCCAGGTCGGCAGTCCCCAGCCGATGCTGTGCTGGCCTGCGGTGGGGCTCGCCGGATTGGTGTCCGTGCCGTCGGAGCCGCTGGTGCCGTTGACGTTGACGGCCTGCAGGTACTTCGAGCGCCAGCTGTAGGCCACGCGCGCCGAGATCGGGCCGCCGTCGTACATGAACGCCAGGTTGAACGCGTTGCGCGACAGGTTGGCCAGCGGCAGGTTGCCGAAGGTTCGTCCGTCCGTGTCGCACCCGTTCAGGTTGAGGTTGAGGTTGCTGGCACTGTTGCCGCCGCTGCAGTAGACGGAGGTGACGGGGTTGTACAGGTGCGTGTGGCTGTCCACGAACGTGTAGTTGGCCTGCATGCCGAATCCCGAGAGCCAGCCGGGCAGTTTGTCGAAGTAGGTCTGGAACGCCACTTCGACGCCGCGGGCCGTGCCCCGCGCGCCGTTGACGGGGGCGGTCGTCGCGAAGTTGACCGTGTTGCCGCTCGTGTCGGTCAGGGGGATCTGGTAGACCTGGTTGATGATGACGTCCTTGAGCTGCTTGTCGAACGCCGCCACGGTGAAGGAGCCCGTCTTCGAGAAGTACCACTCGGCGGTCAGGTCGAGCTGGTTCGACTTCGTCGGCTTGAGCATCGGGTTGCCCGAGCCCGTGCCGGTGTCGGAGACCGAGTCGACGATCACCTGCGAGCCCACCGTGTGCTGGGTCGTGGTCTGGCTCAGCGAGGTGTAGGCCTGCAACTGCGTGAAGTCCGGCCGGGTCAGCGCCTTGGCGAACGCGAGCCGGAACTGCAGGTCGCTGGTGGCCTTCATGCGCAGGTTCAGGCTCGGCAGGAAGTCGTTGTAGTCGTTCTTGAAATCCTGCGCCTTCGAGAAGTTCGCGATGCTGGGCACCGGGACGCCGCCCTGCGAGCCGCCGGCCGGGATCGTCGGATTGGTGGACGAGAACACCGTGTAGCCGTGAGCGGTTCCCTCGGTGCGGACAAGGCGCAGGCCGACATTGCCATCGACGGGCATCGGCAGGTCATCGAAGCCGAACCGCAGCTGGCTGTACAGCGCCTGGGTCCGCTCCTGCTGCTGGTTGGCGCCGGACGGATCGGTGCCGAAGGAGGCCGGCTGCCAGGCGCCGCAGCTGCTGGAGTCGCCCCCATGCTGTTCCGCGCACAGGATGTCGTGATAGTGGTGCAGCGCCGCGTAGCTGTCCGGATACCCCGCCGCCGTCGACGTGTCCGGGAAGATCAGCGTCGGCACCGATCCCTTGCCGTTGAAGAAGTTGGGGAAGTCGTAGGCGTGCGTGTTCCCGCTGAAGCGCGGATCGTTCAGGTAGGCCAGGTGATTGATGTCCCAGCCCAGCTGCCATGGCTGGGTGATCGCCGCCCAGTTGTAGCCAGGCACGGTGTTGATCGTCGTCGCGTCGCGGTCGGTCAGGCGAAGGCCGAAACGCAGGTCGCTCAGGACGTTGCTGTCGAAGCTGTACTTGGCGTCGAGCTTGAGCGTCTTGTCGGTCGCGTCGCTGCGATCCTTGTGCTCCATCGTGAATGCCCAGTAGTAGTTGGCCGGATCGGCGAGCGCCGCGCGGTCGGCGTCGTCGAAGAGCAGCTGCGGCCTCGAGCCCGTCAGGTCCAACTGCTCCTTGGCCATCTGGATGCCCGTGGCCACGGTCGAATCGATGCTGTGGGTGTTCGCCTTGACGAACTGCAGGTCGCCCTTGAATGACCAGTGGTCGTTCGCCTTCCAGGCCACGTTCCAGGACAGGTCCTGCGTGTCGGAAACGCGGGTGGCCGTGCGCGTGTCTGCGCCGAAGTTGATGCCCTTGTCGGTGTCGTCGCGCAGCGTTCCGGTCAGCAGCGCGCCGTTCTTGTCGTAGGTCGCGCCGGGATCGACGGTGATGTTGTAGGGGCTCGACTGCGCGAACAGCGCGTTCTCGAACCAGTTCATCCTGTACCTGGACTTGAAGAAGGTCACGGCCGATTCGACGTCATTCTTCTTCCATTGCAGCGCGGCATATGCCCCGTCGCGCTTGCGGTCGAAAGTCAGCGTGCGCCACTGCGACCCCTTGGGGATCCACACCGTGGCGCCGGGATCGATGTCCGTGCGCGGGTAGTACGGCTCCACCTGATAGGCATCGGTGCGCGTCTTGCTCTCGGAGTGGGCGAGGTCGACCAGCACGCCGAACTTGCCCAGGTCGGTTTCCCAGCTGTTCGCAAGGAGGCCGGAGGCCGACGGTGCGGCCTTGGCACGAAGCGTCGAATAGCTGCCCGAGGCCGACACAGCGACCTTGCGGCCGGCGAAGTCGAACGGCATGGCGGTGCGCAGGTTGACCAGGCCGCCGATGCCGCCCTCGGTCTGCTCGGCCGACGGGTTCTTGTAGACGTCGACGCCGGCCATCAGCTCGGGCGGCACGTCCTCGAAGTTGAGGGCGCGCCCGCCGTTGGCCGAGAACGACTCGCGCCCGTTCAGTTCGGAGCGCACGTACGACAAGCCGCGGATGTTCACGCCGGAGCCTTCCACGGAGAAATGCTCGGGGTCGCCCTTGGCCATGGTGCGGTCGATGGTGACGCCGACCACGCGCTGCAGCACCTCGGTGACGGAGCGGTCCGGCAGCTTGCCGATGTCGTCCGCGACGATCGAGTCGACGATCTCATCCGAGTTCTGCTTGATCTTCTGCGCCGATTGCAGGGCGGCTCGCTGCCCGGTCACCACGACCTGCACGACGTCCGCCTGCGACGGCGGCGCACTGGCGGGGGCGGCCGGCGGATTCGCCGATTGCGCCAACGCAACACCACTCCACAACAGGGCCGCTTGCGCTGCGGCGACTGACAACGCTGTCTTCGGAAATTGTCTCATGTCGTTTTACTCGTTCTGTTGACGATGGATCCCCGCCACTGGTGTGCGGGCGCGGTGGGGCAGTCACGGACTGCCGGTGAAGCTGCTCGTCGAGTCCCGCCTTCGGCGAGCGGATCCGTTCACCGAGGCGTCATGGGCAGCGCTCTGCGGCGCGCCTGCATGTCGAAAAGGGCAGAGATGCGCAGCTGGACTCCACACGACGAGCGCGCATGGAGGCGACAGGCCCGCCGTGCGGGCGCGCGTCGCATCTGCCAGATGAGGTTGTCGGGCCTCCTTCCTCAGTTGCCGCAGAAGCGGTTGACCAGGTTCTCGAGCGCCTCCTGGCGGCCCGAGGCAGGCAGGACGTCGACGTTGGCGGCCAGCGCCCGGTCGGCGAGTTCGGCGAGCGGCACCTGCCCCGCCAGCACGGCCTGGCCGTGCGTGGTGTTCCATCCGGCATAGCGCGCGTCGACGGCGGACTTCAGGCGACCGTCGAGGATCATCTGCTCGGCCACGAGCAGGCCGCGCGCGGAGACGTCCATGCCGCCGATGTGCCCGTGGAACAGGTCGACCGCGTCGATCGACTGGCGGCGCACCTTGGCGTCGAAGTTCAGGCCGCCGGTGCCCAGGCCGCCGGCCTGGAGGATGTGGTACATCGCCAGCGCGGTGTCGGGCACGTTGTGCGGGAACTGGTCGGTGTCCCAGCCCAGTTGCGGGTCGCCGCGGTTCATGTCGATGCTGCCCAGGATGCCGAGGGCGGCGGCGGTCGCGATCTCGTGCTCGAAGCTGTGGCCCGACAGCGTGGCGTGGTTGGCCTCGATGTTGACCTTGACTTCCTTGTCCAGGCCGTGCCGCACGAGGAAGCCGTACACGGTGGCGACGTCGAAGTCGTACTGGTGCTTGGAGGGCTCGCGCGGCTTGGGCTCGATGAGGATCGTGCCCTTGAAGCCGATCCGGTGCTTGTGCTCGACGACCAGGTTCAGGAAGCGGCCCATCTGGTCCAGTTCCTGGCCGATGCGGGTGTTCAGCAGCGTCTCGTAGCCCTCGCGACCGCCCCACAGCACGTAGTTCTCGCCGCCCAGGCGCTGCGTGGCCTCGAGCGCGTCGCGCACCTGCACGGCGGCCAGCGCAAAGATGGCGGGGTCGGGATTCGTTGCCGCGCCGGACATGAAGCGCCGATGGCTGAACAGGTTGGCGGTGCCCCACAGCAGCTTCATGCCGGTGCGTTGCTGGTGCTCGCCAAGCACGTCGGCCATGCGCAGGAAGTTCTCGCGGCTCTCGCGCGGCGTGGCCCCCTCGGGCGCGACGTCGCGGTCGTGGAAGCAGTAGTAGGGCGCGCCCAGCCTGGTGAAGAAGTCGAACGCCGCCTCGGCCTTGATCTGCGCGAGCTCCATCGGCGAGCCGCCCTCGAACCAGGGGCGCTGGAAGGTGCCGGTGCCGAACGGGTCGTGGCCGTTCCAGCAGAACGTGTGCCAGTAGCAGACGGCCAAGCGCAGGTGGTCCGCCATGCGCTTGCCCAGCACCAACCGGTCCTTGTCGTAGTGGCGGAACGCCAGCGGGTCGTCGCTGTCGGGGCCGCGGTACTGGATCGGGGCGATGTCCTTGAAATACGAAGTCATTGAGGTTCTCGGTCGAGGTGATCGCTGCCGCGCTCAGGTCGCGGCAGGGCCCCACAGGGGCTTGAGGTGGTGGTAGATCTGGCGGAATTGCTGCAGGCGCGGCTCGAGGACCACGCAGCGCGAGGCGTCCGGCGCAAAGCGCGTGGCGGCCGCAGGCTTGGCGCAGGCCTCGCCCACGCTGGCGCCAGCGGCCATCCAGCCCAGGCGCGCGGCGCCGAGCGCGCCGCCGGCGTCGGCGCCGCGGTGGACGATGATCTCGACATCGAGCGCGTCGGCGATGAGCTGCGCCCACAGCGCGCTGCGGGCGCCGCCGCCCACCAGCGACAGGCTGCGCACCTCCGTGCCGGAGGCGCGCAGTGCGGCCAGGCCGTCGGCCAGGCCGAAGGCGACGCCCTCGAGCACCGAGTACGTGCCCAGGGCGCGGCCGCTCTGGTGCGACAGTCCGTAGAACACGCCCGACGCGAACGGGTCGTTGTGCGGCGTGCGTTCGCCCGCCAGGTAAGGCAGGAACAGCGGCGCGCTGGCCAGCGCGTCGGGCGACAAGGTCGCCACCTCGGCCAGCAAGCCGGCTTCGTCGGAAGCGCCGCTGAATTGCGTGAACCAGCGCAGGCAGCTGGCCGCCGAGAGCATCACGCTCATCTGGTGCCAGCGTTGCGGCAGGGCGTGGCAGAACGCGTGGACGGCCGAGCCGGCGTTGGCGCGGTGGCGGTCGTCGACGACGAACAGCACGCCTGACGTCCCGAGGGAGATGAAGCCGTCGCCCGGCTCGGTCGCGCCCACGCCGATCGCGCTGGCCGCGTTGTCGCCCGCGCCGCCGGCCACGACGACCTCGGGGCCGAGCCCCCAGGCGCGCGCCAGCTCGGGGCGCAGCACGCCCGACGCCACGTTGCTCTCGACCAGGCGCGGCATGTGGCTTCGATCCAGGCCGCAGGCGGCCAGGAGTTCGTCGGACCAGTCGCGCCGGGCGACGTCCAGCCACAGCGTGCCGGCCGCGTCCGAAGGGTCGGACACCTTCTGGCCGGTCAGTTGCAACCGCAACCAGTCCTTGGGCAGCAGCACGCTGCGCACGCGGGCGAACACCGCGGGTTCGTGCCGGCGCACCCATAGCAGCTTGGGCGCGGTGAAGCCCGGCATGGCCAGGTTGGCGGCAATGTCGTGCAGGCGCGGGACGTGCGCCGTGAGCTCTGCGCACTCGGCGTGGCTGCGCCCGTCGTTCCAGAGGATCGCGGGGCGCAGCACCTCGTCGTCGGTGTCGAGCAGCACGGCGCCGTGCATCTGGCCGGACAGTCCGATGCCTTGCACGCGTGCGAATTTGAGGGGGAACTGCGCGCGCAGGCGGGCGATGGCCTCGTTCGTGGCCTGCCACCACGCGGCTGGATCCTGCTCCGACCAGAGCGGCTTCGGTCGCTGCACGTCCAGCGGCGCGCCGGACGTGCCGACGACGTGGCCGGCCGCATCCAGCAGCAGCAGCTTGACTTCGGAGGTGCCCAGATCGATGCCGAGAAACATCAGCGTGATCCTCGAATTGATCGCAGGAAAGT
>Ga0207427_100214_pt1 | contig 51319 bp, 48 predicted proteins | sample AraplaCL_Cvi_mMS_FD_184268 | JGI IMG/M metagenome (GOLD analysis project Ga0207427, IMG submission 184268) | Arabidopsis root microbial communities from the University of North Carolina, USA - plate scrape CL_Cvi_mMS (SPAdes) (version 2) | ecosystem: Host-associated > Plants > Roots > Endosphere ... | reverse complement strand
CCGCGCTCGCCTCGCCCGAGGCGCTGCGGTGGATGGAGGGCAGGCCGGCCAAGAAGGTCGTCGTCGTGCCGGGCCGCCTCGTCAACATCGTCGCCTGAGCCTGAGGATGCACGCGCACCTGCAGACCCGGCGCCGCCTGGCGCTCGCGGCCCTGGCCATCGGCGTCGCGGCCACGCTGGCCGCGTGCGGCTTCCATCGCCGCATCGCGCAGCCGCTGAACTACGAGCGCATCGCCCTGTCGGGCTTCGCCGACCGCTCGACGATGGCCGAGGAGATCAAGCGGGCGTTGCCGTCCACGGCGCGCATCGTGCCCAGCGTGCTGGAGTCGCAGGTGGTGGTCGAGGCCATCGAGGACACCCAGAAGACCACGGTGGAGGCCTCCACGGCCTTCGGCCAGGTGCGCGAACTCGAGCTTCACGTCAAGCTGCGCTACCGCGTGCTCGACCCGAACGGCACCGAGCTGCTGCCGCTGGCCGACATCGAGCGCTTCCGCGACATGACCTACGACGAGAAGGACGCGCTCGCCAAGGACACCGAGCAGAAGGCGCTGTACCGCGACATGCAGTCCGACATGGCCTACCAGCTGATTCGCGTGCTGTCGGCCGTGGGCAAGCCCGCCGGCCCGGCCGCGCAGGCACAGGCCGCGCGCGCGGCGTCGGCGGCGCTCGCGCCGGCGGCGTCCGCGTCGGGCGTGTCGGCGGTGGAATGGGCCGCCTCGCAGGCGGCCGGCCGCTGAGGCGCACGCCATGCAGATCCGCCCCGAACAGCTTGCCGACCACCTCGCGCGCGGACTGCGCGACGTCTACGTGGTGCACGGCGACGAGCCGCTGCGCGCGCAGGAGGCCGCCGACGCGATCCGCGCCGCGGTGCGCGCGGGCGGGGCGAGCGAGCGCAAGGTGTTCGTGGTCAGCGGCGCGCACTTCGACTGGAGCAGCGTCATCGGCGCCTCGCAGTCGATGGGGCTGTTCGCCGACCAGCAGCTGATCGAGATCCGCATCCCGTCGGGCAAGCCCGGCAAGGACGGCAGCGAAGCGCTGCAGGAGCTGGCCGCCGGCGCCGGCCCCGACAGCCGCCTGCTGGTGCACCTGCCCAAGCTCGACTGGCAGCAGCAGAAGGCCGCGTGGTTCACCACGCTCGACGCGGCCGGCGTGAGCGTGGCGGCCGACGTCGTCGAGCGCAACGCGCTGCCCGCGTGGCTGGCCAAGCGCTTCGCGGCCCAGGGCCAGCGCGTGGAGGCCGGCGCGGCCGGCGAGCAGACGCTGGCCTTCATGGCCGACCGCGTCGAGGGCAACCTGCTCGCCGCGCACCAGGAGATCCAGAAGCTGGGCCTGCTGTACCCGCCCGGCGAGCTCACGTTCGCGCAGGTGGAGGACGCCGTGCTGGACGTCGCGCGCCACGACGTCTCGCGCCTGTGCGACGCCGTGATGGCCGTGCAGGTGCCGCGCGCGCTGCGCATGCTCAACGGCCTGCAGGCCGAGGGCGAGGCGGCCGTCTTCGTGCACTACAAGCTGTCGGACGACATCCGCGCGATGAAGCGCATCCAGGACGCGATGGCCGAGGGCAAGCCCCTGCCCATGGCACTGCGCGAGGCGCGCATCTGGGGCGCGCGCGAGCGCCTGTTCGAGCGCGCGCTGCCGCGGCTGTCGGCCCCGATGGCCGCCCGCCTGGTCAGCGCCGCCAGCGAATGCGACGGCGTGCTCAAGGGCCTGCGCCACCCGCAATGGCCCGCCGAACCCTGGGACGCGCTGCGTCGCCTCGTGCTGATGATGCTGCAGGCGCTGCGGCCCGAGGGCGCGCAGGCGGGGCTCGTGCTGCGCACTTGAGGCTTCGCCGCGCGACCTTGCGCGGCGCATCGGGCGGCGGATGTGCCGCCACGGCGTCGCGGGCGCGCCCGGCTTGCGCACGCCGGCCCGTGGCAACACCCTGACGCGCACGGCGTTTGCCGCAGGCAAGCGGCCCGGAGGAAACCATGCGCCCTCGTCCCCTGCTCGCCTTGATCGCCGTGTCCGCCACGCTGCTCGCCGGCTGCGCCAGCCGCGTCGAGAAGGGCGCGGCCGCCCCCATCGCCCCGCCCGACATCTCCGATCGCGCGAGCGCCTCGCCGTCGAACCGCGTCGAGGTCGCCGGCCTGCCCGAGTGGCTGCGCATCCGCCTGGCCGACTACGACGCGCAGCCCGGGCCCGCCGCGCCGCAGGCCGTCTACGAAGTGCGTTACGGGGAGGGCGTCGCCTACTACGTCAAGGCCGGCTGCTGCGACCAGCTCGACCCGCTGGTGGACGGACGCGGCGTGCTCCTGTGCTACCCCAGCGGCGGCTTCACCGGCCGCGGCGACGGCAAGTGCCCGGGCGCGCTGCCGCCGGTGGCCGAGCGGCGCGAGGTGTGGCGGCATCGTTGAGGCGCGCGCGTTTCGCCGCCCCGCCCGGGCTCAGAACGTGCGGCCCAACTGCACGATGAGCGCCGTGCGATTGACGGCGCGCGCCGAGTAAGCGCCCGCCGTCCAGCCCGCGTCGTCGCCGATCTTGCCGTTGTAGCCGGCGTTTCATTGGCGTCGGCACCGCGCCAAGACTCCGCAAAATCGCGCGCGGCGTGCGCAAAGATCGCATCAAGACGCCGCGCCGCGGCCGGTGCTCAATACCCGCGCGAGCGATCGACGAGGTGCGCGACCGGGTCGCCGCGCCGCAGCGCCTCGACGTTGCCCGCCACCACGGCGACCGCGCTGCGCAGGTCCGTCTGCGCCGCGGCGTGCGGCCAGACGGTGACGTGCGGGTGGAACCAGAACACGTGCGTGGACGGCAGCGGCTCGGTCTCGAACACGTCCAGCACGGCGTGCGCGATGCGGCCCGCGTTCAGCGCCTCGAGCAGGTCCATCTCGACGACGTGCGCGCCGCGCGCCAGGTTCACCAGGCTCGCGCCGGGCCGCATCTGCGCGAGGCGCGTGCGGTCGAACAGGCCGCGCGTGTCGTCGGTGAGCGGCAGCAGGTTCACCACGATGTCGGCCGCGCCGAAGGCCGCGGGCAGCGCGGCCCAGCCGGCGCACGTGGCCATGCCGTCGACCCGCTGCGGCCGCGCGCTCCAGCCCGTCACGCGGTAGCCGAGCGCCGCGAGGCGCAGCGCCGCCGTACGCCCCATCTGGCCCAGGCCCAGCACCAGCACGGCGACCTCGTCGGCGCGCTTCTGCGGCAGCGCGCGCCACAGCGTCTGGCGCTGCTGCGCGGCGTAGTCGAAGGCGCGCCGGTGCAGCGACAGCACGGCCCAGGTGGCCGTCTCGGCCATCGCGCGGTTCATCATCGGGTCGACCATGCGCGCGATCGGCACGTCGCGCGGCAGCGTCGCGTCCGCGACCAGCTTGTCCACGCCGGCCCACAGCGACTGGATCAGCCTGAGCTGCGTGCAGTTCGCGAGCCGGCCCGGCTGCGGGTTGGCGACGACGGCGACGTCGGCCTCGCGCCAGCGCAGCGAGTTCGTGCCCTCGACGACCGGGTCGATCCAGTCGTCGTCCGGCAGCGCGTCGGTGAGCGCGCGCCACCAGTCGGCGCGCTCGGCGCCGTCCATGCGGGCGTCGAACGCGATCTTCATGCCGACCGCGCCGCCGCGACCAGGCGCTCCAGCGCGATCGCCACCGTCTGCGCGCGGATCGCCGCGCGGTCGCCGTCCAGGTGCAGGCACTCGGTGCGGCTGGCCACGAGCGGCGCGTCGCCGCCCGCGGGCAGGCCTTCCTGCGTCTCGCGCGGGTGCGCCCACGCCAGGCCCAGCCACACGGTGCCCACCGGCTTGGCCACGCTGCCGCCACCCGGACCGGCGATACCGGTGACCGACAGCGCGAGCTGCACGTCCGCATGCGCCAGCGCGCCGCGCGCCATCGCGTCGGCGACCTCCGCGCTGACGGCGCCGTGGCGCGCGATCAGCGGCGCGGGCACGCCCAGCAGGCCGGTCTTGGCGTCGTTGGCGTAGCTGACGAAGCCCGCAGCGAACCAGTCGCTCGCGCCGGCCGGGGCGGTGCAGGTGCCGGCGAGCAGGCCGCCGGTGCAGCTTTCGGCGGTGGCCAGGCGCCACTGGCGGGCGCGCAATGCGTCGCCGAGCGCGGCGACCTGGGCGACGAGCGCGGCGTCGATGGCAATTTGCGGGTGCGCCGTCATGGCGAGCTCCTCAATGCGTGGGCACCACGCGAATGTGCATGCCCGCGAACGGATCGACGAAATGATTCAGCACGGCGACGGCCGGAAACCAGACGACCAGCACGCAGAGCGCCGCGACCAGGTCGTCGAAGATGATGCCGAAGCCCTGCGGCCAGCCGGGCAGCGTGCCCGGCTTGGGCTTGAACAGCGAGTCGGCCCAGCCCACGGGCCCGCGCTTGACGGCGTCGAACAGGCGGAACAGTCCGAACAACGCGAGTTGCGCGAGCCAGTACCAGGACTGCGGCCAGATCGGCATCGTCGGCATCGCCACGGCCAGGATGATCCAGAACGCAATGATCTCGTCCCACACCACCGGGCTCGGGTCGGACGTCGCCAGCGCCCGCGCCGTGTGCGTGCAGGCCCACCAGCCGACGAGGAAGCCGACGACGATGATCGCGGCCCACGCCGCGGGCGACGGCGAGAAGCCGCGGTCGATCGACAGCCACAGCGCCCAGCCCGCGAGCGTGCCGAACGTGCCGGGCGCCTTGGGCGCGAGCCCGCTGCCGAAGCCGAGCGCGATCAGCCGCAGCGGATGCAGGCGCATGAAGCGCCACGTGGCGGGGCGGGGGGCGACGGCGTCGGCCATGGCGCTCATGCGCTGAGGAAGTGGTCGAACGCGCGCTCGGCGAGCACCACGGGCGCGCCGTGGGCGTCGACGAGGCGCAGGCCGGCCTGGGCGTCCAGCGTGCCGATGCAGGTCACGGGCACGCCCGCGCGCGCGCCCGCGTCACGCACCTGCGCGCGCGCGGACGCGGGCGCTGCAAAGAGCAGTTCGTAGTCGTCGCCGCCGGCCAGCAGGCAGGTGCGGCGCTGGGCCTCAGTGCAGGCGGCCACGTGCGCGGAGTGCGGGATGTCGCCCAGGCGCAGCGTGGCGCCGACGCGGCTGGCGCGCAGGATGTGGCCGAGGTCGCCGACCAGGCCGTCGCTCAGGTCGATCGCCGCGCTCGCGACGCCGCGCAGCGCGATGCCCAGCGCCACCCGCGGTTGCGGGCGCTCCATCGCGCGGCGCACGTCCTCGAAGGCCTCGCCGCGCAGCGATGCCATTCCGCGGAAGGCTTCGAGCGCGAGCCGCGCATCGCCCAGCCGGCCGCTGACCCACAGGTCGTCGCCGGCCCTGGCGCCGTTGCGCCGCAGCGCCTGCCCGGGGGGCAGCTCGCCCATCACCGTGATGCCGATGTTGAGCGGGCCGGCGGTGGTGTCGCCGCCGACCAGCTCGATGTCGTGCGCGTCCGCCAGGGCGTACAGGCCGTCCGCGAAGCCGGCGAGGAAGGCCTCGTCGACGCGCGGCAAGGTCAGCGACAGCGTGAACGCCACCGGCCGGGCGCCGCAGGCCGCCAGGTCCGACAGGTTCACCGCCAGCGACTTGTGCCCCAGCGCGTCGGGCGGCACCGTGCTCAGGAAGTGCCGGCCCTCGACCAGCGCGTCCGTCGAGATGGCCCACTGCAGGCCCGGCGTGGGCTGCAGCAGGGCGCAGTCGTCGCCGCCGCCCAGGACGGCGCGACGGACGGGTCGGGCGAAGTACTTCGCGATGAGATCGAATTCACCAACTGCCATAAGCCGGCGATTGTCGCCCACGCATGTGGACACCCACGGTTGACGCCACCTTGACGCGGGGCCAAAGTATTTGGCTGCGGCATGACCCCATGCCGATCGCGGCGCCGCAAGCCCCACGGCAGGGCTCGGATGCCTTCCCAAACCTAAAATCGCCGCCCGCTTCCCGTTCCCCGGCCACGCCCGCGCACCTGGCGTGGAGAGACTTCCGGGACCGCGACAGCCTCAACTCAGGATTGCCGATGACCACTCAAGAAGACAAGCGCGCCGAGCTGCGCCAGGACGCGCTGAATTACCACGAGTTCCCGATCCCCGGCAAGATCGCGGTCACGCCCACCAAGCAGCTGGTCAACCAGCGCGACCTGGCGCTGGCCTACTCGCCCGGCGTCGCGGCGGCCTGCGAGGAGATCGTGGCCGACCCCGCCAACGCGTTCCGCTACACCGCGCGCGGCAACCTCGTGGCCGTCGTCTCCAACGGCACCGCGGTGCTGGGCCTGGGCAACATCGGCCCGCTCGCGTCCAAGCCGGTGATGGAAGGCAAGGGCGTGCTGTTCAAGAAGTTCGCCGGCATCGACGTGTTCGACCTCGAGATCGCGCAGAACGACCTGGACAAGCTGGTCGACTGCATCGCCGCGCTCGAACCCACGTTCGGCGGCATCAACCTCGAGGACATCAAGGCGCCCGACTGCTTCTATGTCGAGCGCGAGCTGCGCAAGCGCATGAAGATCCCCGTCTTCCACGACGACCAGCACGGCACGGCCATCGTCGTCGGCTCGGCGCTGCTGAACGGGCTCAAGGTCAGCGGCAAGCGCATCGAGGACGTCAAGCTCGTGGTGTCGGGCGCCGGCGCCGCCGCGCTCGCGTGCCTGAACCTGCTGCTCAAGCTGGGCATGCCGCGCAAGAACATCTGGGTCACCGATCTCGCTGGCGTGGTCTACACGGGCCGCGTCGAGCTGATGGATCCGGACAAGGCCGAATTCGCGCAGGACACCCCGCTGCGCACGTTGGCCGAGGTGATGCACGGCTCGGACGTGTTCCTGGGCCTGTCGGCGGGCGGCGTGCTCAAGCCGGCGATGGTGGCCACGATGAACGCCAACCCGATCATCTTCGCGCTCGCGAACCCCACTCCCGAGATCGCGCCGGAGGACGTGCAGGCCGTGCGCAGCGACGCCATCATGGCCACGGGCCGCTCGGACTACCCGAACCAGGTCAACAACGTCCTGTGCTTCCCGTACATCTTCCGCGGCGCGCTCGACTGCGGCGCGACGACGATCAACGACGCGATGGAAGTGGCCGCGGTGCACGCGATCGCCGAGCTCGCGCAGGCCGAGCAGAGCGAGGTCGTGGCCGCCGCATACGCGGGCGCCGATCTCAGCTTCGGCCGCGAATACCTGATCCCCAAGCCCTTCGACCCGCGCCTGATGATGAAGATCGCGCCCGCGGTCGCCAGGGCCGCGGCCGCCTCGGGCGTCGCGTCGCGCCCCATCGCCGACATGGCCGCGTACAAGGAGAAGCTGCAGACCTTCGTGTACGCGTCCGGCACCGCGATGAAGCCGATCTTCGCGCTGGCCAAGGTGGCCGTGCACCGCCGCATCGCCTACGCCGAAGGCGAGGAGGAGCGGATCCTGCGCGCCGTGCAGGTGGTGGTCGACGAGAACATCGCGCGGCCGGTGCTCATCGGCCGCCCGGCCATCATCGCCCAGCGCTGCGAGAAGTTCGGCCTGCGGCTGCAGGAAGGGCGCGACTACGAGGTCGTCAACACCGACTACGACGAGCGCTTCCGCGACTACTGGCGCACGTACCACGGCATGACCGAGCGCAAGGGCGTCACCGCGCAGCTGGCCAAGATCGAGATGCGGCGCCGCCTCACGCTGATCGGCGCCATGATGCTGCACAAGGGCGAGGTCAACGGCATGATCTGCGGCACGTGGGGCTCCACGGCCAACCACCTGCTGTACATCGACCAGGTGATCGGCAAGCGCCCGGGCGTCAACGTCTACGCCGCGATGAACGGGCTGATCCTGCCGGGCCGCCAGCTGTTCCTGGTCGACACGCACGTCAACGCCGACCCCACCGCCGCACAGCTGGCCGAGATCACGATCATGGCCGCCGAGGAGATGAAGCGCCTGGGCATCGTGCCCAAGGCCGCGCTGCTGTCGCACTCGAGCTTCGGTTCCAGCAGCCAGCCCTCCGCGCAGAAGATGCGCGACACGCTCGCCCTGCTGCGCGAGCAGGCGCCGTGGCTCGAGGTGGACGGCGAGATGCATGGCGACGCCGCGCTCGACCCGGCCTACCGCCACAAGCTGATGCCCAACTCGACGCTCACCGGCGAGGCCAACCTGCTGGTGATGCCCAACATCGACGCGGCCAACATCTCGTACAACCTGCTCAAGACGGCCTCGGGCGGCGGCATCGCCATCGGCCCGATCCTGCTCGGCGCCGCGGCGCCGGTGCACGTGCTGACGCCGTCCACGACCGTCCGCCGCATCGTCAACATGACGGCGCTGGCGGTGGCCGACGCGAACGCCCAGCGCTGACCGCGGCGCGCTTGTAGGACAGCCGCGGGGCGGTTGCGCCAGCGGCTATGCTGGCGTCGCGACGACATGGAACCCATGTCGGGCTGCTGCATTCCTCGCCGTTTTTCATGCTCGACAGGCGCCCGCGAGGACGTTCCGGGGCCTTTCCGGCACCCCCCAGGTCAGCATCAGGCAAGCCCGGAAGAAGCCATTTCGAAGCCGCGACGGCTCCCAGGAATCGCTGTTTGACGCAGGTCAAACGGGAAGCGGATACTCACTCCAATGTCCTGCATTGGAGCGCTTCACCCACCCCCAGACTTGAGGTTTCGAGGGGGTTCCGGTACCATTCGGGATTGGAATTTTCAGGGTTGCCTCGGAATCCGGTGCCGTTATCGCGAGCACCGCGCCGGGGTCAAGGGCCGGTCTATCCGCCGGAACGAACGGGTCGAGCAGTGGTGATCAACGAAAAGGACGTCGGCAAGAACGTCGATGCGGCCACCGAAGTCGGTACGCACGCTGGTGCCACGGCCATGCCGTCCTTGCGCCGCCAGACGAGATCCGGTGCCATGTGGGCGCTGGTCCTGGCCGCCACGATGTCGGTCGCCGCGTTCGCGCCGTCCGCTTCGCACGCGAAGGATGCCGCCGGCCTGGGCGCCGACGTCCCGCTCGCCAGCCTGTCGCCGGAAGCCCGGCGCACCGAACAACTGATTCATTCCGGCGGCCCGTTCCCGTATGCGAAGGACGGCGTGGTATTCGGCAACTACGAGAAGCGCCTGCCGCGCGAGCGTCGTGGCTACTACCACGAATACACCGTGCCGACGCCCGGTGCGCGCAATCGCGGTGCCCGCCGGATCATCTGCGGCGGCAACGTGCCGACGGAACCAGATGCTTGTTTTTATACCGAAGATCACTACAACAGTTTTCATCGGATCGTGAAGTGATCGTCGGAAGACGAAGTTTTTGAGTGTTTTCTGAGAGGAACGTGACCATGCAATTGCAGACCGTCCGTCCCAACATCGTTCAATCGATACGGGCGTATCGGGTCGACGAATTGCTCGAGGCAGCGCAAGGTGCCGGACAGCATTTTCTCTACGCGAACCTGACCAACGCGCAGTCCAAGCAGGACGTGCTCGAAGGCATTGCCGAGGCGTTCCTGTTCCCGGCCCACTTCGGCAAGAACCTGGACGCCCTGTACGACTGCATGACCGATCTCGTGCACAAGTCGGGCTCGCAGCCCGGCTTCGTCGTCGTGCTGGAGCAGTTGCCGGACAACCCACGTTTCGATCGTGAGTCGCGCGAGCAGCTGCTCGACGTCTTCCGGGATGCGGCAGATTTCTGGGGGGAGCGAAAGATTCCCTTCCGGTGCTTCTATTCTTTTCAGTAGCCCGCTCCCAAGAAAACGGGTCATGGGAGCGGGCGGCAGAAGCGGCCCCGATCATCGAGAAGCCTGCGCCGAAAACGGGCAGCAAGGCCAACGCGAACGCAACGTTCGGCACGAACATGCCGCTCATGAGCAGCGCGTTCGACACGGCGATGTGGCTCAACGCGGCCTGATCCGCGCAGTCACACGCCAACGACAACGGGCCCCGCGGGGCCCGTTTCCATGTCATCTGACGGGCCGCGCGGGGCCCGTTTCCCTGTCATCTGACGGGCCGCGCGGGCCCGTCGTTCATTGCTGGATGCCCGGCACGTTCTGCGGCTTCTCGCGGCCCATGAAGTTGTCCGCGAGCATGTGCCCGACGATGTCGCCGCCGGACGTGAACGCCTGGCGCAGCAGTTCCGGATCCTTGGCGTAGTCCTCGATCGTGTGGCCCTGCTTGTTCTCGGGGTTCATCGCGCCGAGGATGTCCGTCGCCTGCCACAGCACCTTGCCGTCGGGGGTGCGCATCACCGCGCTGACGTTGAGCATCGGGTACAGCGCCGAGCCGAACGGCTGGGCGTGCATGATGCCATAGGCGTTGACCCAGAGCTCCACCTGCGCGTCGGCAGGCTGCCCGTCGACGACGAACTTCAGGTTGCTGGCGCCGCTGGCCTGCCTGGCGAACCCGGCCGCGACGATGTCGCCGACGGCGATCTTGTTGGCATCGAGCTCGGCCAGCAGCGCGGCCTTGGGCCCCGCGGCCGTGCCGTTGGCGATCGCGCCACCGACGATCGGCCCGCCCAGGACCATCGCGGCCATCTCCTTGGGCCCCAGGTAGACGATGTCCTTGGGCAGCTTGACGACCGGATTGACGCTGACGACGTGCAGCCGCGCACGGGCATCGTCCGCGATGGGCACGGTGCCGACGGTGCCGCAGGCGGCGAGCGTGGAAAGGGCCAGGCCGCAGGCCAGGAGACGGATCGAGGAGGGAGTCGGGCGCATGGACGGTTCGGTCACGATGGGCCGGCGGGCGGGATCGCGCGCCGTGCGAGCCGCCATTCTGGTGGCCGGCGGCCGCCGCGCCCGGCGGACGCGGCGCTGCGGCGTGAAGTCGTGCAGCGTTCCCGCGCCGCCGATGGCGTGGTGTCGCCCGCGTCCAACGCGACGGCCAAGCCAGCGTGAGGTCAGCGCCGGATCGTCGCGAGCGGACGGGCGCGCGCAGCCGGCAGCGGCGTGACGCGCTACTCGTCGTCGCCGAAACTCGGCGCACCGGCCGACTCGATCGCCTGGACCGTCGTCGCAGGCAGGGCCTGCGCCAGCGCGACGTACTCCTCGACCGGCACCTGCTCGGCGCGGCGCGTGCCGTCGAACTCGCCCGTCCAGCCCTGCTCGGCCAGCCACTTGCCCAGCGTGGCGCGCAGCATCTTGCGGCGCTGCGAGAACGCGATGCCGACGATGCGGCCCAGCACGGCCTCGGAGACCACGGCCGGGGTCGCGCGCGGGCGCATGCGCACGATGGCCGAATCGACGCGCGGCGGCGGATCGAACGCGTCGGGGGCGACGTCGAACAGGTGCTCGATCTCGTAGCGCCACTGCAGCATCACGCTGAGCCGGCCGAAGGCCTTGCTGCCCGGGGCGGCGGCCATGCGGTCGACCACCTCCTTCTGCAGCATGAACACCTGGTCGACGACCCGCGGCGCGGCCGGCATCAGGTGGAACAGGATGGGCGAGGAGATGTTGTACGGCAGGTTGCCCACGACCCGGATCGGGCCGCCCAGGCGGTCGGCCAGGGCCGCGAAATCCACGCGCAGCACGTCCGATTCGACGACGTCGAGGTCGCCGCGCTGGCGCAGGCGGGCGGCGAGGTCGCGGTCGAGCTCGACGACCGTCAGCGCGTCGCAGCGCCCGCGCAGCGGGATCGTCATCGCGCCCAGGCCGGGGCCGATCTCGACCAGGCGCTGGCCGGGCTGCGGATCGATCGCGCGGATGATCCGGTCGATGACGTCCGTGGCCGTCAGGAAGTGCTGGCCGAAACGCTTGCGGGCAATGTGCGCAGCCATGCGAAGACCTTCGGTGAAGTCGAAAGAGCGTCTCGGCCGGCCGCAGGCCCGACCAAGACAAGGGAAGCGAGGATCACATCCGAGCCGAACCGGGCTCCCCCTCCGGGGCAGCGACCGGAGGGAGCATGGGGGCGGTCTAGACGGGGGCGTCGCGGTATTCGATGAAGGCCTTGGCGCGCAGGTCGGCCACCCATTCGGCGTAGGCCGGGTCGAACTTCTGCTCCTTGAGCGCGTTCGTGGCCTGCTCGCGCAGCGCCTTCGGGTCGATGGTGGTCTCGCGGCGGTCGAGCACCTGGATCAGGTGGACGCCGAAGCGCGAGCGCACGGGCATGGACAGGCCACTGATCGGCAGCTTGTCCATCGCTTCCTCGAACTCGGGCACGAAGGAGCCGGGCGAGGCCCAGCCGAGGTCGCCGCCGGACTGCGCGCTGCCGTCTTCCGAGTACTGGCGCGCGAGGTCCTCGAAGCTCTTCGCGCCGGTGGCGATCTGCTGGCGGAAGTCGAGCAGGCGGCGCTCGACGGCGTCGATGCTCAGCTGCGTCGACGGGCGCAGCACGATGTGGCGCACGCGCGTCTGCGTCACGGTCAGGCCCGACTCCTCGCCGCGCGAGACGACCTTCAGGATGTGCCAGCCGGCGCCGCTGCGCACGAGGCCGGTGGTGCCGCCCACCTTGACGTCCTTGACGGCGTTGGCGAACAGGTCGGGGTACTTGTCGATCGACCGCGACCCCATCTCGCCGCCCTTGGCCTTGTTGGCGTCCTCGGACATCTCGCGCGCCACCTGCTCGAACGGCTCGCCGTTGCGCACGCGCGCCAGCGCCGCCTCGGCGCGGGTCTTGCGATCGGCCTCGACGGCCGGGGCGGACTTCTCGGGCACGTTGATCAGGATCTGCGCGATGTTGATCTGCGGCGCCGCGGTGTGGCCGCCGCGCATCTTGGCGATGTAGTCGGCGATCTCGGCGTCGGTCACGCGGATGTGGTTGACGACCTCGCGCTCGCGGATGCGCTCGATGGTGATCTGGTCGCGGATGCCGGACTTGAAGGTGTTGTAGTCGACGCCCTGCTGGCGCAGGCGGTCGCGCAGCTGCTCGGGCGACATCTTGTTGGACGACGCGATGTTGCCGATCGCGCGCTCGACTTCGCCATCGTCCACCTTGACGCCGTTCTCGCGGGCGTAGGTGACGAGCACGCGCTCCTCGACCAGCGCGTCCAGCGCCTGCTTGCGCAGCTCGGCCGCCGTGGGCTGGGTGCCGCCGCGCTCGATGCCTTCCTGCTGCAGCTTGGCGGCGCGGAACTTGACCTCGTTGTCGGTCACCGACTCGCTGTTGACCACCGCCACGATGTAGTCGGCCGACTTGGCCAGCGGCTTGATGCGCGGCAGCGAGCCGAACTGGCGCACGCCCGAGGCGGCCACCGGCGAGACCAGCGCCGGCTTGTTGACGTCGGGCTCCGGGGCTGCCGTGGCGGGCGTGGCCGGGTGCGCGGCGCCCGCCGCCTGCCAGGCGAAGCCGGCGGGGGCGAACAGCAGCGCGGAAGTGGCGGTGACCAGGGTCAGGAAATTGAGCTTCAAGCGATCTCTCATGGTGAATTCGTGGCCGCGGCCGGCGCGCCCGGATCGTTGCGCAGGGGCTGGTAACCGGGCACATTGTCCTTCAGGACCTTCAAGGATCCTGTTCCGAGCGTCGACAGGCCGTTGAGTTCCAGTTGCAGCACCAGATGCGTCGTGCCTTCGTTGCGGCCGGTGGACGTGCGCTCGACCATGACGCGGCCGATCCAGCAGCCGGCGTCGTACTCGAAACCGCCGATGGCGTAGGTGGCGCGGTGGTCGTCGACGCTGTAGTCGGTGCGGCCGACCGCGTACAGCGTGCCGCCGCAGCCGCTGGGCCGCGGCTCGCGGCGGTAGATCGGCCACTGGCCGCCCACTTCCCACTGCTTGCTCGAGCCCCGCGCGTAGCGGTAGGTCAGGCTCATCGTCTTGAAGGGCCCCGGATGGAAGCGAGCGCTCACAACGGCGCGTTGCGTCCAGCCGTCGTGGGCCGACGAATCCTCTTCGACGATGCCGTCGAAGCTCCAGTGCTCCATCGCCGAGGACGAGCCGTACAGCAGCAGGTGCGAGAGCTTGTGCGCGTCGACCGGGCCGTCGGGCGTGGTCTGCTGGTCCTTGAACAGCAGCTTCTGCGCGATGCCCAGGCGCAGCAGCTCGCGGCCGTTGCTGGAATCGTTGAAGCGGGTGGTGACGCCGGCCGTGAGCTGGTTGGAGTCGTTGATGCGGTCCTGGCCGGTGAACTGGTTCTCGCTGTAGATCGAGACCTCGTTGAAGTCCTTGGGTGCGGTGTCGTACAGCGGCAGCTTGGCCTGGTCGTGGTACGGCGTGACCACGTAGAGGAAGCGCGGCTCGAGCGTCTGCACGAGGTCGCGCCCGAACAGCTCGGCCTGGCGCTCGAAGCTGAACGAGCTGTCGGCGCTGAAGGTGGGGATCCAGCGCGTGGCGTGCAGCTTGCTGCCGTCGGCCTGGACGTCGGTGTCGTAGGTGACGCCGTGGATCGTCATGCGCGGCTCGAAGCGGCCCCAGTCGGACGCGAAGTTGCGCGAGATCGAGCCGACCACGTGCGCGCGGTTGCCGCCCACGCGCTGGTCGTGGCCGATCGGCGTGAAGGTCGATGGATCGGCGGCCCCCGCGAGGTTGGTCGCGTTGACGAAGTCGATGTAGCCGTTCTCCTGGCGCAGCCCGGACAGGTCGAAGCGGTTGGCCTCGGCCTCGAAGTCCAGGCGCACCTGGTCCTTGAGAGTGACGTTGCCGCGCAGGCCCAGTTGCGGGCTGCGCTGGTAGGGCACGCTGATGCGCGAGGCGTCGTCGGTCTCGCCCAGGTCCTGCAGCGTCTGGAAGCGCTGCACGCGGCCGTAGGCGTCGATCTCGCCGGCGTCGCCGAACGGCAGGAAGCGGCGGGTGCCCGACAGGTCGGTGGGCAGCAGGCGCTGGGTGAGCGCCGGCATCTGGTTGGGGAAGTCCTTCCAGTACGTCTGGTCGGAGACGCGCTGCAGGCGGGCGCTGTAGGTCAGCCAGTCGGCGCGCGAACCCTCGTGCGCCCATTCGACCGCCGAGCGCGCATTGCCGTAGACCTCGTCGTTGGGCAGCAGGTAGGTGGTGACCTGGCCGAGGTCGTTGGGCTCGAGGTAGCGCAGCTCGCCCGTGAGCTCGACGCCGCGCTTGGTGGCGTAGCCGGGCGACAACGTGGCGTCGACGTTGGGCTCGATGTTCCAGTAGTACGGCACCGACAGCGTGAAGCCGCTGCGGTTGCTCAGGTCGCCGGTGGGCGGCAGCCAGCCGGACTTGCGCTCGGCCGTCACCGGGAAGGTGAGCGAGGGCGCGGCCAGGATCGGCACCCCGAGGAAGTGCAGCACCGCGTGGGTGGCCTTGCCTTCGTTGTTGGTGGTGTCGATGTCGATCTGCTTGCCCGAGATGATCCAGTCGGGCTCGTCGGGGCCGTCGCGCGTGCAGCTCGTGTAGTTGGCGTTGTAGGCCGTCGAGTGGTCGCGGTCGTGCAGCTCGATGCGGTCGGCGTGGCCGCCGGCCTTGCGCGCTCCCAGCTCGTATTCGGTGCCGATCAGCGTGCCGGCGTTGCGCGTGAGCTCCAGGTCGACGCGGTCGGCGCTGAACCAGTCCAGGCCGCGGGCGATGCGCACGTGGCCCTGGCCGTGCGCGGTGTCGCTCAGGCGGTCGTAGGTGAGCAGGTCGGCGAACAGGTCGGTGTCCAGCCGCTTGACCTGCACCTTGCCGCTCGCCTGCGTCACGCCGCCGATGTGGCTGACGACGTCGTCGGCCGTCAGCGTGACCGCCGGCGGGGCGACGTCGTTGCCCGGGGCCTCCTTGGGCGGCTCGGGCGGGGGCGTCGCGCGCACGCGCGGGAGCGCCTGGGCGTGCGCGCCCGCCGCGAACGCGCACAGCGCGGCCGCGACGGCCAGCGGCGCCAGGGCGGAAGGGGGACGGCGATGGCGACGCGACGGAAAGGAACGCAACACGCGATCGGGCTGAGGCTGGGGTGGGCGGGGCGCCTTGCGCCGGCGCGCGAGGTCGGCCCGCGCGGTGGACAGCGAATCGACGCGTCGACACCGCCCTGCGGGACCCGAGCCGCGTGCGACGCAGGGGGATTATTAGAATGTCGATTATCCACGACAGTGCTGCCGCCTTGTGTCGGCGCCTCGTGCCGCGTTGTCCCGGAGTCACGAGCCTTTCGGGCCCGCGGCTCCCTTCTAGTGCTGGACCCTTCCCCTCGATGACCGATTCCCACTCCGGCGCCGCCTTCGCGCCCATCGCCTGGCCCGACGCCGCCCGCCAGGAGGCCTTCGGCCGCTGGTTCGACGAGCTGGCCCCGCGCCACCGCCTGGACCGCGGCACGCTGCATCTCGCATCGGCCGACGCCAGCTCGCGCCGCTACTTCCGCGTGACCGGGGCCGACGGCGCCACCTTCATCGTGATGGACTCGCCGGCGGCCGAGGACAGCGTCGCCGCGTTCGTGCATATCGGCGGGCTCATCCTGGGCGCCGGCCTGCACGCCCCGCGCGTCCTCGAGCAGGACGTCCACCAGGGCTTCCTGCTGCTGGACGACCTCGGCAGCACCCAGTACCTGGCCGCGCTGCGCGAGCTGGACCACGCCGGCGCCGACCTGCTCATGCGCGACGCCATCGAGGCACTGATCCAGTGGCAGCTCAAGGGCGACTGCAGCAGCCTGCCGCCGTACGACGACGCGCTGCTGCGCCGCGAGATCCAGCTGTTCCCCGACTGGTGCGTCACGCGCGAGTTCGGCGTGAAGTGGACGCCCAAGGAGCACGAGGTCTGGCAGACCGTCAGCCAGCGCCTGATCGACAGCGCTCTCGCCCAGCCCCAGGTGGCCGTGCACCGCGACTGGATGCCGCGCAACCTGATGGTGTGCGACCGCAACCCCGGCGTGCTCGACTTCCAGGACGCCGTGCGCGGCCCCATCACCTACGACCTGGCCTCGCTGCTGCGCGACGCGTTCATCTCCTGGGACGAGGAGCACGAGCTCGACTGGGCCGTCCGCTACTGGCAGCACGCGCGCCACGCCGGCCTTCCGGTCGACGAGGACTTCGGCGAGTTCTGGCGCCAGACCGAATGGATGGGCCTGCAGCGCCACCTGAAGATCCTGGGCATCTTCTGCCGCCTGAAGCACCGCGACGGCAAGCCGCACTACAGCGAGGACCTGCCGCGCTTCTTCAAGTACGCGACCAAGGTGGCCAACCGCTACGGCCCGCTGCGCTCGCTGCTGAACCTGCTCGAGCCGCTGACGGGTGCCGGCGTGCAGGCAGGCTACACGTTCTGACCTTCCCGCGCTGAGACAAGACAACGGGCGCCGCGGCGCCCGTCGTTCATGGCCGGATCGTCGTCGCGGCGCTCAGAAGCTTTCCCAGTCGCCGCCGTCGTTCGAGGGCTGCGGCACGGCTGCGGCGACGCTGGGCGCCGCGACGGCCGCCTTCGGGACGACCGCCTTGGCAGGGGCGGGCGCGGCGGGCGCGGGACGGGGCACCGCCGGCTTGGCCGCGGCGACGGCGGGCGTCGCCTTGGCGCGCGCGATCGCGGCGTCCGCGTCGCGGCCGTGGGCCGGCGCGGCGAAGGCGTCGATCGCGTGGCGCACGGGCTCGTCGTCGCCCAGGCGGAACGTGGACACGACCTGGGCCAGCTTGGTGGCCTGTTCCTTGAGCGATTCGGCGGCGGCGGCGCTCTGCTCGACCAGCGCGGCATTCTGCTGCGTCATCTGGTCGACCTCGCCGACGGCGCCCTTGACCTCGACGATGCCCTGGCTCTGCTCGGTGGACGCGGCACTGATCTCGCCGATGATGTCGGTGACGCGCTGCACGCTGGCGACGATCTCGGTCATCGTCGTGCCCGCGTCGTTGACCAGGCGCGAGCCCGATTCCACGCGGTCGACGGACGCCCCGATCAGCGCCTTGATCTCCTTGGCCGCCTCGGCCGAGCGCTGCGCGAGGCTGCGCACCTCGCCGGCGACCACCGCGAAGCCGCGGCCCTGTTCGCCGGCGCGCGCGGCCTCGACCGCGGCGTTCAGCGCCAGGATGTTGGTCTGGAAGGCGATGCCGTCGATGACGCCGATGATGTCGGCGATCTTCTTGGAGCTGTGGTTGATCTCGTCCATGGTCGAGACCACCTGCGACACCACCTCGCCGCCGCGCGCGGCCACGGCCGCGGCCGAGGTGGCGAGCTGGTTGGCGGTGTGCGCGGAATCGGTGGACTGGCGCACGGTGTCGGTCAGCGCGTCCATCGAGCTGGCGGTGCGCTGCAGGTGGCTGGCGGCCAGCTCCGTGCGTTGCGACAGGTCGGTGTTGCCGCTGGCCACTTCCGAGCTGGCCACCTCGATGCTCTCGGACGATTCGCGCACCTGGCCCACGAGGCGGCGCAGCGCGGCCTGCATGTCGGCCAGGGCGCGGATCAGCCGCGCCGGCTCGTCCTGGCCTTCGGCCACGATGCGGCTGCCCAGGTCGCCGCTGGCGATGCGCGTGGCCACGGCGACGGCCTGGTCGAGCGGGCCGCAGATCGAGCGCAGCGTGATCCACATCAGCGGCAGGAAGAGGGCCAGCGTGATGCCCACCAGCGCGATGCGCGCGATCGAGGCGATCATCGAGCCGCGCGCGATCTCGGCGCGGATGCCGGCCATGCCGGTCTGCTGGGACTTGAGGATGGCGGTGAGGTTGGCCTGCGCCGCGTCGAGCTTGTCGTTGGCCGCCCCGGCGTAGGCGAGCGCGGCGGCGGCGTCCATCTTGGCGTCGGTCAGCTGCTGCGCGATCGGGTCGATCACCTCGACGACCTCGGCCAGCAGCTTCTTCTGCTTGCCCACCAGCTCGGCCAGCGCGGCGTCGCCGGGGTGGGCCTTGGCCAGGGTGTCGCCGCCGTTGTTCAGCGCGCCGATCGCCGTCTTCCAGGCGTCGTGCACGGGGCTCACGCCGCTCGGGTTGGAGACGGCGGTGGCGATCATCTCGGCCTGGTAGCGGCGCACGCTGGCCATCGACTCGCGCAGCGCGCCGACCTGCTGCGCCGTGGCGTCGGCCTGGTCGAACAGCACGGTGACGGTGGAGATGCCGGACTGGGCCGACAGCCAGCCCCAGCCGGCCTGCACCAGCAGCGAGATCGACACGAGCGACATCACCAGGTAGAAGCGGGAGCGGACGGAGATGTTGCGCATCGAGAACATGGGCGCCTCGCGAAAGAGGGTGGAGAGTCGGGCCAGCACGTGTGCGGACGCGCCGCGCGCGGCGGCACTGCAAGCAGTACTTCGGCAGATTGTGGAGATCGAGCACTCCCGACAAGGCGGGAATAGCCGCGGTTAAGCGGCCAAATTCACGCCCGCGCGACTTCGGGCCCGGAATTGGTGCGAAAGGCGCATTCACTTTGTTCGATTCGCGTCGACGAGCTAGCACGAAGCGCGAAATCCTTGCAGCAGCGGGCTTGATCCGTGAGCGCTAACCTGCGCCGCATGACTACCTTGTTCGACCCCCTCCAGCTCGGCGACATCGCCATCGCCAACCGCCTGGTCATGTCGCCGCTGACGCGCGACCGCGCCGGCCCCGGCCGCGTGCCGCACGCGCTCAACGCCACCTACTACGAGCAGCGCGCCAACCCCGCCACCGGCGCCGGCCTGATCATCTCGGAGGGCACGCAGGTCAGCCCGCTGGGCCAGGGCTACCTCGACACCCCGGGCATCTACAGCCCCGAGCAGGTCGCCGGCTGGAAGCTGGCCACCGACGCCGTGCACCGCCAGGGCGGCAAGATCGTCGCGCAGATCTGGCACGTGGGCCGCATCTCGCACACCTCGCTGCTGCCCGCGGGCGAGCAGCCGGTGTCGTCCACCGCCAAGCCGGCCAACACCAAGACCTTCACGCCGGCCGGCTTCGAGCAGGTCTCCACGCCGCGCGCGCTGAGCACGGCGCAGGTCGGCGAGGTGGTCGACCAGTTCCGCCAGGCCGCGCGCAACGCGATCGACGCCGGCTTCGACGGCGTCGAGGTGCACGGCGCCAACGGCTACCTCGTCGAGCAGTTCCTGCGCGACTCCTGCAACGACCGCAGCGACCAGTACGGCGGCTCGATCGAGAACCGCGCGCGCTTCCTCGTCGAGGTGATGACGGCCGTGTGCAAGGAGATCGGCCCCGGCCGCGTGGGCCTGCGCCTGTCGCCGGTCACCCCGGCCAACGACATCGGCCAGGACTCGAACCCGTTCGCGCTGTTCAGCCACGTCGTCAAGGAGCTCGACAAGCTGGGCTTCGCGTTCATCGAGGTCGTCGAGGGCGCCACCGGCGGCGCGCGCGACTTCGCCGCGTTCGACTTCGACGCGCTGCGCAAGCTGTGGCGCGGCGCCTGGATCGTCAACAACGGCTTCACGCGCGAGATGGCGCTGCAGGACGTGGCCAGCGGCCGCGCGGACGCGGTGTCCTTCGGCAAGCCCTTCATCTCCAATCCCGACCTCGCACGCCGCCTGCGCGAGGACAAGCCGCTGGCAGCGTGGAACCAGCAGACGTTCTACGGCGGCGGCGCCGAAGGCTACACGGACTATCCGGCGCTGGCGGCCTGAAGGGTCCGCGAACGCGCCGCCGGGGATCGCCGCCGACCTGCGCTTCGGGCCCTGAGGGCCGGGCCGTTCAGTTGCCGCTCGAGGACTCGGGTTCGCCCGGCGATCCCATGTCCGGCACCGGCGGCGCCTTGCCCCACGGCCCCAGCGGCAGCAGCGCGTTGCGCGCCCGGGTCGCGATGGCCGGGTTCATCTTCTCGGCGATGGGGATGTCGATGGCCGACTGGTCCTGGATCGTCGCGAACGCCGCGTACGGGGCCCGCATGTTGAAGATCGGCGTCCGGCCCATCAGCCAGCCCACGTGCAGGTTGCCGATGTAGACGACCTGCCCGCGCGCGACGTCGAACTCGAGCGGCACGCCCACCACGGTGTTGGTGTGCTCGTTGCGCCAGGTCGCGTTCCAGGACGTGATCTTGTGGTGGCCGGGCGGCAGTTCCAGGACGTAGACGTGGCCGTACTTGTCGCGGAAATGGTTCTTGATCGGCAGCTCCAGCTTCCCGGCGGTCGACTGCACCTTGGCGGCCTGCGGCGAATCGCCGTCGATGATGAAGCGCGCCCACCCGCCGCCGCCGGCGTTGCGGTCGTGCGAGACCGAGACGATGACGATCGCCTCGTCGGCGGCCTGTTCGACGGTGGCCTTGGTGTCGACGACGGTGGCGTTCGAGACGCAGGCATCGAGGACGACGAGGGCGAGGACGGCGGCGAGCCAGCGGGCGAGGCGAAGAAGCATGGACGAGTCGGGTTGCGGACGTGGCGGCATGATGCCAGCCCACGCAGGTTCAGGGCGCCCGCCTGGCCGTCCGCACCCGGAACAACTCCACGACACCCGTCTCGCGCGGCCCCGGCAGCAGCTCGAAGGCCTGGCCCGCGGCGATCGTGCCGGGCACGCGCACCGACAGCCAGAAGCCGCACCAGCGCGATTGCGCCACCATGCGGGCGGCGTGCGGGAAGCCGAGCGATTCGTCGAAGCGCGCATCGGGCAGGCGCGGCACGCTGACCACCAGCGTGCAATCGGGAAAGCGCAGCAGGTCGCCTTCCCACAGCGTCGACTCCTGGACGCCGTCCAGGGCCAGGTGCTCGTCGAACGCGCCGGGCGGGATCGGATCATCCGGTCCGGCGACGCCGGCTTGCGCGCGCATCGTGCGCCACACGGGCAGGTGGAGCGTCGGGTAGGCGTACAGCGCATGCGACAGCGCGAGCTCGCCGGCGAGCGCCGGATCCTCGCCCACCGGGTGGCCCGGCGCGCGCTGCGCGAAACCGGCCAGGCCCACGCCCACCGGCCCGTCGGCCGGCTGCAGGCGCAGCGGGCCCGGGCTGCCCGCCGGGCGGGGAACGTTCACGGAGGACACGCGCATCGTCATCGCGCCATTGTCGGCGCTTGGCGGGGCGCCGCTTGTCGGACGGAGGCCGCCGCTCATGCGCGGCGCGAGAACGTTCATGCAGGGCACGCCTCCTATACTGACGCGCCTTCGCATCCGACCCCCGGCCCCACCGCCCGATGACCTCCGCCCCGCAGACCGGCACCCCCGCCGCGACTCCGCCGTCGCCGGCGCCACTGCCGTCGCTGCGGCTGGTGGACGTGGCGTGCCGGCGCGGCGACCGCATCCTGTTCTCGGGCCTGAACGAGACGCTGGATCGCGGCGAGCTGCTGTGGCTGCGCGGGGGCAACGGGCGCGGCAAGACCAGCCTGCTGCGGCTCGTGGCCGGCCTGTCCGCGCCCGAGCATGGGCAGGTCCTGTGGGACGGCGTGCCGACGCGGCGGAGCGAGCACTTCGATCGCGCGCTCGTCTACATCGCCCACGCCAACGCGCTCAAGGACGACCTGACCGCCACCGAATCGCTGGCCTTCCTCGCGCGCGTGCACGAGCGGGACGCCAGCGCGGGCGCGCTGCGCGCGGCGCTCGCGCGCCTGGGCCTGGCCGGGCGCGAGCGCACGCCGGTGCGCAGCCTGTCGCAGGGCCTGCGGCGCCGCGTCGCGCTGGCGCGCCTCGCGCTGGAGACGGGCCCGTCGCTGTGGGTGCTGGACGAGCCGTTCGACGCGCTCGACGTCGCCGGCACCGCCACGCTGCATGCGCTGCTGGCCGCGCACCGCGCGCGCGGCGGCAGCGTGCTGCTGACCAGCCACCACCTGCACCTGGACGCGCAGGCCGCGAGCGCGGGCTTTCGCGTGCTCGACCTGGACCAGCTGCCGCGCGACGGCGGGGCGGCGGCGTGAACGGTGCCGTCTTCCTGGCCGTCTACCAGCGCGACCTGCGGCTGGCCTGGCGCCGCCGCACCGAGGCGCTGCTGCCGGTCGCGTTCTTCCTGGTCGCGGCCAGCCTGTTCCCGCTGGGCGTGGGCCCCGACCCGCAGGTGCTCAAGCAGATCGCGCCCGGCGTGGTGTGGGTCTGCGCGCTGCTGGCGGCGATGCTGTCGATGCCGCCGCTGTACGCCGCCGACCACGCGGACGGCTCGCTGGAGCAGCTGCTGCTGGCGCCCGGCGCGGGCGTGGCGGTGGCCGCCGCCAAGGCCGCCGGGCACTGGACGATCAGCGGCGCGCCGCTGGTCGTCGGCGCCCCGCTGCTGGGCCTGCTGCTGGGCCTGCCGGCCGAGGAACTTCCGGTGCTGTTCGTGTCTCTTCTCCTGGGCACGCCGATCCTGAGCCTGCTGGGCGGCGTCGGCGCGGCGCTGACGCTGGGGCTGCGCTCGGCCGGCATGCTGATCGTGCTGATCGTGCTGCCGCTGGCCATCCCGGCGCTGATCTTCGGCGCCGGCGCGGCGGCGGCGGTCGACGCCGGGCAGTCGCCGTCGCCGCACCTGTCGCTGCTGGGCGCGCTGCTGATCGCCTGCCTGGTGGGCGCGCCGCCGGCCACCGCCGCCGCGCTGCGCATCGCGGTGGAATGACCCCAGGCGCCCGGTGCCATGACATCTCGCAACACGACCTTGCGCTGACAACGGGACAATGCTTACCGTGAACACGTCCGCCGCCACCGCCGCCGTCCGCCCCCGCCTGACCTGGTTCACGTTCGCGTCGCCAGCCAACTTCTACCGGCTCGCCGGCGTGCTGGGCCCGCTGTGCGGCGCCGCCGCGCTCGCGCTGGCCGTGGCCGGGCTGTGGATGGGCTTCTTCGTCGCCCCCACCGACGCGGTGCAGGGCGAGGTCTACCGCATCATCTTCATCCACGTGCCGGCGGCCTGGTTGTCCATGGTGCTGTACGTGGCGATGGCGTTCTGGGCGGCGATCGGCTGGTTCCTGAACGCGCGCATGGCCTTCATCTTCGCCCGCGCGATCGCGCCCACCGGCGCCCTGTTCACGCTGCTGGCGCTGTGGACGGGCTCGCTGTGGGGCCGCCCCACCTGGGGCACGTGGTGGGTGTGGGACGCGCGGCTGACGTCCGAGCTGATCCTGCTGTTCCTGTACCTGGGCTACATGGCGCTGGTGGCGGCGATCGACGACGTGCGCCGCGCCGACAAGGCCGGCGCGCTGCTGGCCATCGTGGGCGTGGTCAACGTGCCCATCATCTATTTCTCGGTCGTGTGGTGGAACACGCTGCACCAGGGCTCCAGCCTGACGATGGGCAGGCAGCAGCACATGGCCTCGACGATGCTCCTGGCGATGCTGCTGCTGACGCTGGCCTGCTGGGCCTACGCGTTCGCGGTGGTGTTCGTGCGGGCGCGGGCGATCGTGCTGGAGCGCGAGGGCGACAGCGCCTGGGCGCGGGCGCTCGCCGCCAAGACTCAAGGATGACCACCATGCAGTGGCACTCGCTTTCCGAATTCCTCGACATGGGCGGCCGCGGCGGCTTCGTGTGGGGCGCCTACGGCACGATGCTGGCGTTGATGCTGGTCGAGCCGCTGCTCGCGCGCTGGCGCCATCGCGCGGCGCGCACGGCCATCGTCGAGCGCATCGCCGACGAGCAGGCCGCGCGCGCGGCCGGCGTCCCGGGAGACCGCGCATGAGCGCCCGCCCAGCCGTTCCGAAGGGCGCTCGCACCGCAGTGCGCAGCACGGAGGTTGCCTCATGACCCCCCGCCAGAAGCGCGCCACGATCATCGTGGGCATCCTCGCGGCCGTCGGCGTGGCCACGGCGCTGGTGCTCAACGCGTTCAATTCCAACCTCGTGTTCTTCTACTCGCCGTCGCAGGTGGCCAACCACGAGGCGCCCGAGGGCCGGCCGTTCCGCGTCGGCGGCATGGTGACGGTGGGCAGCGTCCGGCGCGACGGGGTGGACGTGCAGTTCACGGTCACCGACCTCGCCAAGTCGATGCAGGTGCACTATCGCGGACCGCTGCCCGACCTGTTCAAGGAAGGCAAGGGCGTGGTCGCGCAGGGCAAGCTCGGCTCCGACGGCGTGTTCACCGCCCAGGAAGTGCTGGCCAAGCACGACGAGAATTACATGCCGCCCGAGGCTGCGGCGGCGCTCAAGAAGGCCGCCGAGCACGGCGGCACGATGAAGACGGAGATGAATCGATGATCCCGGAACTGGGCCAGGTCGCGCTCCTCATCGCGCTGGCCGTGGCGCTGATCCTCGGCACGCTGCCGATCGTGGGCGCCGCGCGCGGCCGCGCCGACTGGATGGCGCTCGCGCGTCCCGCGGCGCGCGCGCACGGCCTGCTGGTGGGCGTGGCGTTCGCGTGCCTGGTCAGCAGCTTCGTGCGCAACGACTTCTCGGTGCTGTACGTCGCGAGCAACTCCAACAGCCTGCTGCCGCTGTTCTACCGCGTGGCCGGCGTGTGGGGCGGCCACGAGGGCTCGCTGCTGCTGTGGCTGACGATGCTCAGCGTGTGGATGCTGGCCGTCGCGCAGTTCAGCAGCAAGCTGCCCGCGCCGTTCGTGGCGCGCGTGCTGGGCATCATGGGGCTGGTGTCGATCGGCTTCATCCTGTTCATGCTGACCACGTCCAACCCGTTCGACCGCCTCGTGCCGGTGCCCCTGGACGGCAACGACCTGAACCCGCTGCTGCAGGACCCGGGCATGGTCAGCCACCCGCCGATGCTCTACATGGGCTACGTCGGCTTCTCGGTGGCCTTCGCGTTCGCGGTGGCCGCGCTGATCGAGGGCAAGCTCGACGCCACCTGGGCGCGCTGGACGCGCCCGTGGACGACGGCCGCGTGGTCGTGCCTGACCATCGGCATCATGCTGGGCAGCGCCTGGGCCTACTACGAGCTGGGCTGGGGCGGCTGGTGGTTCTGGGACCCGGTCGAGAACGCCTCGTTCATGCCGTGGCTGGCCGGCACGGCGCTGATCCACTCGCTGGCGGTCACCGAGAAGCGCGGCGCGTTCAAGTCCTGGACGGTGCTGCTGGCGCTGCTGGCGTTCACGCTGTCGCTGCTGGGCACGTTCATCGTGCGCTCGGGCGTGCTGTCGTCGGTGCACGCGTTCGCCACCGACCCCAAGCGCGGCCTGTTCATCCTCGTGTTCCTGGGCATCGTCGTGGGCGGCGCGCTGACGCTGTACGCCTGGCGCGCGCCGAAGGTCGGGCTGGGCGCGCGCTTCTCGCTGGTCTCGCGCGAATCCATGCTGCTGGGCAACAACATGCTGTTCGTCGTGACCTGCGCCTCGGTGCTGCTGGGCACGATGTACCCGCTGCTGCTCGACGCGCTGGGCATGGGCAAGATCTCGGTGGGCGCGCCGTACTTCGAGGCCGTGTTCATGCCGCTGATGGTGGTGGTCGTCGTGCTGCTGGGCATCGGGCCGCTGGCGCGCTGGAAGGAGGCCTCGCTGCCCTCGCTGCTGCACCGCCTGCGCTTCGCGGCGCTGGCCACGGCGCTGGGCGCGCTCGGCACGGCCTGGGTCGCGGGCAAGCTGTCGCTGCTGGCGATGCTGGGCATCGCGATGACGTACTGGATCGCGGCCTCCATCGTGGTCGACATCGTCGAGCGCCTGCGCTCGCCGGGCGGCGCGCAGCTGTCGGTGTTCGAGCGCATGCGCCAGTGGCCGCGCTCGCTCACGGGCATGTGGCTAGCGCACCTGGGCGTGGCCGTGTTCGCGCTCGGCGTGAGCATGGTGCGCACCTACGAGGTCGAGGAAGACCTGACGATGACGGTCGGCTCGAGCGCCACCGTCGGCGGCTACGAGTTCAAGTTCGCCGACCTGCACGAGCTGCACGGCCCGAACTACGAGGCGATCGAGGCCGACATGCCCGTCACGCGCAACGGCAGCGAGGTGACCGTGATGCACCCGCAAAAGCGCGTCTACCGCGTGCAGCGCACCCCCACCACCGAGGCCGCGATCCAGCCGGGCGTCACGCGCGACCTGTACGTGTCGCTCGGCGAGGCCGTGCAGGGCAACACGTGGACGCTGCGCGTGCACGTCAAGCCCTTCGTCGACTGGATCTGGGGCGGCTGCCTGCTGATGGCGCTGGGCGGCATCCTGGCCGTCAGCGACCGCCGCTACCGCGTGCGCCAGCGCCAGGCCGTGGTCGAGGACGCCGCCATCGCCGCACCGCCCACCGCGTTCGCGGCGCCGGCGGTGCCGCAGGCGATGGCCGCGCCGAACCTGGGGTCCGGCGAATGAAGTCGCTCAAGTTCCTGATCCCGCTCACGCTGTTCGGCGTGCTGGTCGTGTTCTGCGCGGTCGGGCTGCACCTGGATCCGCGCGAGGTGCCCTCGCCGCTGATCGACAAGCCCGCGCCCGAGTTCGCGCTGACCCGGCTCGACAAGCCCGAGCAGACGATCCGCCGCGCCGACATGCTCGGCAAGGTGTGGATGCTCAACGTCTGGGCCTCGTGGTGCGAGGCCTGCCGCGACGAGCACCCGCACCTGGTCGAGTTCGCCAAGCTCAAGGCGCTGCCGATCTATGGCCTGGACTACAAGGACCAGCGCGACCCCGCCCAGCAGTGGCTGGCCGAGCGCGGCAACCCGTACGACGCGTCGCTGTTCGACGCCAGCGGCCGCGTGGGCATCGACTTCGGCGTCTACGGCGTGCCCGAGACCTTCATCATCGACAAGCAGGGTGTCATCCGCTTCAAGCAGATCGGGGTGCTGACGCCCGAGGTGCTGCAGGGCAAGGTGCTGCCGCTGCTCAGGAAGCTCAATGGCTGACGTCCGCCGCCGCCTGCTGGCCGCGCTGCTGGCCGTCGCCGCGAACGCGCCGGCGATCGCGGCCGATGCGCCGGCGTCCGCTGCGGCCGCCGCGCCTTCCGCGTCCGCCGCGCCGGCCGTCGCCTCGGCACCGGCCACCGCGAAGTTCGAGGCCCCGGCCGCGCGGCCGACCGCCGCCGACCCGGCACTGGAAGCGCGCATGCTGGCCATCACCGGCGAACTGCGCTGCCTCGTCTGCCAGAACCAGACCATCGCCGACTCGCACGCCGACCTCGCCGTCGACCTGCGCCAGGAAGTGCGCGAGCTGCTGCAGAAGGGCTGGACGCCCGAGCAGGTGCGCAAGTACATGACCGACCGCTACGGCGACTTCGTGCTGTACCGGCCGCCGCTCAAGGCCAGCACCGCGGTGCTGTGGCTGGGCCCGGCCGTGCTGCTGGCGATCGCGCTGCTGGCGCTCGTCGTCGTGATCCGCAAGCGCGCGCGCCTGGCCGACGACCAATTCGAACCCGAGCCGATGCTCGACGACGGCCTCGAGCCGGTCGAGGTCGCCCGACCTGGAAGCCCCGCATGACGCTGTTCGTGTTCCTGTCCCTGCTGCTGGCCGCGGCCACGCTGGCGATCCTGGCCTGGCGCGGCCCGGCCGTCGCGCACGTCACCGACCCGGCCACCGCCGCCACGGCCGTGATGCGGCCCACGCGCGGACTGGTCATCGGCCTGGGCGTGCTGATCGCCATCGTCGCCATCGGCGGCTACGCGTGGATCGGCTCGCCTCGGCTGCTGCCGCTCACGCCCGACATCCCGCCCGGCCCCGGCCCGGCGATGGATGCGCAGGCCGACGTGCTGCAGGCGCGCGCCGAGGCCCATCCCGACGACGCCGCCGGCTGGATGCAGGCCGCGCGGCTGCACGCGATGCTCAACCACGGCGCCGCCGCCGTCGCCGACTACCGCAAGGTCGCCGCGCTGCGCCCCAAGGACCCGAACGTGCTCGCCGACCTGGCCGACATGCTGGCCGCCACCGGCAACGGCAGCCTCGAGGGCGAGCCGATCCAGCTGGTCGACCGCGCGCTCGCGATCGATCCGAACCACGTCAAGGCGCTGGCGCTCAAGGGCAGCTACGCGATGACGCAGCGCGATTTCCGCACCGCCCTGGACGCCTGGAACCAGGCGCTGAAGGTGGCCCCGCCCGGCGACCCGATCGCGCAGTTCCTGCGCCAGCAGATGGACGACATGCGCGAGGCGGCGCGACGCGCGGCCGCCGCGGCATCGGCCACGAAGTAGTCGCGCGGCCTTGCCCCTCATCGACGGCGCCCCAGGGCGCCGTTGTCGTTTCTCGGGGCGGCGGGCGCGCCGCACGGGACCTCGCGCAGCGTGTTCTCGCGCTTCAAATGGGCTTTGTGCACAAATGCGCGAAGTCTCCGGCCCAGGGTTGCTTTTGTACACATCTGAGGCCGGGACCCTCCTAACAGAACACTCGGTTACCGATTACCCGGCACGCGATACAGCGTGACGAAAAATACGGAACTTTTTAACGCTTGGTCGAAGCGCTTGCCTGCGAAGATGCGTTCAAAGCGGCTAACCGTGCAATCGGTGTGCCTGCTAGCGCAGTCCCGCAAGGGCTGCACCCACCGTCCGCGACAACAACGATTCCACGCAGAAACAGGGTTCCTCGAGGCCGCTCCGGCCCTCGCGGAGACGCACCATGACCAGCCTCCACTCGCCAGCCCTCGCCAGCGCCAGGCCGACGTCCGTCCCCGGATCGATCGGTGCGGGCTGGTATCGCCGCGAGGAAGCCATCATGGGCACCTCGATCGAGGTGGAACTGCATGCGCGCGACCGCGCCGAGGCCGAGACGGCCATCGGTGCCGTCATGGCAGAGATGCACCGCATCGACGCCACGATGAGCCCGCACAAGGTCACGTCCGAGCTGTCGATCCTGAACGCCCACGCGGCCGACAACCCGATCACCGTCAGCGAGGGCCTGTTCGGCCTGCTGACGCGGGCGCTGGCGTTCTCGGAGCTGTCCGGCGGCGCGTTCGACATCACGTTCGCCAGCGCCGGGCGCCTGTACGACTACCGCGCCGGCGTCGCCCCCGACGCCGCGGCGCTCGCCCAGGCCCTGCCGCTGATCGACTGGCGCCACGTGCTGCTGGATCCGGCCGACCGCAGCGTGCGCTTCGCGCGCCAGGGCGTGCGCATCGACCTGGGTGGCTTCGCCAAGGGCCACGCCGTCGACAACGCCATCGCCATCCTGCGCCGCATGGGCATCCGCCACGCCATGGTGGCCGCCGGCGGCGATAGCCACGTCATGGGCGCGCGCGGCGAACGCCCCTGGACGGTGGCCATCCGCGACCCGCGCCAGGAAGGCGCCGTCGTCGCGGTGCTGCCGCTGCAGGACGTGTCCATCTCCACCTCGGGCGACTACGAGCGCTTCTTCGAGCGCGACGGCGTCCGCTGCCACCACCTGCTCGACCCGCGCACCGGCCGCTCGCCGAGCGCGGTGCGCAGCGTCACCGTGATCGCCGACGACGGCCTGACCACCGAAGCCTTCTCCAAGACGGTGTTCGTGCTGGGCGTCGAACAAGGTTTGCGCTTCGTCGAGGCCCACCCGGGCGTCGACGCGGTGATCGTGGATTCCCAGGGCGCCCTGCACTACTCGGCGGGCCTCCAAGGCTGACCGCACCCAGGCTGACAAGACAAGAACTGCAAGGAAAGAGGCAAATCATGAAACTGCCGATCTCGATCTCCCACCGCACCCTGCTGGGTTGCGCCAGTGCCCTCGCGGGCGCCGGCGTGTTGTCCCTCGCGGCCTGCGGCGGCGGCTCCAAGACGGAGTCCAACACCGTGACCGTGCAGGGCGACGTCCCCATCGCGTACGCCAAGCGCGTCAACACGATCGGGCTGAACCCCACCAACGGCGCGCCCACCGCGCCCGGCGGCGACCTGATGATCCGCGAGAAGTCCTCGCCGAGCGCTCCCGAGCACAACATCACGGCGCAGTTCACGATGGGCAAGGGCGACGCCGCCACGCCCGAGGTGTCGTGGGACGGCAAGAAGATCCTGTTCTCGATGCGCTGCCCGGCCGACAACGCCGTCAAGATCGGCGACGTCGCGGCCTGCACGGGCCACTGGAACGTGTGGGAATACGACATGACCAGCGGCGGCCTGACCGGCGGCACGTTCCGCCGCATCACGTCGTCGACCACCGACGACGACATCCACCCGGTGTACCTGCCCGCGGGCCAGGGCATCGTGTTCTCGTCGAACCGTCAGACCGAATCCAAGGCCAACCAGGCGCTCGGCCACAGCTACTACGCGCTCGACGAGTACGAGCGCGAGCGCGTGTTCAACCTGCACACGATGGGCCTGGACGGCAGCAACATCACGCAGATCTCGTTCAACCAGAGCCACGACCGCAACCCGACGATCCGCCCGAACGGCCAGATCATGTTCTCGCGCTGGGACCACGTCGGCGGCCGCAACCACTTCAAGGTGTTCACGGTCAACCCGGACGGCACCGACATGTTCGTGCTGTACGGCGCGCACAGCGAAGGCAACAGCTTCCTGCACCCGCGCGACATGGACCCCAAGGGCAAGTACGCCGGCTCCCTGACGTCCGACCTGATGCCGCTGCAGCGCACGCACGAAGGCGGCGCGCTGATGGTCATCGACGCGGCCAACTACTCCGAGCAGAACACGCCGGCCAAGAAGACGGTCGCGGCCGTCGGCGGCCAGCACCAGGCCACGACGCAGACGGTCAACCTCGACCGCGGCGTCTCGATGTTCGGCCGCTTCACCGGCCCGTACCCGCTGTGGGACGGCACGGATCGCGTGCTGGTCTCCTACCGTCCGTGCGAGGTCACGAAGAACGGCACCGTGGTGCCCTGCTCCACGCTGACCAAGGAAGAGCTGGACAAGCTCGGCGACATGGACCGTCCGCTGGCCGAGACGGCCCTCGATCCGGTCAAGGACAACGTCCCGCCGCCGTACGCCGTCTACATGTTCAACCCGGCCAACCAGTCGATGCTGCCCGTGGCCACGCCGCCGGCCGGCTTCATGTATGTCGACGCCGTCGCCATCCAGCCGCGCAGCGAGCCGACCACCGTGGCCGCCGCGCCGCTGGACGAGACGCTCGCGTCGCAGAAGATGGGCACGCTCGACGTGCGCAGCGTCTACGACACCGACGGCCTGGGCCGCATGGGCGAAGGCATGCTGACCGCCGTCGACGCCAACGCCGGCTGCACCGGTCCGCTGATCCCGCAGACCGCGCCGATCGACGCCAGCGACACCCGCGCCACCGTCGCCGACATCAACAAGATGAAGGATCCGGCCAACCCCGCCTACAACTGCGCTCCGGCCCGCTTCATCCGCGCCATCCGCGCCGTGGCCCCGCCGACCAGCATGATGAAGATGCGCAGCTCGCTGGGCGAGACGGACTTCGAGGCCCAGCAGGTCCTCGGCTACGCGCCGATCGAACCGGACGGCTCGTTCAAGCTGAACGTGCCGGCCGACACCCCGATCGCGCTGGCCGTCGTCGACGCGCAAGGCCGCGCCTTCCAGACGCACACCAACTGGATCCAGGTGCGCCCGGGCGAACGCCGCACCTGCGACGGCTGCCACAGCCCGCGCCGCGGCGCCCCGATCAATTCCGGCGCCACGGTCAACACGGTGCCCACCGGCATCCTCGCGGCGATGGCCGCCGCCCACAAGTCGGGCGAGACGATGGCCGACACGCGCGTGCGCCTGGACCCGACCGCCGCCCAGCTCAAGCCCGACATGGTGTCGAGCGACATCTGGGCCGACACGACCCAGTCGGGCGTCACCGCCCGCCCGGCCGTCGCCCTGCGCTACACGGGCAACGCGAACGCGTCGGACGACCTGGTCACCCCGGTGCCCACCAACGGCGTCATCAACTACCCGACGCACATCCAGCCGCTGTGGACGCGTGACCGCGGCGCCAACACCTGCACGTCGTGCCACAACGTCTCGGCCCACATCGACCTGAGCGCCACCATCGGCGGCGACGGTCGCGTGGTGTCGTACGACCGGCTGATGATCGGCGACCCGCTGCTCGATTCCTCGGGCCGCCCGGTGATCACCTTCGACGACGGCGTGCCGATGCTGGAACACCAGCCCGCGCTCGTGAACACCGCCGCCAGCGAAGGCGAGGCGATGGGCCTGGCGCGCAAGAGCCGCCTGATGGAGATCCTGTCCGGCCAGACGCTGATGTCCGACGCCAACGCCAAGGCCGTGCACCCGAACCCGCCGTCCACTGCGCCGGATCACTCCAAGATGCTCAACGCCGCCGAGAAGCGCCTGGTGGCCGAATGGATCGACACCGGCGGCAAGTACTACAACGACCCGTTCGACCCGACCAGCGGCACCCGCATGGTGCCGACCCTGGACGAGGATTCGTTCGTCGCCTCGGTCTACCCGATCATCGAGAACACCTGCGCCGGCTGCCACCAGGCCCGCGGCTCGGACAACACGCCCACCGGCGCGACGTCCTTCACCAACAACCGCTACGTGCTGACCGGCGATCCGGACGGCGACTGGGGCGTGACGATGACCATGGTCAACGACGTCTGCCACCCGCCCACCAGCTACCTGCTGGCGCGTCCGTCGACGATCCCGCACCCGTCCGGGGCGACCACCCAGACCACTGCGGTACTGCCCGCCAACGGCGCGAACTATGCGACGATCGCCAATTGGATCGCGGCGGGTTGCATGAATCCATGAAGATGCAGATCTCGAAGACGACACATTCTCGAAGCGTTCGCGGCGGCATCCTCACCGGTGCCGTGGCGGCCGCCCTGCTGGCCGGTTGCGGCGGCGGTGGCGACCCGCTGACCAACCCGGGCAACGTCAAGAACCCGACGACGACCGGCGGCGCGACGCTGGCCTTCCCGTATTTCGAGAAGTGCATCTTCCCGATCTTCCTCAAGGAGCTGCCGATCACGCAGAATGGCGTCACCTCGACGAACACCTGCGCGGGCGCCGGCTGCCATGACAGCAACACCGGTACCGGCGGCGCCTTGCGCGTGATCGTCGCGGCCACGCCCGTCTCCGACGCGGACATCGCCGCGGCGGCGACGGATTCGGCCATCGCCACCACGATCCGTGCATCCGACATGTACAAGAACTTCTATTCGGCGCAGGGCACCACCGTGTTCGGCAGCCCGATCCAGAGCCGCCTGTTCGACAAGCCGCTGGTGCTCAACGTGCTGCATGGCGGCGGCCGCGTCTTCTCGAGCCAGGACGACCCGAACGAGAAGCTGATCGCCTACTGGATCAGCCACCCGGTGCCCGCCGGCCAGGACGAGTTCAGCACGTCCAGCTACAGCATGTTCACCCCTGCGGATCCGGCGACGGGTACGTGCAACACGCAATGAGCGGCGTCCGCGCCGTCTCGACCTCGTCCACGCCGCTGCTCCGCGTCGTGGCGTTGCTGGCCTTCGCGCTCGCGTGCGCATGCGCGCAGGCGGCCGACGCGCCCGCCCCGGCCGGCGCCGCGTCCGCACCGGCGGCCACTGCCGCGGCCTCCGCGCCGGGCGAGGCCGCGTCCGCACCCGCCGACGACCGCCCCCGCACGGCCACCGTGCCGGTGCCCGGCTCGACGCAGACCGAGGAGATCCCCGCGCCGGTGACCACCGGTTCGCCGCCGACCATCCCGGTCGCCGACAGCGTGCCCGGCGGCGACAAGCGCGAGCGCATGCAGGTCACCGACCCGTACATCGAGCTGCACACCTTCGCCGGCCGCGGCTACCCCGTCTTCTACGTCGCCGCCCGCGGCGAGTGGATCTCCATCGAGCTGCGCCACACCGACTGGTACAAGGTGCGCACCGCCACCGGCAAGGTGGGCTGGGTGACGCGCCAGCAGCTGCAGTCCACGCTGGCCGAGAACGGCGAGCCCAACGACTTCGGCGACGTCCGCTACGACGACTACCTGCGCCGCCGCGTGGAACTGGGTGCCGGCTACGGCCGCTTCCACCGCGAGTCGATGATCAAGTTCTGGGTCTCGTACCGCCTGTCCGAGACGCTCAGCATCGAATCGACGTACGGCCAGGTCCAGGGCGTGTTCTCGGGCACGACGCTGTGGCACGTCAACCTGCAGGCCGAGCCCTGGTCCGACCAGCGCTTCTCGCCGTTCATGGGCATCGGCATCGGGCGGTTCAACAACATCCCGAACCAGAGCCTGGTGAGCTTCCAGCCCACCAACGCGCGCATGGCCGACGCCATCGTCGGCGCGCGCTACCACATCACCGACCGCTTCATGGTCCGCGCCGACTACGCGATCTACACCGCGTTCGTCTCCGACCAGCGCTCGCTCGAGTACCGCGCGGCCACCGCCGGTCTGTCCTTCTTCTTCTGAGGCGCCGCCCATGACCGCCAAGAGCCGTTCCATCGCCGCCAGGCGCCTGACCCCTCTCGCCGTCCTGGCGCGCATGACCGCCGGCACGCTGGCCACGGCCGCCGTGCTGGCGCTGCTCGTGCATGGCAGCGCGCGCGCCGCCGACGCCCCGGCCGCCGACACCTCCGACCAGGTGATCGTGCCGCAGGTCGAGCGCCGCGAGGTGCACAAGCCCAAGTACCCGTCCAACGACTTCGAGCTGGGCATGTTCGGCGGCACCTACACGGTGCAGAACTTCGGCACCCACTTCGTCTGGGGCGCGCGCCTGGGCTACGACATCACGGAAGACTTCTTCGTCGAGGCCACCTACGGCCGCACGAAGGCGAGCGACGCGGAATTCCGCCAGATCCTGCCGGGCGGCATCTTCACGGCCGAGCAGCAGAAGCTCCAGTACTACGACCTGTCGCTGGGCTGGAACTTCCTGCCGGGCGAGATCTTCATCGGCAAGAACTGGGCAAAGGCCTCCACCGTGTACGCGATCGGCGGCCTGGGCAGCACCAAGTTCGACTCGCAGCGCATGCAGACCTGGAACTTCGGCCTGGGCGCCAAGCTGTTCCTGGCCGACTGGGTGGCGCTGCGGGCGGACGTGCGCGACCGCATCTACACGCTGGACCTGCTCGGCAAGCGTTCCTCCACGCAGAACCCCGAGGTCACGCTCGGTTTCGCGTTCTTCTTCTGACAAATGAGGCCCCGATCCGGCTTGACCGCAGGACACCGGACGTCGATATCCCCCTCGACACTCCCGTCCCACCCTCAAGCAGGTAGTTCCAACATGCGCATGCTCCGCTCCCTCGCCACCGCCGCTTCCGCCCTGGCCATCGCGCTGGCCGCCGTCGCGCCGGCCCACGCCGTCCCGGCCGCCAACGCCGTCGCGCCCGACTTCACGCTGCGCGGCGCCGACGGCCGCAACGTCCGCCTGGACGAACTGCGCGGCCAGGTCGTGCTGGTCAACTTCTGGGCCACCTGGTGCGGCCCGTGCCGCGAAGAGATGCCGCGCCTGGAGTCGCTGTACGAGAAGTACCGCAAGTCGGGCTTCGTGCTGCTGGGCGTCAACGTCGACGACGACCCGAACGCCGCGCTGTCCACCGCCGCCAAGCTCAAGGTCAGCTTCCCGGTGCTGCTGGACACCGACAAGAAGGTGAGCAAGCTGTACGACCTGAACACGATGCCGTCGACCGTGGTGATCGACCGCGACGGCAAGATGCGCTTCCTGCACCGCGGCTACCGCGCGGGCACCGAGGCCGACTACGAACAGCAGATCCGCGGGTTGCTGAAGGAATGACGATGGTCCGTGTCCGCCCCGTCCTGGCCATGTTCCTCGCCGCCGGCGTGCTCGCGAGCACCGCCGGCTGCGCGTTCAAGCCGATCGAGCCCTGGGTCAAGCCGTACGAGCGCGAGCGCCTGGCCGACCCGGTGATGAAGGCCTCGCTCAACGAGCTGCCCGGGCGGCAGCAGGATCACGTGTACGTCGTGCGCGAAGGCTCGCGCGGCGCCACCGGCGTGCAGGGGGGCGGCTGTGGCTGCAATTAAGAACGCCGCCAAGGTCGCGGGCCTGGCCGCGGGCGCGGTCGCGTCCACGTCGGTGCAGGCGGTCGACCTGCCCGAGGATCGCGCCGAGACGATGTACCACCTGTACGACGGCGGCGGCGTCATCGCGCAGGGGCCGGCGCTGCTGGTGCGCAAGAGCATGCTCGACCGCGTGTCGCTGTCGGGCAGCTGGTACGTCGACGCGGTCAGCAACGCGTCGATCGACGTCGTCACCACGGCCAGCAAGTTCAAGGAAGTGCGCAACCAGGGCGAGCTGGGGCTGGACTACGTGGTGCGCGATTCGCTGATCCACGTGTCCGGCTCGCGCAGCGTCGAGCCGGACTACCAGGCCAGCACGCTCAGCGTCGACCTGACGCAGGACGTCTTCGGCGGCATGACCACCGTGCTGCTGGGCTACAGCCACGCCGACGACAAGGTGGGCCAGCACGGCACGCCGGGCTGGGTGGGCACGGCGCACCACTGGCAGTACCGCCTGGGCCTGACGCAGATCCTCACGCCGCGCTGGCAGGCCAGCGCGAACCTCGAGTCGATCAACGACGACGGCTACCTGCAGAGCCCGTACCGCCTCGCGCGCGTGTTCGGCAGCTACATCCACGAGAACGCGCCCACCACGCGCGAGAGCAAGGCACTCAAGCTCTCGGTGACCGGCGACATCACGCCCGAGGGCGCGAACAACCGCCGCTCGCTGCGGGCCGACTACCGCTACTACTGGGACACCTGGGGCATCCGCGGCCACACGCTCGAGCTCGCGTACAACCGCAACCTCGCGCCCGGCTGGCTGCTCGAGAGCACCCTGCGCTACTACCGCCAGAACCACGCGCTGTTCTACAGCGACAACGCGCCGGTGCAGATGCTGTACGTGTCGCGCAACCGGGAACTGGCCACGATGCACGACTTCGGTCCCGGGGTGACCGTGTCGTACACGCTCAAGAGCATCCCGGGCAAGTACGACGTCAAGCTGAGCGGCTCGTACCAGTTCATCGATTTCCATTACGCCGACTACACGAAGCCGGACACCGGCAAGCCCTACTCGTACCACGCGAGCGTGTTCAACACGGTGCTGTCGGCCACGTTCTAAGAAAAGACAAGAGAGATCAGCATGCTGAAACTGACTCGCACGGCGTTGATCGCCTTCGGACTGTGCGCCACCGCGGCGCTGACGCCCGCCCTCGCGGCCGACGCGCCGGCCAAGGCCGCCTCGGCCCCGCTGCCGGCCGCCGTCGTCGACGCGATGCCGGCCGCCGCGCCCGCCGTGGCCATGCCGGCCGCCGCGGCTTCCGCGCCGGCGACCGCAGCGTCCGCGCCCGATGCCGCGGCCAGCGCCGCCGCCAGCGAGCCCGCGCCCACCGGCAGCCTGGACGACCGCGTGCAGCAGACCAAGGCCGACGTGATCCGCCTGAACCGCGACCTGCTGGTGCTCGAGGAGGAACTGCTGTTCCCGGCCAACACGCAGGTGGCCGTGTTCGTGTCGATGGACGTGGGCCTGATGTTCGACCTCGACTCGGTGCAGGTCAAGCTCGACGACAAGGTCGTCACCACCTACCTGTACACCCCGCTGGAGGTGCAGGCGCTGCACCGCGGCGGCGTCCAGCGCGTGTACCTCGGCGACCTGAAGGCCGGCCCGCACGAGATCGTGGCCTTCTTCACCGGCAAGGGCCCGCACGACCGCGACTACAAGCGCGCCTCGACGATCAAGTTCGACAAGAGCACCGAGCCCAAGTACATCGAGCTGCAGATCAAGGACGTGCAGCAGAAGCTGCAGCCGGAATTCGACGTCAAAGTCTGGCAGTGACGACGATGCGCTTGCGTTCGCGCCTCCTTCCGACCCGCAGCCTGGTCGCCGCGCTGGTCGCGGGCGTCCTCGCGACGGCGGGTGCGCGCGCCGCCGACGATCCGAACAAGGTGCCGGCGGACCCGCCCAGGCACCCGGTGCTGGATCCGCACTACGGCGACGTGCTGTTCGAGTTCTACCAGGGCCGCTACTTCCCGGCGATCGTCAAGCTGGAGGTGTCGCAGCACTTCGAGCGCATGCAGCACCACGCCGACGAGGCCGAGATCCTGCGCGGCGGGCTGCTGCTGTCCTACGGCCTGCACAAGCAGGCGGCCGAGGTGTTCGAGGCCCTGCTCGCGCGCGGGGCGCCGCCGTCGGTGCGCGACCGCGCCTGGTACTTCCTGGCCAAGATCCGCTACCAGCGCGGCCTGCTGCCCGACGCGTCGGCCGCGCTCGGCCGCATCGAGCACGTGCTGCCCGAGCCGCTGGAGGACGACCGCAAGCTGCTGCAGGCCAACGTGGCGATGGCCCTGGGCGACAACGCCACGGCCAGCAAGATCCTCACGCCGATCGCCGGCCCGCGCGGCACCGACCTGTACGCGCGCTACAACCTGGGCGTGGCCATGATCCGCAGCGGCGACACCGCGCACGGCACGAACGTGCTGGACGACCTCGGCCGCCAGACGATGCCCGACGAGGAAAGCCGCGCGCTGCGCGACAAGGCCAACGTCGCCCTGGGCTTTGCCGCCATGAAGGACGGCAAGCCCATGCTGGCGCGCGACTACCTGCAGCGCGTGCGCCTGCAGGGCATCCAGGCGAACGCCGCGCTGCTGGGCTTCGGCTGGGCCGCCGACGCCGTGGGCAACCCCAAGCAGGCGCTGGTGCCCTGGCTGGAGCTCGCCGGCCGCGACCGCAGCGACCCGTCGGTGCTCGAGGCGCAACTGGCCGTGCCCTACGCGTACGCCGAGCTGCACGCCGACGCGCAGGCGCTGCAGCGCTACGAGAACGCGATCGCGAACTTCGAGAACGAGGACGCGAACATCGACGCCACGATCGCCGCGATCCGCGAAGGCAAGCTGGTCGAGGGGCTGATGAGCCGCAACCCCGGCGACGACATGGGCTGGTTCCAGACCTTCCGCGACCTGCCGCTGATGCCGCACGCGAGCCTGCTCACCCCGGTGATCGCCGGCAACGAGTTCCAGGAAGCGTTCAAGAACTTCCGCGACCTGAACTTCCTCAGCCGCAACCTGACCGAGTGGCACGACAACCTCGGTGTCTTCGGCGACATGCTGTCCACCCGCCGCCAGGCCTTCGCCGAACGGCTGCCGCGGGTCCGCGAGCAGCAGCAGGCGCGCGGCCTGGGCCTGGACCAGCTGCAAAAGCGCAGCGACGCCAACGCCACCGACCTGAAGGCCGCCGAGGATGCCGCCGACGGCGTCGCGTTCGCCGACGCGAACGAGCGCGCGCTGCAGGAGCGGCTGGCGCGCGTCACCGACACCCTGTCCAAGCTGCCCGCCGATGCCGATCCCGGCCTCGCGGACGCGCACGAGCGCCTGCGCCGCGTGGCGGGCGCGCTCGCGTGGCAGCTGGCGCACGAGTACCCGGCGCGCGCCTGGAGCGCCAGGAAGGGCCAGCAGCTGACCGAGGACGCCCTGGTGTCCGCGCGCCAGCACGACGCCGACCTCGCCAGGGCGCAGCAGGAGGAGCCCGCGCGCTTCGACGATTTCGCGCGCCGCATCGCCGAGCTCGACGCGCGGCTGAACATCCTGCTGCCGCGCGTGGCAGAACTGTCCAAGGAGCAGCAGGGCGCGCTGCAGGAGATCGCCATCACCGAACTGAAGGCGCAGAAGGAACGGCTGGCCGCCTACACCGCACAGGCCCGCTACGCAGTCGCGCAGCTGTACGACCGCGCGACCGAGCCGAAGGAAGAGGGCGCCCATGCGGACAAGCCCTGAACGCCGCCACGCCATGCTGCGACTGTCTCCGCTGCCGCGCGCGCTCGCGCTCGTCGTGCTCACCGGCTCGCTGGGCGCCTGCTCGCTGTTCGGCGGCGCCAAGAAGGGCGTCACGCCCGACGACGCCCCCACGATCAAGTCGCTGCTGACCAAGGAAGTGGTCATCGACCAGGATCCGGGCATCCCGGCCGACGAGGACAAGGCGATCGCCGCCTACCGCAACTTCCTGGCCGTCACCCCCGACGCGAAGCAGCGCGCCGACGCGCTGCGCCGCCTGGGCGACCTGCAGATGGGCAGCGCCGACAACGCCAACGCCGCGAACCCGACGCCAACCGGCGTGCCCGACTACAGCGCCGCGATCGCGCAGTACCGCGACTACCTCAAGACCTACCCGACCGACCCGAACAACGACCGCGTGCTGTACCAGCTCGCGCGGGCGCAGGAGCAGGGCGGCGCGCTGGAGGAATCGCTCAAGACGCTCGACGAGCTCGTCGCCCGGTTCCCCAAGACGCACTACTTCGACGAGGTGGAGTTCCGCCGCGGCGAAATCCTGTTCACGCTGCGCCAGTACGCCAAGGCCGAAGCCGCCTACACGCTGGTGCTCAAGGGCGACTACGACAACCCGTACCGCGAGCGCTCGCTGTACATGCAGGGCTGGTCCAAGTTCAAGCAGGGCAACCTCGAGGAGGCGCTGTCGTCGTTCTTCGGCGTGCTGGACGCCAAGATCGTGGGCATCCGCGACGACGACCTCGACCAGTCCGACAAGCTCACCCGCGCCGACAAGGAGCTGGTGGACGACACGCTGCGCGTGATGGGCATCTCGCTGGCCAACCTCAAGGGCGCCGAGTCGATCCCGCCGTACATCACCGACGCCGGCCGCCGCGGCTACGAATTCCGCGTCTACCAGCAGCTGGGCCAGTTGTACCTGAAACAGGAACGCCCGAAGGACGCCGCCGACACCTACGCCGGCTTCGCGCGCCTGAACCCGCTGGACGCGCAGGCGCCGATCATGCAGGCCAAGGTGATCGCGATCGACCAGGACGCCGGCTTCGACCAGCTGGCGCTGTCGGCCAAGAAGGACTACGTCGCGCAGTACGGCCTCGATGGCGAGTTCCGCAAGGTCAACCCCGAGGGCTGGGAGAAGGCGCAGCCGCTGGTCAAGTCGGCGCTGGCCGAACTGGCCCAGCGCTACCACTCGCAGGCGCAGAAGACCAAGGCCAAGGACGACTACGTCGAGGCCGCCAAGTGGTATCGCGCGTGGCTGGCCGAGTTCGGCAGCGACCCGGACGCCGCGGAGAACAACTTCCTGCTGGCCGAGGTGCTCTACGAGAGCGGCCAGTACTCGGCGTCGGCCGTGGAATACGAGAAGACGGCCTACGAGTACCCGACGCACCCGCATGGCGCCGACGCGGGCTATTCCGCGCTGCTCGCGCACACGGCCGAACAGAAGGGCGTGACCGGCGACGCGCTGCTGCCGCTGCAGCGCGCGGGCGTCGACAGCGAGCTGCGCTTCGCCGCCGCGTTCCCGAACGATTCGCGCACGCCGGCGGTGCTCACCAACGCCGCCGACACGCTGTTCAAGCTGCACGACAACGACCGCGCCGCGAGCGTGGCCGAACAGGTGCTCGCGCTCGACCCGCCCGCCACGCCGGCGCAGCGCCGCGTCGCGTGGACGCTGGTCGCGCACACGTCGTTCGAGGGCGGCAAGTTCGACAAGGCCGAGAAGGCCTACGGCGAGGTGCTGGCGCTCGTGCCCGAGAAGGATCCGGCCCGCAACGAGCTGACCGAGCGCCTGGCCGCGTCGATCTACAAGCAGGGCGAGCAGGCGCGCGCCGCGGGCGACAACAAGGCCGCGGCCGAGAACTTCTCCCGCGTCGCGGTGGCCGCACCGGGCTCGGCGATCCGCGTGAACGCCGAGTACGACGCCGCCGCCTCGCTGATCGCCCTGAAGGACTGGCCGGCCGCCGCCAAGGCGCTGGAAGCGTTCCGCCAGCGCTATCCGAACCATGCGCTGCAGGGCGACGTCACGGCCAACCTCGCGCTGGCCTACAGCGAGCAGAAGCAGTGGGCGCCGGCCGCCGCGCAGTACGAGCGCATCGCCAGCGCCCCCGCGACCACGCCCGACGCGCAGACGCGCGCCCGCGCCGCGCTGTGGCAGGCCGCGACGCTGTACGAGCGCGCCGCCGCGAGCGACCCGGAGAGCGTCCGGTCCGGCAAGCCCAAACCTGCCGACGCCGCCGCCAACCGCGCGGCCGCCGCCAAAGACTACGAGCGCTACCTCAAGCAGTACCCGAGCCCGCTGGAGCCCGCGGTCGAGGCGCACTACCGGCTGGCGCAGCTGGCGCACATCGACGGCAACGCCGCCGCCGAGAACGCGCACATGCAGGCCATCCTGGTCGCCGACCGCAACGGCGGCAGCGCGCGCACCGATCGCACGAAGACGCTCGGCGCGATGGCCTCGCTGGCCGCGGCGCAGCCGTCGTTCGAGGCGTACCAGAAGGTGGCGCTGGTCGAGCCGCTGGCCAAGAACCTGAAGTTGAAGAAGGCCAAGATGGAGGACGCGCTCAAGGCCTACGCCGCGGCCAGCGACTACGGCGTCGCCGAGGTCACCACCGCGGCCACCTGGAACGTCGCCAACGTCTACCAGGACTTCGCCAAGGCGCTCACCACGTCGCAGCGGCCCAAGAAGCTGTCCAAGCTGGAGCTCGAGCAGTACAACGAGATGCTCGAGGAACAGGCCGATCCGTACGTGCTCAAGGCCATCGAGTTGCATGGCACCAACGCGAGCCGCACCACGCAGGGCATCTACGACGAGTGGGTCAAGAAGAGCTTCGAGGCGCTCAAGACGCTGCAGCCCGCGCGCTACAACAAGTCCGAGAAGAGCGAGGCGACCGTCGATGCGATCCGCTGAACGCCTCCCGCTGGCCCTGACGGCCCTGGCCGCGGCGCTGCTGCTGGCGGGCTGCAGCTCCGTGAAGTTCATGGGGCGCGGCGACACGCCGTCCACGTCGGCGAGCGCCGCGGCGCCGGCCGCCAGCGCCGCTTCCGCCGCCGCCAAGGCCGTGGCCGACGCGGGCGGGTCGCCCGCCTCCACCGGCCCGATCCCGGCCGCCACGCAACGCGCGTACGACGACGCGCTGGCGCTGATGCGCGCCGGCCACGTCGCGGACGCCGAGCGGGGCTTCCGCGCGCTCGCGCAGTCCAATCCCGAGCTGGCCGGCCCGCACGCCAACCTGGGCGTGATCGCCCGCAACGCCAACCGCCTGCCCGAGGCGGTCAGCGAACTCGAGAAGGCGACCACGCTGGCCCCGGGCCACGCCGTCGCCTGGGACCAGCTGGGCCTGACCTACCGCCAGGCCGGCGAGTTCACCAAGTCGCGCGACGCCTATCAGCACGCGCTGGCCATCAACCCCGACTACGCCGCCGCGGTGCTGAACCTGGGCGTGCTCGAAGACCTGTACCTGGCCGAGCCCGCCAAGGCGCTGGAGCTGTACACGCGCTACCTCGCGCTGGTGCCGGGCGACCCGGTCGTGGTCAAGTACCAGGCCGACGTCCGCCGCCGCGTGCCGGGCGCCGCGGCGCCGGCGGCATCCGCAGCCCCTGCCGCCACGGCGCCGGCGGCCGCCTCGGCCCCCGCTCCGGCCGCCGCGCCCGCGCCTGCACCCGCTGCGCCCGCACCCGCGCCCGCGCCGGCCAAGCCCGCCGCCAAGCCGGTGAAGGCGACCAAGGAGAAGAAGTCATGAACGCACGCCGCTCGCTCGCCGGCCTGCTTACGATCGGTTGCCTTGTCGCGCCGGCGTTTGGCCAGGATCGCGCAGAAATCGATCCCACGAAGATCATCGGCAACCGAGAATTGCCGAAGGTGCTCTACATCGTGCCGTGGAAGAAGCCGCTGCCCGGCGACCTCGCCGGCCGGCCGCCGGTGAGCGTGGTCGACGAGGCGCTGGCGCCGCTCGATCGCGACGTCTTCCGGCGCCAGGTGCGCTACGACAAGCTCGAACAGGAGCACGCCGCCGCGGTGGCGCCTCCGGCTGCGGCGCCCGCCGCCGCAGCACACTGAATCCGCACGTCCCTTTTCGTTTCACGTTCCCGAACCTGTTCCCGGAGATTTCCAGATGGATACCATCAACTCGATCATCAAGTTCTTCCAGGACTGTGGTTGGTTCATCTTCCCGAGCCTGGCGATCATGGCCACGGGCCTCGCGATCGCCATCGAGCGCTTCGTGTTCCTGCAGAAGGCGCGCGTCGCCAACCGCCAGGACTGGGCGCGCGTGCTGCCGCTGCTGCAAGGCGGCCAGTGGAAGGAAGTGCTGGGCATCACCGCGGCCTCCGATTCGGCCATCGGCAAGATCGTCCACAACGGTCTGTCGCGCCTGCAGTCGACGCGCCGCCGCGACGACATCGACGCCGCGATGGAGGAAGGCATGATGGAGATCGTGCCGCGCCTGGAAAAGCGCACGCACTACATCGCCGTGTTCGCCAACGTCATCACGCTGGTGGGCCTGCTGGGCACCATCACGGGCCTGATCCACGCGTTCACCGCCGTCGCCCAGGTCAATCCGGCCGAGAAGGCGGCGCTGCTGTCGGCGTCGATCTCGATCGCCATGAACAACACCGCCTTCGCGCTGATGGTCGCGATCCCGTTCCTGCTGATCCACTCTTTCCTGCAGGCCCGCACCGCCGACATCGTCGACGGCCTGGAAGGCGCCAAGATCAGCTTCCTGAACCTCGTCCAGCGCCTCGCTCCGGAACACAAGGCCGCTTGATCATGCGCCGTTCCAACCACCCGCAATCCCGGGGGTGCCGCCATGGCCGGTAGACGCCGTCTCAAGAAGGGATCGGAGGCGCTGGAGGTCAGCGCCTTCATCAACCTGATCGTCGTGCTGGTGCCATTCCTGCTGTCGACCGCGGTGTTCTCGCGCATGTCGGTGATCGACCTGACGCTGCCCGCCAAATCGGCCAACTACGAAGGCCTCAAGGAGAACGACCTCAAGCTCGAGGTCGTGGTGCGCCATGACGCGATCGAGGTCGGCGACAAGATCGGCGGCCTGATCCAGCGCATCCCCAACACGGCCGACGGCCATGTCGACACCACCACGCTCAACGGCGTGATGTTCGTGGTCAAGAACAAGTTCCCCGCCGTCACCGCGGCGTCCGTGCTGCCCGAGCCCAACATCCCGTACGAGACCGTCGTGCAGGTGATGGACTCGATGCGCACGGGCAAGACCGCCAACGGCGGCACCACGGTGGTCGACGTCGACCTGTTCCCGGCGATCAGCATCGGCGACGCGCCGGTGCGGCATTGAGGGCGCGCCATGAAGCTCACGCCCATCCAGAAGCGCGCCGCGCGCAATGCCCGCCACGGCAACTCGCTCGACATGAACCTCGTGTCGCTGATCGACGTCTTCACGATCCTGATCTTCTTCCTGCTGTCGAACTCCGGCGTCGAGACGCTGCCGGCGGCCTCGGTGCACCTGCCCGAGTCCACGGCCAAGACCGATCCGAAGCAGACGCTGGTCGTGGCCGTCAACGCCAACGAGATCGTCGTCGAGGGCCGCAAGGTCGCCGACGTCGCGCCGCTGATGGCGCCCACCGCCACCGACGACATGATCCCGGGCCTGAAGGCCGAGCTCGACGCGATCGCCGCGCGGCCCGTGGCGCAGGCCGAGAACGCCGCCACGGCCCACTCGGTGACGATCATGGGCGACAAGGACATTCCGTACCAGTTGCTGCGCAAGGTGATGTACACCGCCGCGCGCGCCGACTTCACGAATGTCTCGTTCGCCGTGAACCGGAGGGACTGACATGACAGCCCCCACGCTCACTTTGTTCGCTGCCCCCCGAGGGGTCGGCAGCTTACTCCGGACGGCCGAGCGCCGCGCTGCGCGATGACCGCGATCTCCTTCCGCCAATCGACGCTCCCGTGGGCACTGGCGCACGACGACGAGGAACGCTTCCGCAAGCTGTTCCTCGCGTTGATGGGCTTCGTGATCATCTTCGGGATCGTCCTGCGCTTCATCACGCTGCCCGAGCCGCCGCGCGCCGCGGCGTCCACGCTGCCGCCGATCGCCGCCAAGCTCCTGCTGGAAGACAAGCCCAAGCCGCCGCCGCCCCCGCCGCCCAAGACGTCCGAGAAGATCGAGCCGCCCAAGCCCGACCTGAAGGACAAGTCCGAGCCGGCGCCGCTGCCGACCAAGCCCGTGCCGCGCGAGCGGCCCGTGGTGGAGGCGCGCCAGCCGATCCCGGGCAAGCCGCCGGGCGAGGACCGCGAGGCCGCGCGCAACAAGGCCGCGGGCGTGGGCCTGCTGGCCGCGCTCAAGGACCAGCCGCCCGAAGTGCATGGCGCGCCGCTGGCCGTGCAGCTGAACCAGAACATCGACAAGAAAGGCGCCGGCGTGGGCACCGGCGTCGGCGTCGGTGTCGGGGCCGGCAAGGAACAGGGCCTGCCCGACCGCAACATGATCACGTCCAACGCCGCTGGCGGCTCGGGCGGCATCAACACCGCGGGCTTCAGCCGCGACTCCGGCGGCGGCGGCCTGGCAGGCCGCTCGACGACGCTGGTCGCGGGCGTGGCCGGCGGCGGCGGTGGCGGCGGACCGGGTCTGGGCGGCGCGATCACGGGCTCCGGCGGCCGCGGCACGGGCGCGGGCGTGGGCAAGTCCGGCGGAACGCTGTCCAAGAGCGGCAGCGGCAAGGCGTCGCGCTCGCTCGAGGAAGTGCGCCTGGTGCTCGAGCGCGCCAAGAGCTCGCTGTACGCGATCTACAACCGCGCGCTGCGCGACGATGCTTCGCTGCAAGGCAAGGTGGTCGTCGAGTTCACGATCGCGCCGAGCGGCGCCATCACCGAGTGCCACATCGTGTCGAGCGAACTCAAGAACCCGGAACTCGAACAGAAGCTGCTCACCCGCTTCCGCTCGCTGCAGTTCGGCGCGGAGGACGTCGACACGCTGATCACGAAGTTCCCGCTGGACTTCCTGCCGTCCTGACCAATCGCGCGCCTCGCGCGCGAACGCCGGCCCTCGCGTGGGATCGCGAGGGCCGGCGTTTTTCATTGGTCGGCGCGGCGCGCCCGGAGAGGTCAGGCCTCGCCGGGCGCATCAGCTCAGCCGCGAGCCCTTGGGCAGGCGCGCCGCCAGCCAGTCGTGCACGTCGGCCCGGATGTGGCGGCCGGCCAGCAGGAAATCCTCGAAGCGGCTGGGCACGTACGGCAGGTACAGCAGCTTCATGTGCGCCTCCTCGGGCGTGCGCGCCGCCTTGCGGCCGTTGCACGCGGCGCAGGCGGTGACCAGGTTCATCCAGCTCCATGCGCCGCCGCGGCTCTCGGGCACGATGTGCTCGCACTGCAGGTGACGTTCGCTGAAGCGCAGGCCGCAGTACGCGCAGGTCATGCGGTCGCGCCGGAACAGCTTGCTGGCCGTCACGGCCGTCGTGCGGTCGAACAGGTTCACGCGCGCGGCACCGCGCAGCGCGATGATGGGGTGGACCTCGACCACCGACTGCCGGCCGCTGGCGACGTTCCAGCCGCCGCGCAGCGTGCGCAGGGGGCCGTCGCCGTCGAACCAGGCCACCGCGCCCGCGGCGTGGTGCGTGGCGGCCTGCTCGATCGAGATCCACGCCTGGGGCGTGCCCTGGATGTCCAGTTGCAGGACGTGCTGGTGCGTGGGTTGCATCGCGCTGCCCTCCTTTCGCGGGCGTTCTCAGTCCCGCGCGTAGTGGGCGCGCTCGCTGCCGTCGAAAGCAGCCGGACTTCATGCAGCAGTGGCTGAAATCTCCGCGCCGACCCACACACGCACGGATCGTTGCGGCCGAGCTTCTCGCGCAGTTCCTTGTCGCCGTGGACGACGCGGTCGCCGCGCTTGACCCCCGTCTCGGACGGGTAGCCCTTACGGCGCTTGCTCGTCCTGTGCGTCGTAAAAGCTGACGTCTTCGTGTTCGCGTTTCATGATCGTTCTCCTCACGGTCGGTTTGATGACATGCGCTTGGGGGTGGCCGACCGGAATCGAACCAGCGTCAACGGACTCACAACCCGCGGCTCTGCCATTGAGCTACGGCCACCCCCAAGGGCACGAAATGGAATGAAAGAGGTTCCGGTCACGGGTTCCGGAGCCGCCCAATCGTTGCGGCCGGTTTGCGTCGCGCGGCGTGAGCGCCGGTGCGACTTCGGGTTTCATGGCGCCTCGTGCCGGACTCGAACCGGCGACCTCCCGCTAGACAGGCGGGCACTCTGGCCGCTGAGTTAACGAAGCGTGCGAACAAAAGGTTCCGGTCACGGGTTCCGGAGCCGCCCAATCGTTGCGGCCGGTTTGCGTCGCGAAGCGTGAGCGCTCGGCGACTTCGGGTTGCGCGCTTCCACTTCGGCTGTGTCCCAACGCGAGCCCTCCCGTCGGAGGCGGCGTCTCGCTGCACGATGGCGGGTTTCCCGCCGCGCACATCCCGCGTCGCGTACGCCAGGCGTCGATGCGACGTCGGAGTGCAGGGGCACACCCGAAGTGGAAGAAAACAAAAAGGCCCGGATCCTTTGCGGAATCCGGGCCTCTGGAATTCAGAGAGCGGCAGCGCGTCGTATCAGACGCAGCGGCCTCCCGGATGGGAGCGATCCTCGGACTCGCGATGCTGGCAGGCCTGCCCCGTCGGCAGTGCCCACGTCGGCAGCGGGACGGCGCACGCGAACGCACGCGAGCCCACGAGGGCTTTGGCGTTGCGAAGGGCGATCCGGCTGTTCACGATGGTGTCCTGGTTCGATTCCGTTTCGAGGGTCGCGTCGAGCTAGGGTCTCGGGAGGCGGCCTCGTGCAAAAGATCGTCGCCTTTTCAAGCGACAGGTCGCAGTGTAAATAGTCTTTACGGTTCGCGCAAGGGGCGGGCGACAAATCTGTTGTTCGAGGTCCACGCGCACCATGACGGCGCCCGGCTGCACGTGCTCGCCCCCTGGTGGCGCACAAGCAAATTCGATGAGCTCAAAGAAAAGTTTCTTGCTTGCGTGGCCCGGGTCCCGTTTCCAGAATCCGCCTCATCGCTCGACAGGCTGCGTGCCGCGCTCGAACCGACAATCCCCCGGCCCACTCCTGGAGTCCGCACATGGCACCTGACGTCTCACTCTGGCCGCTGCTCGGCGTGGCCGTGATCATCGCGGGCTTCGTCCTGCGCTTCAACCCGATGATCGTCGTCATCGCGGCGGCCATCACCACGGCCGTCATCGCGAAGTACGACACCGTCCACACGCTGACCGTCATCGGCACGGGCTTCCTCAAGACGCGCAACCTGACGCTCGCGCTGATCCTGCCGCTGGCCACCATCGGCCTGCTCGAGCGCCATGGCCTGCGCCAGCATGCGCAGGCGTGGATCCGGCGCTTCCGCAACGCGTCGGTCGGGCAATTGCTGATCGTCTACCTGGGCGCACGCGAGCTGCTGGCCGCGGTGGGCCTGACCGCGCTCGGCGGCCACGTGCAGATGGTGCGCCCGCTGATCGCGCCGATGACCGAGGGCGCGGCCGAGGCCCGCCATGGCCCGCTGCCCGACAGGATCCGCCACCGGCTGCGCGCGATGGCCGCGTCGGCCGACAACGTGGGCCTGTTCTTCGGCGAGGACATCTTCGTGGCGTTCGGCGCGATCGTGCTGATCACGACCTTCCTGCACGAGGCCGGCATCGACGTCGAGCCGCTGCACGTCGCGCTGTGGGGCATCCCCACCGCGGTCGTCGCGTTCGTCGTGCACGCGTGGCGCCTGCATCGCATCGACGCGGCCCTCGCGCGCGAGCTGGGCCGCGCGACGCCCCCCGCCGACGACGCGCCCGCCGCCTCGAACGGAGCCGCGGCATGAACAACGCCCTCTTCTCGCTCGGCCACCTCTACATCCTCGCCGGCTTCGTGCTGGCCTTCGTGGCGGTGACGACGGCGCTGGATCGCCGGCATCCGCGCCGCTTCGGCAGTGCCCTGTTCTGGGGCTTCTACGCGCTCGTGTTCCTGGTCGGCGACCTGCTGCCGCCGGCGTGGATCGGCGGCGGGGTCGTGGCGATGGCCGTGCTGGCCGGCCTGCGCCGCGTCGCGCCTGGAATGCACGAGGCGCCGTCGCTGGCGGACTACGTGGCGCGCGCCAGGCGCCTGGGCAACAAGCTGTTCCTGCCCGCACTCGCGATCCCCGGCGTGGCGGTGGTCGCGGCGCTGCTGGCCAAGCAGGCCAGCGTCGGCGGCGTCGGCCTGCTCGACAAGGGCAACCCGACGCTCGCCGCGGTCGGCATGGCCAGCGTCGTCGCGCTCGCGCTCGCGTGCTGGCTCACGCGCGAGACGCCCGTGCAGGGCCTGCGCGAGGCGCGCCGCCTGGTCGACGCCATGGGCTGGGCGCTCGTGCTGCCGCAGCTGCTGGCGATGCTGGGCCTCGTGTTCTCGGACGCCGGCGTCGGCAAGGCCGTGGCGTGGGTCGCGACGCACTACATCGCGATGGACGTGCGCTTCGTCGCCGTCGCGGTGTACGTGCTGGGCATGGCGCTGTTCACCATCATCATGGGCAACGGCTTTGCCGCGTTCCCGGTGATGACGGGCGGCGTGGGCGTGCCGGTGCTCGTCGGGATGTTCCACGCGAACCCGGCCTCGATGGCGGCCATCGGCATGTTCTCGGGCTACTGCGGCACGCTGATGACCCCGATGGCGGCCAACTTCAACATCGTGCCCGCGGCCTTGCTGGAGCTGCCGGACAAGAACGCCGTGATCCGCGCACAATGGCCCACGGCCGTCTCCATCCTGGCGGCCAACGTCTTCCTGCTGTACTTCCTGCTGCCGCGCCCATGACCGCCCGCCTGCCCCGCCTCCTGCTGACCGGCTTCGAGCCCTTCGGCGGGGAAGCCGTCAACCCGTCATGGGAGATCGCCCGCGCACTGGACGGCTGGGAATGCGCCGGGCACGTGGTGCGCAGCGTGCGGCTGTCGTGCGTGTTCGGGCAAGCCCTGCGCGAGCTCGACCAGGCGCTCGAGGCGCACGCGCCCGCGCTGGTCGTCTGCCTGGGCCAGGCCGGCGGCCGGCCCGAGATCTCGATCGAGCGCGTCGCGATCAACGTCGACGACGCGCGCATCCCCGACAACCGCGGCCGCCAGCCGGTCGACGACGCCATCGAGGACGACGGCCCCGCCGCGTACTTCTCCACGCTGCCGATCAAGGCCCTCGCGCGCGACGCGCGCGCGGCGGGCTTCGCGGCATCGGTCTCCAACACCGCGGGCACCTTCGTCTGCAACCACGTCTTCTACGCACTGATGCACCGCCTGGCCACGCGGCCGGTGCACGGCCGCGCGCGCGGCGGCTTCGTGCACGTGCCCTACACGCCCGAGCAGGCCGCCGGGCGCGACGTGCCGTCGATGCCGCTGGCCGTGCAGG
>Ga0207427_100212_pt1 | contig 51690 bp, 51 predicted proteins | sample AraplaCL_Cvi_mMS_FD_184268 | JGI IMG/M metagenome (GOLD analysis project Ga0207427, IMG submission 184268) | Arabidopsis root microbial communities from the University of North Carolina, USA - plate scrape CL_Cvi_mMS (SPAdes) (version 2) | ecosystem: Host-associated > Plants > Roots > Endosphere ... | reverse complement strand
TCGACACCGAAACCACCGGCCTGAGCCCCGAGAGCGGCGACCGCATGGTCGAGATCGGCTGCATCGAGATGGACAACCGCCGCCTCACCGAGCGGCACCTGCACTTCTATCTCAATCCCGAGCGCAAGAACGGCGAGGGCGCCGTCGCCGTCCACGGCCTGACCGACGAATTCCTGTCCGACAAGCCGCTGTTCGCGCACGTCGTCGACGAGGTGCTGGAGTTCATCTCGGGCGCCGAGATCATCATCCACAACGCGGCCTTCGACGTCGGCTTCCTCAACGAGGAACTGCGCCGCTGCGGCCGCGAGAAGTTCAGCACGTACGTCAGCGGCATCACCGACACGCTGGTGATGGCGCGCGAGATGTTCCCGGGCAAGGCGAACTCGCTCGACGCGCTGTGCCGCCGCCTGGAAGTCGACAACAGCAACCGCACGCTGCACGGCGCGCTGATCGACGCCAGCCTGCTCGCCGAGGTCTACATCCGCCTGACCCGCGGCCAGGACTCCCTGGTGATGGACATGACCGACGAGCGCGCCAGCGGCGCCGGCCACCTCGGCGGCCCCATCGACCTGAGCGTCTTCACGCTGCCGGTGCTGCTCGCCACCGAGTCCGAGCTCGCCGATCACGACCGGGTGTTGGGCGAGATCGACAAGGCCAGCGGCGGAAAAACAATATGGCGTGCACAAGAGCAAATAGCTGTGGCATAATCCAAGGCTGCCCTGATGACAGGGCGCACCACTTACCGGGTGGTTAGCTCAGCGGTAGAGCACTGCCTTCACACGGCAGGGGTCACAGGTTCAATCCCTGTACCACCCACCAGCAAATATGCTGTTGAATCAAGGACTTAGCGCTTCGGCCTAAGTCCTTTTTTCGTTTTGTGTCCTAAAGGTATCCTCAGTAGCTAGCGCTCATCCCGAGGCAAGTCCGCAGCGAGACAATGCACTCATGGAGCGTTCAGTCTCCGGTTTCGTTTTCACGTTGACGCTTGCGGTCTGCGCGAACGCGGGTGCCACCCCAAGCACGTCGACACCGCCGCCAGCGCAAGTGACGGTCTCTGCGCCGACGACGCGCGCTCCATCGGCTCCGACGCTGTCTGTGTCGCTCGCACCGAAAGAATCTGCGGCCGCCCCGTCAGTCGAGGTGCAACTTCTGCAAGCCGAGCTCGCGCAGTTGAAGTCTTTCCAGAGCGATTTGCTCACAGCGGTGTGGGGCGCCATTGGAGTGTTGACCGCCGTCGTTGCGATCGCGTCTGCTGCTAGCTATTTCAACAATCAGCGTGAGCGGCAACGTGACATCGAAGACATCCGCGCCCACATGGATCGGGTGGTCGCCGAAGGAATTGGTGATGCGCAAAGCAAGCTGAACCAGATTGTCGAGAGCTCGCAGCGTGACCGTGCGTCCTTTAGCCAAATGGCTCTTATTTTCTGCGAGGCACTGACGCGGCTTGAAGTACCGAGCCGGCCTCCAGAAAAGCTAGAAAGCTAGAACCTCCCGCCGTTGAGCTTTTGCACCAAACGGCAATCGCAATTCGTCGGGTGCTATCCGTCGCGGGTGCACCAGAGGCAGAGGTTCGTTCTGCGCTCGAGCCATGGCTGAGATCGATGGTGTCAATCCTCTGGAACGCCCTGCGTACCCAGATCAGAGATGGAACGTCGGCGCTTGTGAGCAGGATTAGACAGAGCGGCTCCGACGATAATTTTTCTCTGAATCGCGTTCGCGACCTCTTCAATGGAATTCTTCCGTCAGGACACGCGGAGCCGCTGACTCCGCGGGAATTAATCGAGTTGTTAGGCTCATTTAAACGGATTCACTCTGAAATGGAACCGAGAGTTGGTCCTATGTTGAACGCGATTATCGATATTTGGATTCCAAGGCTTGTTTTCCTCGAGATGCAATATGAACTGAGTGATATTGATGCTTGGTACGCGTTGCGTTATTCCCCGCCCTGACGGCCCGCTCGCATCTTATTTCAGCGCACCTAGTGAGCCTGCTGCTTGCCACTTTGCGGCCGAGCCGGAACCAAGCGGTTCGCTACTGCACGCCAGACAAGCTGACGCCGCCAGCCGCTGGCAGCTGTATGCGAAAGACTTGCATGGTTCTTGGCTGCAGAGTCGTCTCTTGCGAAACGCTGACGCTGGGGCACACGAAGCTCTCATTCTGCAGCTGAATCACATGCGGTCCGGCCGGCAGGTGAATGTCAATTCGCTCTCGAACGCCGATGCTGAAAGCCCGCGCGCTGTCGATGTTGACCTCGTGCGTGCAACCGCCTCCCCCGAAGCCCCAATCACGCAGAAATCGGATCGTGCCATCACCCGGCGCCGTGGCTGCACCGACTAGGTGTCGCTGGAAAATTGCCTTGGGCTCGACAGCCACGCCACCATCAGGATCGAGCGGACGCGATGCGCAGCCCGGAAGGACGACGGCAAGCATCGCCAAGAAAGGCGGTCGGTGCATAAGGGCCCCTTCAATCCAGATGGGCGAACCAAACAGTTCGAGTCGCTCAAGCGCAAGGTCGGCCCGTCAATTCCCTTGGCGCAAAGCGAGCCGAAGTTCGAGGCACCAGAGATCAGGGCCTCGATTGGCCTGGGAGCACGGTGCGATGCAGCCAGAAGGCGGTGGCTCGCAGCGCCACCTGGCGCAGTTCGTCTTCGTCCTTTGGTTTGACCACGTAGGCATTGACGCCAAACTCATAGCTCAACAACTTGTCCGCCTCCTCGCGCGAACTCGTGAGCACGACTACGGGCATGCGCTTCAGCATGAGATGCGCTCTGCACTGCCTGAGCACCTCCAGCCCGCTTTCTGCTCCTAATCCGAGATCCAGGAACATCACGCAGTGTCGACCGGCGAGTTCCGAGTCGCAGTACTTGATGAGTTGTCTGGCGGCCGTCGCTCCTTCGAACTCGAGTACCTTTACTTGGCCGACCATGCGGGCCGCATTGGCGATGACTCTGCGATGGGCAGCGTCATCCTCGACTACGATGAGGGTAGGCAGCATGGCACTACTGTAGCGTTTGGAGCCGCACCGCGGCGACCGAAAGCCCGCTCCAGGAATGGATCGCGGGCTTTCACCTTTGCGGGTTCTGCGCGCGCGTAAGCGGACGCTACCTCGTCGTGCGCGGGCGATCATGTCGTATGGTGAACCCATATCCGCCTGAAGAGGGCGCGGGAATCTTGTGAACCGCTGATGCCGGCGCGTTGCGCCTTGTGTGGGGATCGCCGCGAGACAGCCGCGATGGCGGCCGACAGGAGTGGATGCAGCGACACTGGAACCATCACGGCGGGCCCGCTTGGAGAGCGAACGGCCTCCTACTGCGGCTTGCTCGTGAAGAATGCCCTGCGCCGCTTGGTGCACCAGGGTTCCTTGGACGAGTTTCGCGCGAGCCGACTTCTGAGCCCTCATCGTTACCGACTGTGCAAGCGAGCGCATTCGCTCCCTTGCCACATGCGCTTGCTGGTGAGTGTCGACCTAGGCCTGCAGGAGAACGCCGACGTGCAGCGTGCTCGTCCGTTTGCTTATGAGGCCGGCGCTGCGGTCTCGCAACGTTTTTAGCGACGCGCATGGGCGTGAAGCTTGCTGGCGATACTTGCAAACAAGGAGAACGAGATGGCAACGTATGGCAAGAAGGCGGGCGACAAGGTCGAAACCGCCATGGACGAACGCAAGAGAGGGGCGCTGAAGAGCGGCCGATCTGGCAAGACCGTGACGAGCCGCAAGCAGGCCATCGCCATCGGTCTGTCGGAAGCGCGCGAGGCAGGCGCCAAGGTGCCGGCCAAGAAGAGTGCTGGGAAGACGGCTGCGAAAAAGGCCCCGGCGAAAAGGGCCCCGGCGAAAAAGGCGGTAGCCAGGAAGGCCCCTGGCAACAAGGCGGCTGCAAAGAAAGCGCCTGCCAAGAAAGCGCCTGCCAAGAAAGCGGCGGTGAAGAAGGCTCCGACGAAGCGGGCGTTGCCAAAGAAGGCGGCGGCGACCAAGACTGTCGCAAAGAAGGCGTCGCGCAGGGCCACGAAGGCATCTTGACCGTTCGCATCCGAGATCGCGGCACCCTCGACTGTGCATCGGGATGCCGCGATAGATGGTGATCGACGAAATGGGGTTGGGTTGGAGCGAGCCTGGCCTCCATCATTTCGTGATGTGGACGCCTCGAAGTTCACGGCGGGCATGGCCTTGCAGCCGCGCACATGATGCCTGCCTGTGCCCACGCACGTTCAGTCACGCCCACGGTGCGAGCAGGCACGGGACGGTGGCGCGAGAGTCTGGGCTCGCGACCAGGAGGGCGCGTCCGCGGTCGCCCGACGACTCGCCGCGCCGGCGCAGGGGCCCGATGGTGGGATGGACACTCGGGCGCTCAGCATGCTAGCTTGCGTGACTAACCTTCATGGGTTCGGCCAGACGGAGGCTCGCATGCAGCAATCAGGTTTGTTTGTCGCCCTGGTGCTCTCCTGCACCCCTGCGGTCAGCCAGGCGTTGTCGGACGATGCATACATCGTTTCCGACGTGGGCGTGGTCAGGCAATTCAACACCAATATCCCGCTGGTCTTCGATGAATCCGGCATGGGCGACGCGTCCGTCGCGTGGCATGAACGAGCGGTCGGAGATCCGAGTCCACTGAGTCCCCATGGCCCCTATGCCATCAACTCGTCAGCGTCGCTGGCGGCGAACGGCATCTCTGCCCCGCACATATATTCCATTTACACGAACGCAACGTGGAATGATTCGATCACCATCGGCGGCGCTCGCGCTGGGGCAAGTGGAAGCGTCACGGTTCAGTTCTACAACAACACGCTCATACGGTTTCCTGTCCCGCAGGGCGACTTGGAAATCGCGACCGGATACTTCCAAACGGCGTTGGGCTCCAAATCAGTCGGCACGTCGCGTAGCTTCATCAGCGAGCATGCGCAGCCCCCGACGGATTCCAGCGCCACCGATTACTATGACAACGGGTTCAACGTCAACCGGGTCGACGGCTTCACGAAACTATTCACCGAAACGGTTCCGTTCACGGTGGGCGTACCCCTCTCGCTACAGGTCCTCGCGTTCTCGAGTGTGAATCTGACCTGCAACCTCACCTGCGATATTGCCGACACCGCCATCAGCAACTCTTCCGACCTCCCGGGGTACGGCTGGTACTGGGGCGGAATAGAGTCGATCGATGTCGACGGCGAGCAGGCCGCGGGATCGACCCTCGACGGCTTCACCGTCGTCTCGGCTTCGGGCTTCGACTACACGAAATCCTATATTCCTACGGTGCCCGAGCAGCCGGCCTGGATGGCGCTGGGATTCGGTGGCCTGCTGCTCTACTGCCTTCGACTCCGGCAGTCGTCGTCACCCGCGAGCAAGGCGTAGGCGTTTCACCCCGCGCGCCCCCTACTGGCCGTGGAACTCCCGACCCATTCACGGTCGCTTCGAAACTCCGGTCGGGCCGCGCCTCGACCCGCGAACCCAGCGCCGGCCAGCGGCACCATGGCATTTAGTCGCTTCCAATGTCCTGAAGCGTTACGTAAGGGGCCTCCTCTGGTCGTCTAAGGCAGTCTCCGGTAAGCAACCGTTTGCCCCCGAACGCTGCTGGCCGCACGCTCGGTCCCATCGCCACTGCCGTGAGCGCGCCCACCCTCGCATGAACTGCACCAAGCGTGGGGCCGAGGGCCGCGCGTAGTCTCGCGCGACCAATGAAGGCCGACCTCCGCTCTTCTGCTCAAAAATACGGAAAGATCCGGCTCCGCAGGCTTTTACGCGACAACCAGGATCTTGCAAGTGTAGAGGTGCTTCAGCCCCTTGACGTCGCCATTGCTCAGGTGGGGCGCCCGCGTCGTCCGGCCCGTATTGACCATGGTCAGGCGCAGGCTCCGGGCGGCGAGCGTCATCTCGTTGTACATCATCACTGAATCGAAATCGCATTCGCCCAGGTGCACAATATTGTTGTCGGTCAAGGCCTCCTGGTAAGCGCGGCGGTGCTGTTCCATGGCCTCCCGGTTCATGGCGATCTTGGGTGCCTCGCCCCCGCTGATCGACTTCCTTCGCGTCAGCCCGGGCTTGACAGGCTCGGAGGAGACTTTTTTCGCTGAGGCAGAATCGAGGTCGCGCACGACAGAGGTTGTCGCAACTGGCGTCTCGATTCGAGAGGCTGCGGGAACCATGTTGACGCCAAAGTGTTCGAGCAGCGTCTCGTCGAGACGGTCGGCAGTCGTTGCCATTCTCCCGAAGGCACCCCACGGCCCCTTGGAATGCAGCTGCTCATGGTGGAAGCCGAGCGCATGCAACAACTCGTGCTGCATGGTTGCCTTGTGCGCGCCTGTAATGCCGTGCGCGCCCTTTCCCTTGGTGTAGCCGATGGTCTCCGAGCCCCCGCGCGTACCCTTGACGGCCTGCAGGTAGTCGCTATCGGAGATGCCTTTTTCCACCAGCAGCGGAAAGCCGATGACGCTGTTGATCTCGAGCAGCCATTTCTCGGTCTCACGAGTGTCAGCGACATACGGAACGCGGCTGTCGGGCCAGGCCTTGTGCGGGGAGATGACGGCCATGGGGAGCTCCTGCGTGGCGCGACGGTGTCGCAAAGCTCAATCTTCGAGATACGGCAGGGGGTTTGTCAACGGTGATAACGCCTTCGCCAATGCTGACTCGCTTGGACGACAGATCCGCGAGTCCGAATGTCGCCGAGTGCGGCCTGTGCGCATGGGGCTGTACGCCAATATGGCGCGCAAATGCGACGAGCCTGCTCGGCCCTCGCTGCGAGTAGCGTTAAGCGGCAGCTGCTGTCGCTCGCAAAGGCGATCAATTTGCTACGCGCGGCGCGCAAAAAAGGTGGCACCTCCCGTGAGACACGATGAGGGGCCAGAACACCTGCGCCGTGCGGCACAGGTGCCTGCTCAGGGAGGATAAGCAGGGCCGCAGAGTCATACTCGCGCGGCGGGCGCTGTTTAGCCCAATGACTCGAACGCCCGCCGTTCCAATTGCGTCAGATGCGCCGCAAAGCCATCGAGCGCCCGCCCGATGCGCCGGGCGCTCGTACGCACCCTGACCGCATTGGTCCATCGAATCGTCGCGCCGTGCCCGTGGAGGCGGCCCACCAGTTCGATATCTTCGCGAGAAGACAGCGGAGCGAAGCCGCCCACGCGTTGATAAGCGACGGCGGACACACCCAGGCTCGCACCATGGATGTGCCGATGATGCTCAGCATCGACGTACCCGGCTTCGTACGCCGCGCGCGCCTCCGGGCCGTAGTCGCCCCAGTCGTCGATGTAGACGATGCCGCAGACGGCGTCGGCGGCCGTGTCGACCTGGCGCGCAAGCCAATCGGGCGCGACAGCCGAGTCGGCGTCGGTGAACGCCAGCCAGCGCGCGCCCTGGGCGATCAGCGCACTGGCGCCGGCCGCGCGCGCAGCGCCCACATTTCGCGCGTCGATCGTGATGCAGCTGGCACCGTGGTCGGCTGCGAGCGGCCCGGTGGCGTCGCTGCACGCGTCGAGCACGACCACGATGGTGACCGCCTCACCCTTGAGTCCCGGATGGCTCGCCGCAGTTCTCAGGGCATCGAGGCAGGGCACGATCGTCGCCTCTTCGTCGTTTGCCGGGACGACGACGCCGATCATGCGATTCCCTCGCGTTGCGCAATCGACGACGGGTCGGGGCTCCAGATATCGAGCAGGAAGTCGTCATCCTCGTAGTGCGAGACGCGATTCAGTGCCGTACGCTGTTGCAGAAGCTCGTGCACCTGCGCCCCGGCACGATGCATGTCGGACTCGGGTCGTCGCCAGTGGCAGGCCAGCAGGTTGCCGTCGCTGCGTAGCGAGGCGCGGCAGGCCTCCGCCGTCCGCGCCAGGTCATCCTCTGAGAGGTAGTAGCCCAGCTCCCCGATGACGATGAGATCGAATGATCCGTCGGGCCAGCTGTCCGGGACGCGCGCGTGGTGCACTTGAACATTGCGCGCGACCGCGAGTCGCTTGCGCGCGGTCTGCACGGCGGCGCTACTGGCATCGCTGGCCACGACCTGGCCGCAACGCTGGGCGAGCGCTGCGGTTAGCTCGCCAGCCCCGCACGCTGGCTCGTAGGCACGCTCGTAGCGTTCGCGCGGCAACGACGCCAGCGCCAGTGCGCGCTTGCGCCGCTCATACCAGCGCGTGCGTGTGCGCCAGGGGTCGGCGTCGCGCCGAAACAGCGCCTCAAAGTGAACCGCATGGGTGTCATTGATGAGCGAGTTCACATTGACTCCGGTGCGATGAAGATCTCGAAGGGCCGCAGCAGGCGCGTCAGGGCCCAATCCGGCAGCACGGGGGGGCGCTGCTCTGACGGCGCATCGACGAGCTGGCTGCCGTGCGCGGCAATGGCGTGTGACTTGCGCTCCCGCGCTTGCGTATCCATCGCGACGCGCGACATGCGCTGCCAAGGTACCCGCACGTCGCCCGGCTCGGCCCAATGCCACATCCAGACCGGCAGCTCCCACAGGTCACAGCCGTGCCGCGCCGCGGCGCTGGCGGCCGCACGCCCGGTGGCCTCGTGGTCCGGGTGGCCGTCGAGCCGCCAGGTGGCCAGCACGACGTCGCCGGGACGAATCAGCGCCGCCAGTCGCCCCGCGAGCTGGTGCTCGTTGTTCGTAATGGCGCCGTCCGGTAGCCCCAGCTCGTGCGGATGGGACGCGACGCCCAGGCGCACCAAGCCCGCCGCGCGTTCTTCGCGCCGCCGCCTCGCCAGCATGCTTGGCGTCCAGACAAGCGAGTCGGGATGGCTGCCTTCCCCATCGGTGACGCCGATGACCTCGATCGTGCGTCCAGCGCGAGCCAGCAGGGACAGCGTGCCGCCACAGCCCAGCACCTCGTCGTCGGGATGGGGTGCGACGACCACGACGCGGCGGCCGGCAGGAACCAGCTGGTGGATGGACATCGGGCTCAGACTGGCAAGTCCCCCCCAGCTGCGCCAACTGCGTTCAGGCGTGCCGCGACCATGGATCGTCCGATCGCCGACGCGTTCGTCCAGAAGTTCGCCCTGCGAGCGCGTCACAGCGTCCATGCGTTCTCGCCTCCGGTGGCGACGCGTTCGCCCAGAACCGCTAGGTCGCGTTCGCCGTGGCACTGGCGCACGAAGACGGGCAGGTCGGCCGCGCGCCGCGCGAATCCCGCGTCTAAACAAAGAGGTGCCGCGCCGAGTGCGCGTGTGGCGTGATGCAGGACCAGCTCGCAGGCCTCATCCGCCGCGGCGCGCGTGCGCAGGGCCAAGGTCTGGGCATCGCCGCGCGGGTGGGCATCGACCCAGTGCGCTGCCTCCCGCAGCAGCGCCGCACAGGTAGTCAGTACGCGGTCGACGGTGCCGAGCGCGAGCAGCCGATGCCAGCCCGCCTTGTCGCCCGCTTGGGTGGCGCTGCCGCGCAGCGCCTCGGCGATCGCGCAGGCTCCGCCGTGCCAGCAAGCCGCGATGCCGATGCCGCCTTGCCAGAACCCAGGTCGCGTCAGGTAGAAGCGCTCCGCGCCGATCAGCCGCGCCGGTACGCGGTCGAATCGCACGCAGACGCTGTCGCTGGCGCGCATCCCCACGGCCTGCCAGCTTGCGTCGTCGAACGACACGCCCGCCTGCGCAAGATCGACTCGCGCGAGAAAGGGCCCGCGGCCATCGGGCGCCCAAACGGTCAGCAGCGCTGCGTCCAGTAGCCGCGCACCGGAACACCAAGCCTTCGTGCCGGACAGGCTGCAGGCCGCGTCGCCGGAAGATTCGAACGTGACGCGCGCGCCTGGCGACTCCGCCGCCCACATGCCCCAGGTCTTGTCGCGCCGCGGCACGGGCTCGCCGGCCTCTGCCAGGATGGCGAGCGCATCCGTGTGGCCTTCGTACAGCTTGACCAGCGCGAGGTCGTGCGCGGCGACGGCGGCCAGCGCGCGCCAGCGCTCCAGCGTTCCGCCTGCGCCGGGTCGTGGCAATTCGGTCAGCCCGTCCAGCATGAGTGCACGCAGCAAGGCGCCGCGCGCGCTCGCACTGTCGCCAAGTGCGCCTGTCGACGCGGCCAGCGCTTCGCGCAGGGACAGCGAGACGGCGCGGACAGACATGAGGGCGTTCCTGAGGCGATGCGGGTTCGGACTAACGCCTCAGCAAGCGTCACGCCCGGATCAGGCACGCTTGCCATCCGCCGCACGGCGAACCAGGCTCATCGCCCAGTGGGCAAGCTGGCGCGCGGCCTTGGCGATCGCGCTGATGTAGAAGATGCGCATCAGCATGCATGTACTCCTGTCGTCTTCGCCTCGCATCCGCTGAACGCGGGTTCAGCCTTCGGGCGTCGCTGGCCCGCTTTGCGTTCGCTGGGACTTCACCATCCCACGAACATTCATGCCGGCAAGGCAAACCTGCAGCACGACAAGTCCGAGGGCGCCGGCATGCCAGCCCCAGGCGATCCACAGGACGTTGCTTGCCAGGAAGAGCCAGAAGCCCGCGCTGCGCCGCTGGCGATGAGTCGAGCCGACGAGCCAGGACGCGGTCACGGTGACGACCATTGCAGGCCATTGCACGGCAGCGAGAAAGTCGGGCATCGTTGCATCCGATGGTTTGGATGGTCTGCCAAGGCAAATCGAACACCTGTCACCAGTGTCGGGCGTCTGCTTTGCCGCACGGGCAGCGCGCGGCGCACTGGCCACGACCCGTTCAACCTCTCATCGATCGACTTTCATGGACAACACCACCCCCTCATCGCCCAGCACACTCTCGGACGCTCCGCCGCTGGCGGGCGTCGAACCCTTTCCGACGAGCACGGATGCTGAACGTGTGGCGCGCGCGTCTGACGGTTCCAATCGCTCAGCTCAGGGTGCCAGCTCCTCTTCGCCTGATGCCAATGTCACGCCAGCGGCGTCGATGGCGGAGCGACTGATCCAGCGCGCGACAACCGGGGCGCACGGCGCAGTCGAAGGCGCCTGGGCCAAGGCGGGCGAGTTGGCGGGCGGCCTGCAGGGCGGCGCCGGCAGGCTGACGGAAAAGCGTGACGAGTGGATCGAGTCCGCGCGCGAGGCGATCCGCCAACATCCCTTTGCCGCCATCGGAACGGCGGTGCTGATCGGTCTGGCGCTGCGCAGCCTGTCGTCATCGCGCGACCGTTGAGCTCGCATCGTGCGTTCGCACGCGACGCCGCGCGTTGGTGCTTCTTTGCTGCCCACCGGTATCGCTTCATCACAAGGAGACGCCTATGTCAGACGACCTGAAAAACCGCGGTCCGGCGGACCGCTCGCGCATCAGCCTCAGCGAAGAGCACGAAGTCCGCTACTGGACGCGCGCGCTGGGCGTCAGCAAGGAACGGCTGGCTGCCGCAGTTCAGGCTGTGGGAAGCAGCGTCGACCGCGTGCGTGCCCATTTGGGTGGGAGCCGGTCATGAGCGATCCGCACCGCCATCCTGACGACCACCCGCGCCGGGCGCAGCCGCTGCAACCCGACAAGCCAGGCAGCGGCCATCGAACTGATTCGGGCGACGACGAGCCTGTCCAGACCGATTCGACTCGCAAGGCGGTGCAGCAGGAGGACGCTGCTGTTGACAACGTTCGCAAAGGCTACGACTGAATTGCCGCGCGCGGAAACGCATGATGCCCACGGGCGGCTGCTCGCTGTGATTGAGGGGCCGCGCGGCAGTGCGAACAAGGCTGAAGTTCGATGCAGACAGCGTCGCGCTATCGCTGCATCAGGTGCTGCCCACCGGGCAGCGCACTTCCGTTCGACTTCGGCTTTCGGCCCAGCACGCTCGGCGCCGATGGCGATCCAGTGGATGTTTTGGTGCCGATGGACGAGTGCGAACAGGCGAGCTCGCGCATTGACCGAGTACAAACAGGCGGCATGCGGGTTGCCTCCTGGACGCTCTTATCGAATTGACTCCTGGCTCGGAGGCCCGATGACAGCCACTTTGTCTCATTCCCTGGTCGATCGTCCACCCACGGCGAGAGGTGCACATCTGCGCGTACCGCTCGTTGTTCTTTCTCACCTGCGCTGGGCCTTCGTGTTCCAACGCCCTCAGCATCTTCTGACGCGCCTGGCCAAGGACTTTGACGTGTATTTCATTGAGGAGCCAGTGTTCGAGGAGGGCACCCCGACGCTGAAGCAGAGCCTGAAACCGGGTGGGGTCGAGGTGCTCACGCCGGTCACCAGCGTGGCGGACTGGGGATTCAACGATGCGCAGATGGCTGAAATGAAGCCGCTCATTGCTGAATTCATGAGCGAGCGCGGCGTTGTCTCTCCCATTGTCTGGCTCTACACCCCGATGGCGCTGCCGCTGGTTGCCGACCTCGAGCCGCGTGCGGTCGTCTACGACTGCATGGATGACCTCGCATCGTTCAAGTTCGCGCCGCCCGAGCTGCTCGAGCGTGAGAGGCAACTCATGGCTTTGGCCGACGTCGTTTTCACGGGCGGCCCTTCGCTGTACGAGGCCCGCAAGAATGGACATTCGAACATCCATTGCCTGCCCAGCGCCGTCGATGCGCGGCACTTCGAGCCGGTCAACCTCGATGCAAACTCACCCGAAAGCAAGGCTGCCAACGTCCTGCACCGCGAAATGGGCCGTCCGCGGCTCGGATTTTTCGGCGTGATCGACGAGCGACTCGATATCGACCTGGTGGCGAATGTTGCGGATGCCCGCCCCGAGTGGCAGATCGTGATGGTCGGACCTGTTGTCAAGATCGACCCTGCAAGCTTGCCGCAACGCGCCAACCTGCACTGGGTCGGCATGCAGCGCTACGAGTCGCTGCCGTACCTGCTGGCGCAGTGGGACGTCTGCCTACTGCCGTTCGCACTCAACGAGGCCACGCGATTCATCAGTCCGACCAAGACGCTCGAGTACTTGGCTGGCGGCAAGCCGGTGGTGAGCACGCCGGTTCACGATGTGATCTCGCTCTACGGGTCGGCCGTCCGCATTGGTGCCACGCCGGAGGACTTCGTTCAGGCGGTTGAGCAAGTGCTTGCCTTGCCCGCATCGGAGCGCGAGACCTGGCGCAAGACGGCTCAGGCGCTGGTGGACGGCTGCACCTGGGACGACACGGCACACCGTATGAGCAGTCTGCTCAACGTCTACGCGAGGATCTCCGGCGCAGAGCCGATTCAGATGGAACGTTCGCTCAACGAGCCACCACTCCACGTCGCCCCGTCCGAAGCAGCCGGCGTGCTCTTGCCGAAGGTCGTCGTCCCGGCGCACGGCACGCGCGTTCTGGCGTCGTGAGGTGCATCGCGCGTGATCATCGACGCCCACCTCCACTGCACCGGCGATGAGACCACGTCCGGGGTGCTCGATTCACTGGACGATGCCGACATAGACGTGGGCGTACTCATCGCACCGTTCCTGAGCAACGGGTATTCGATGGCTGATCCCGAAGCCATCCGCCGCGCCAATGAGCACCTGTCGAGATTGGTGGCTGGCCATGCTGATCGTCTGGTCGGCATGGCCATCGTCAACCCGGCCCTGCCAGGCGCGGCCGATGAGCTGCGCCATGCAGTGGAGACGTTGGGACTGCGCGGTGCCAAGATGGTGCCGTCGGGTTGGTATCCCGAGGACGCGGCGGTGCAACCGACGTTTGCGGTGGCTTCCGAACTGGCGCTGCCGCTGCTGTTCCACAGTGGCGTCTTCATCGACGGCCGCTCCAGCCGCTTCTGTCGCCCAATCGGCTTCGAGCCATTGCGCGATCATCCCGGTGCGCGCGTCACGCTGGCGCACCTGGGCTGGCCCTGGACGGACGAGGCTATCGCGCTGGGACTGATCGACCGCATCCACGGCGTGCCCGAGGATGAATGCGCATTTCGCTTCGACCTGTCTTTCGGCGCGCCTCCTCCATACCGCCATGAGGTATTGGCCAAAGCGCTCGAAGTCCTCGGTCCCGGCCTGCTTCAGTTTGGCTCGGACTGCTTCCTCCCGTGTCCGGGTGAGCAGATCGCCGAGCGGCGCGACTGGCTGCGCAACCTTTTGGCCGAGTTCGACCTGGGTGCCGCGGCGCTGGAGCGCGTCTGGTCGGGGACGGCTGCAGCGTGGCTTGGCTTGGCCGCCTCTGCGCAGCCTTCGCGCGCTGCCGGGAGTGCCCGGGGCACGCGCGCGCGGGACGATGCCGATCACGTGAACTCGCCACGCCACCGCGCCGGCCGTCGCAAAAACAGCTGGCTGGGTGCGCGTCCTTATTCCCTTACCTGCTGCTGAGAAGATGCCCATGCAACGCGATCCGTTCTCCAGCGCCCGCTCGCCCGGACGCATTCACGTGCTGGAAGTCATCGGCAACGCCATCGTGGGCGGCATGGAAACGTATGTCGAGCGGCTTGTGCAGAACCTGCCTCCAGATCGTTTCGCCATCACGGCCCTGTGCCCATTCGAAAGCCAGTTCACCGAGCGCCTGCGCGCCTTGGACGTTGAGGTGCTTGTCACGCCGATGCCGGACGATCCTCCGTGGCACTCCGTCCAGATGGCTTGCGCCATGATCAAGGCGGGTGCCATCGACCTGCTGCATGCGCACCTGCCCAACGCGCACGTGCTGGCGGGCATCGCCGGCCGTCTAACCGGCAAGCCGGTGCTGGCCACGCTGCATGGCCACAAGGTCGGCATGCTGGATCTGGAAGTCCATCGCAGCGCAGGTACGCATTTGAGCGTCGTCTGTCGTCAGAGCTATTTTCATGCGCTGGGTCTGGGTGTCAGTGCCGGCCAGCTCAGCTGCAATCCCAACGGCGTCGATACCGAGGCGTTCCAGCCCCGCGCGCGGCCCAAGGACGGCCTCCGCAGGTCATTGGGCATCGCTGCGGACGCGAAGATAGTGGGCTTTTTGGGGCGACTCTCGCCCGAGAAGGGCCCTGAGGTGTTCTTGCGTGCGGCGCTGCTGGCGCACGAAAAACTGCCTGACGCCCATTTCGTATTGGTGGGCGACGGCCCGCTCGCACCCACGATTCGCGAATCGATCACTCGGTTGAAACTCGAGGGTCGTGTCCATCTGGCCGGGCTGCGCCGAGACATTCCGGCAGTGCTCAACGACCTCGACGTGTTGGTGTCGAGCTCGCACTCGGAAGCCATGCCGCTGGCGGTGATGGAGGCGATGGCCAGCGGCCTGCCCGTCGTCGCCACGCGCGTGGGCGGGCTGCCCGACATGATCGACCAGGGCGGAGCGGGTTGGCTGGTGACACCCAATGACTTTGAAGAGATTGCCACGCGATTGCAGCAAATCCTGGGCGTGCCGGGCGAGCTGACGCGCATGAGCGCCGTCGCGCGTCAGCGCGCCGTCGAAAAGATGGCGCTGTCCGACACGGTCGAGAAGATGGCAAGCCTCATGACGCGGCTGGTCGCGGGCCGCGCGACGCAGCGCGACATCAGCGCTGTGGTCAACGAGCCGGGGCGTCGTCGCATGACGTCTTCACGGGGTGCCTCGGGGGCTGTCGCAGCCGCCAACGGCAGCGGCGGAGACGTGCACGCGCCCGACTGAACGGCGCTTCAGCTCTGGTTCTCGCAGTCGGTTTCTGCGCCCAGGGCGGCCGAGACCTGCAGCGCATCGACAGCGTCGTCGACGGCGGCGTGTGCGCTGCCCTGCAGCATGCGGGCAAAGCCGGCATGCCGCCCTCGCAGCACCTCGATCGACCCGGTGTCGACGACGCGACCCGCATCCATCAGCACCACGCGGTCGAAGTATGAGAGCAGGCTCATTCGATGCACCGAGGCGACGAGACAGGCGCCGGGGAAAGTGCGGGCCAGGCGTTGGTGCACTTCGGCCTCGGTGACTGGATCAAGCGCACTCGTGGGCTCGTCCAGGAACACGATGGAGCTGTCGGCCGCCGCAATGGCACCGCGCGCCATGCACAAGCGCTGGCGCTGTCCGCCCGACAGGTTATTGCCCCGCTGCGCAACCGGAAATTCCAAGCCGCCGTGTAAGCCGTCGAGCACGGGCTGAAAAGCACTGCCGTCGATTGCCGGGGCGATGCGCTCGGCCGCGAGCATGGCTCCGAAGTCGAGGTTTTCGCGCACGGAGCCTTCGAACACGTCGGCCTCTTGCGGGATGAGCGTGGCGAGCGACGCGAGGTCGATCGCGTCCGAGTTCACAGCACCGTCCACCTCGATCTCGATGTGCGCCGCGGCATAGAGCCCGGCCAGCACGCGCATCAGCGAACTCTTGCCCGAGCCGCTGCCGCCCACCAGCGCCAGGCGCTCGCCGCGACGGAACTCGAGCTCGGCGACGCCCAACGAAGGCGCGTCCGGATTGGCCTTGGCGTGGCGGAACGACACATCGCGAACGACGATGCGTTGCCAGTCGCGCGGCAACGGCACCGGCGCGGGAGTCATCGGCGCCTCGAAGATCGGGCGCGCGCTCTCGAAGTTCGTCCGGGTGTGTGCCAGGCCCTGGAGCTGGCCCGCCATCGCGCTCGCGACGTCGGCGGTCTGGCCGGCGTACTGGTGCACCATGAACACCGCGCCGATCGCCAGCCCAGCGCCAAGGTGGTGGGTGGACACCCATACGTAGCCGATGACCAGCGACCAGGTCAGCGTGGTGCTGACCAGGTCGACCATGCACCACTTCCACTCGGTCAGCGAGATGATCTTGCCCAGCGGTTCGAACGCGGCCTGCATGCGTTTGCGCAGCAACGCGGCCGAGGCTTGCTGCAAGCGCAGCGCGAGGATGGTGCCCATGTGGCCCAGGAAATCGGACATGCCGGCCGCGTAGCGGCGCTCGAGATCCATCTCGCGCGTGGTCAGCCGCATCAAGGCCTTGTCGAACCGCGTGCTGAGGCACGCCAGGGTGACGTAGCCTGTCAGCGCCGCGAAGCCAAGCGCGGGCGACAAGAGCGCCAGCGCGAGCAGCGGGCCCACAAAGTTGACGATGCTGTGGAGGTAGACGAACTGGTTCTGGGCGAAGTCATATAGCGCACCGGTCGCTTGTCCCGCGCGCTGCTGCATCTCGCTCGAGTGATGCTTCTCGTGCCAACTCAGCGGGGCGCTGGCGAGGCGGGCATACAGGGTTTCGGACAACGACTGGCGCACGCGCATGCCGACCGTTCGCTCGAGTACGCGGCCGGGGCCGTGGAGGAGCCAGCAGCCGACATACGCGGCCAGGACGCCGGCCACCCAGGCGAGCGCATGTCGCATCATGGACGGCCCGCCGGCTTGCAGCGAATCGACCGCCTTGGATGCGCACCAGGGAACGACCAGCTTGATCACCTGCGACCCGACGAGCAGGAACATGGAGCCGGCAAGAGCCAGGCGCGCGCCGGCGGCGTGACGCCACACGTTGCGGTACAGGCCGTCGTCCACGGGGTTTGCGGGCGCGTCCGGGGCGCCTTCGAGGCGGCAGGAGTGAGGGAGGGCGTTCACGGGCACGGAGCGTTCAACGACGCCCAGGTGACGCCGGTTGACACGATACGGGCGGTTCGCCTGCGGGAAAGCCTCGATCAAACCATCGCGCGTGCTGCTGTTCGATCGAACGAAGCGTCCGCGGTGCGAATGGACCGCAGCGGCGGGGGCTCGCCGGGCTCCGATTCATAATCGATCAGGTAGCGCGACAGCGCATTGTCCAGGCTGGGAAGCATGCCGCCAGCCGATTCGGCATATGGCGTATCGGCTATCTGCTCTCTCACCCCATGGACGAGCGATTCGTCGTGGCCGGCCAGTCGAGCCGCGCGTCGAACGAATGCCCACCACGTGCTTGATTCGCCGTGGGTCAGCCACCAGTCGCCGACCTCGCCATCGATGAGCAGGTCCAACGCGGCTTGCACTAGATCGGGGATGTACGTAGGCCACAGGCGCTCGGTAGCGTCCAGATGCTGGGGCTGGCCGCGCACGAGGGAGGCTAGTGAAGCCGAAAGCGCATCGTCCTCGCCCGTCCACGGGCCGAACGGCCGGCCCGTGTGCACGTGCAAGTCGCGTTGGTCGCTGTCGAGCCGCTCCGGTCTCGAGGCTGTCGGGGACGCTGCCGCGTGTATCACCAACCTGAGCACGGCGGCGCGTGCACAGGCCTGCGACAGTGCCAAGGCCTGCGGACCTTCGGGGGCGGTGTCGACCACAGCCCAGGCCTGGCGGGTTTGCAGGAGGTTGAGCACCGCATCGGGTGCGAGCAGATCGATCGAGATTAGCCGTTCATAGGGAAGGCCCCGCATGTGGGACAGGCGGGCAAACGCGTGCGCGATCGCGTTGCGGCCCACGATCAGCAGTGTCGGCCCCGTGGCGGGCAGGGCGGTGACAGCGCCATGTGGCGCCACGTTCAGGCGCAGGTCCCGTTGCCACCATCCCACGCTCGCGGTGACAGCGCGAATGGTCCTGCTTGGCTGCTCGCCGCGCCCCAGCGCGCCAGCCAGGCGACCGAGCGCTGTCAACCTGGGTGGATCGCTGCGCGCATCCCACAATCCGGGCTCATAGTGACCGTTCTCGCGCGTCAGAAGGCTACTCCAGTCGACGGTGCCGAAGGCCGCCCAGGCGGTCACGGCAAGCACGTCGATGCCGTCGCGCCGGGCTTCGACCGCGGCCGTCCAAGCTTGTTGCAACCACCGCAGCTGCTCTTCTCGTGTGCAGCCCATGTGCACTTCGGTGATCGCAAGCGGGAGGTCGTAGCGCGCATGCGCTTCGCGCAGCCTTACGCCGAAGCCGTCGATCAGCTCGCCATGCGCTCGGACGGTCTCAACGTCGGCGTAGGCCTGGTGCGCGTTGCCGCCGTGGAGGTGCGGCGGATGCAAGTCGAGCCGATCATCCAAGAAACGCTCGCTGGTGACGTAGGCGTTGATGCCGATGATGTCAGGCGGACAAGGCGCTTCTTGAAGCCGCGCAAGTTCTTCCTCGCGTGCGCCGCAGCCGCGCAGCCATTTCCACAACGGATGGCTTGCGACGACCCGGCCGCACAAGAGGTCGAACGCGAGCCAGCGGCGCTCATTATCGAAGGCGGCTTGGTCAGCCAGAGCGGGCGTCGAGCGCGTGAAGCCGAGATCGTCGGTCTGGACGAGCTGGGCCGCCGGGTTGATGGCGCGGATTGCACGCATCGCAAGCACAGTGGCGTGCACTTGGTTTAGCAGCGCACGCACGAAGCTCGCATCGTCGGCCGCGTGCGGGTACCAAAGCCCGTAGAGACAGGAGAAGCGGGCCGTTGTGAGTGGCTCGTTGATCGGCGTCCAACACGTCACTTCGGGATAGCGCTCGGCGACCTGGCGAGCATATTCGGCGAACAGGAGCGGGAAGTGCGGATCGACAAGGCTGGTGTGGCGCGGGCCGCTGCCGTGGTGAAGCAGCCCGACGATGGGCTGTAGCCCGTGGGACTGCAAGACGGAAAAGGCGTGGTCGGTCCAACTGAAGTCGAGGGCCCGCGGCACCGCGGCCGCACGCTCCCACAGAACGGGAAACCTCACGCGCTTTGCTCCGAGCGAGGCGAGGCGGTCGATGTCGTCGGGCCTGCGCGAAAAACCGGTCAGGATTGACTGGTCGCGCCAGCGGTCGCCGACCCGATTGATCGTGCACTCGGGACCAATCCAAAGCTCTAGCGGTCTTGCCATCGGGTGTTCGCCCATGCCTCAAGCAGGAATGGTCGGCGCCGGGGATAGGGGGGCCGTCGTCACGCTCAGAGCCTTTTGCACCATTTGCGCAGCTGCAAGCTTCTTGAATAGCGTCAACGACTGCGCGACCACCTGATCCATGTTGTAGTACTTGTAGGTGGCCAGCCGCCCCGTGAAGCTGACGTCCTGCAGCGACTCGGCCTCGGCTTCGTAGCGCCGGTACATGGCAGTGTTCTCTGCACGCGGCACCGGGTAGTATGGGTCGCCCTCGGCCCTGGGGTATTCGTAGACCACGGACGTCAAGGCGTGTTTCTGGCCGGTCAGGTGCTTGAATTCGCTGACTCGCGTGTAAGCGAAGTCATTGGGATAGTTGACGGTGCCTACGGCTTGGAACTGCTTCCTCGCAAGCGTCTCGTGCTGGAATTCCAGGCTGCGGTAGGGCAGCTTGCCGTGGCGATGGTCAAAGAAGGCGTCGATCGGACCGGTGTATACCATGTGGCGCCATGGCAGGAATTCCGCGATCTCGCGGTAATCAGTGTTGAGCATCACCTTGATGTTGGGATGGGCCAACATCCGCTCGAACATCCTCGTGTAGCCGTGCAACGGCATTGCCTGGTAGGTGTCCGTGAAGTAGCGGTCGTCTCGGTTGGTCCGGGTAGGAACGCGCGCGGTCACGCTGGCATCAAGCTCGGACGGATCCAGGCCCCACTGCTTGCGGGTGTAGCCGCGGAAAAACTTGTTGTAGAGCTCGCGGCCGACTCGAGCTACCACGACGTCCTCAGAGGTCTTGATGGCCGCGGGCTTTTCGGCGACCCGCGCGAAGAAATCATCCAATTCGAAGCTCGTCAGTTTGAGCCCGTAGAGTTGATTGACGGTGTCCAGGTTGATCGGCATCGGCACCAGTTGACCGTCGACGCTCGCAAGCACGCGGTGTTGGTAGGGACGCCACTGGGTAAATTGCGACAGGTAATCGAAGACGTCGGCCGAATTCGTATGAAAGATGTGCGGGCCGTATGGGTGAATCAGGATGCCCGCATCGTCGTGCCGGTCGTAAGCGTTTCCGCCGACGTGGGGCCGCCTGTCCACCACGAGAACGCGTTGACCGAGCTGAGAAGCCAGGCGTTCGGCGATCACGCTCCCGGCGAAGCCGGCTCCGACCACCAGGGTATCGAATCCGTGGCCGGCGTCCACTGCTGCCGTTCGCATGCGCCGCTGCTTTTCAGAGGTTTTCAATTTCATGTCCTATCGGAGGTTTCGATACACCATTTGTGCTTGGCACACGCACAGGCTTGATCCAGCGCCGCGCATCGGGGAAGGCGGGCGCGACGCCCATTCAATGGGTCAGTGCTTGGCCGAACCTGGTTGGGCCATCTTGCGATGCTGCTCTGCTAGCACGCTGTCCGGTGTCACGTGGCTCAGGGCCGCCGAGAACTTGTTCTTCCAGCCGGCCACGACGTGCGCGTCGCCGCGTTTCAACGCTTCCCAGCCTTCCTTGGCCACGTCGGCCGGCGCCGCTTTCTCATCAGTGCCGACCTTGGTGTCCATCATGTCGGCGCGTTCAAAGAAGTGCGTATCGGTGGCGCCGGGCATGAGGCAGGTCACGGTGACACCCGAGTCCTTGAGCTCGTTGCGCAGTGCGTACGAAAACGAGTCGATGAATGCCTTGGTCCCGTTGTAGACCGCCTGGAAGGACCCGGGCATCAGGCCCGCGATGGAGCCGGTAATGAGAATTCGGCCCTGGCCACGTTGGCGCATCGCAGAGCCGATGCGGTGGAGCACGTCCAGCGTGCCGGTGATATTCGTGTTGATGACGTGCTTGGACTCGGCGAATGGCTTGTCGAGGAAGCCGTGGCCCAGACCGTGGCCGGCATTGGCAACGAGCACGTCCACCGGGCGGCCGCCAATGGCCTGCAGCAACTTGTCGACTCCGAACGCAGTGGCCAGGTCGGCCTCGACCGTGTCGACGGTCGCTCCGGCGGCTCGGAACGACGCGGCGGCGCCTTCCAGATCGCCCTGATCTGCGACGATCACCAGGTCGTGGCCATCTCGCGCAGCAAATAGGGCCAGTTCACGGCCGATGCCGCTTGACGCGCCCGTGACGACGGCCAGCGAACGAACGGGACGGTCGGATGCCATGGCAGTCTCCTTGGGGTGAGGTCACGCCGGGGTGAGGACCACCTTGCGGCAGTCCTCTTCCTTCTTCTCGAAGATCTCGTAGCCACGCGCGGCCTCGGCCAGCGGCAGCGTGTGGGTGATGATGGCCTCGGGGTGCAACTCGCCCTTGGCGATATGCTCAAGCAGCTGGGGCATGTAGTTTTGCGCGTGGGTCTGGCCGCCCTTGATGCTCAGCCCTTTCTCGAACACGTCACCCAGCAGGAAGCCATGCACCCAGCCCGCGTAGACGCCCGGCAGTGATACCGAGCCGCCGCGACGGGTGGCGGCAATCGCCTGGCGCACCGATGCGCCGCTCGAGCCTTCCAGCTTGATCGCGGTCAGTGCACTTTCGACCACGCTCCCCTTGGCTTCGAAGCCTACCGCGTCGATGGACGAGTCCACACCGCGCCCGTCCATGCGATCGATGATGACGTTGGCCGGGTCGTCCACTTGGCCGAAATTGATCGCTTCGACGCCGAACGCCTGTTGCGCGAAGTCGAGGCGATATTGGTGGTGGTCGACCATGAAGATGCGTTCGGCCCCCAGCAGGCGTGCCGAAGCTGCTGCCATCAGGCCGACGGGGCCTGCGCCGAAGATGGCGACCGTCGAGCCCTTGCCGATGGCGGCATTGATGGCGGCCATATAGCCGGTGGGCAGGATGTCCGACAAGAACAGCACCTGTTCATCACGTAGGCCGGAGTCAGGAATCACGAGCGGTCCGACATTGGCCTTGGGCACGCGTACGAGCTCGGCTTGGCCGCCAGGGATGCCGCCGTAGAGGTGGCTGTAGCCGAACAGCGCCGCACCGGGCTTGGTGTCCTTCTTGTTGACGATGGCACCGCGACCGGTGTTGGTCGTCTCGCATGCCGCGAACAGCTTGAGGTTGCAGTAGAAGCATTGCCCGCACGAGATCGTGAACGGGATCACCACGCGATCGCCCTTCTTTACGCGTAGCACTGACGAGCCAACCTCCTCGACGATGCCCATGAACTCATGGCCGAGGATGTCGCCGTGCTCCATCATGGGGATCTTGCCGCGATAGATGTGCAGATCGGAGCCGCAGATGGCTGTGGCCGTAACGCGCAGGACGATGTCGTCCGACTCCACGATCCTTGGGTCTGGCACGGTTTCAACGCGAACGTCCTTCGAGCCGTGATAAGTCAACGCTTTCATGAGTTCCCCTGGCGGTGCATCGCGAGACGGGATGCGACGATAGGGCCCAGTGGCAACTGCGGTGCCCCGACCGTGCCCACGCGTCCTCGGGGAATGAATGTTGCTCAGCCGTGATCCGACCACTGAACGCCCGAGCCATGGAGACACCCCCCTCGCCACGCCATCGCACGCAAAGGACTGGCTTGATCAGGTGCGATGGACGACATGACACCGCGCTTGTCATCCTGGACATGATTAGCTGCTGGCAATTTCCCAATGGCGGCCAATTGGAAAGGCAGGCGGCGCGGATTGCGCCGTGCTTGGCGCGCCTGAGGCAACGCTGCCATGCAGCGCATGTGCCCGTCATTTATGCGAACGACAATAGCGGCCAGTGGCGCTCGGACTTCAAGTTTGTCGTCAGCGAATCTTTGGGCTCTCAGAGTTTGGGCGCAGACATCACGCGGCAGCTCGAGCCGGGTCCCGACGACTACTTCGTCCTCAAGCCAAAGCACTCGGCATTCTTTGCGACACCCCTGGAGGTATTGCTCGACCATTTGCGGGCAAAGCGCCTGATCGTCGCAGGCGTCGCGGGTGACCAGTGCGTGCTGAACACGGCAGTGGATGCGCGCATGCGGGACTTCGAGGTGGTCGCGCCGTCTGATTGCATCGCGTCGATGACGGCTCATCGAAACCAGCGCGCGCTATACCACCTGCAGAGTGTGTTGAACATCAAGACGTCGCCCGCCCGCGCGCTGAGATTGAAGGGGAGACCTTCTTGAACCGGCGGCTTGCTCCGCAAGTCTGACCGACGGTCCGAAGTGGCACTTTGACTTCGTGGTTGACTGCGCAGTGCAAATCACCGGATCGAACGTCCAGTGCGCGATCGATGTGCATCGACGAAGCCAGTCCGACTTTCTCTCAGTCACATGGCCGCGCGTGGTTCCAGATCTGCATCGCAGCGCATTGCCAAACACACAACAACTGGAGCGGGGGACGGCATCGCATTGGCTCGCGAGAGCGCTCGTTGGCCATTGCGGTAACCGTCGAGGGCAGAACAGGTACATTCGTTGCCGGTTCATGCCACGATCTCCGGCAGCCGCCGAAGTCGGTCCGCCGGTCTCGGCGAATTCAATCCACTTCAGGAGCCACCATGAACAACGACCAGCAACAAGGCCAGGGCAACAACGCCTCGTCCGGCACCACGTCCGGCACGGGCCAACAGAGCCAATCGGGCCGACAGAATCAGCAAGGACAGCAAGCGGGCAAGCAAACGACGCCAGGCGGATCGAACCCGACGGGTTTGGGCCAGCCCAGCAGCCAGCAGAGTCAGTCGGGAAGCGCCGGCCAGCAGGGATCTGCGCAGGGCAGCTCGCAGCAGAGTCAAGCGGGGCGCACCGATCAGCAAGGCAACGGCGGCGGCGCGAGCGGCAACGACATCGGTTCGTCGTCGCGCGATTCGTCGCTGCAGCAGGGCAGCGACAACGCCAGTCGCGGACGCGATGAGCAATCGCGCTGAAGCAAACTGAGCAAAGGAGTGCGGGCGGCACCGTTGGCGATGCCGCCCGCCTGTTCAATTGGCTGCGCGCTCAATCTTGCGCTGCGCATTCCAGAAGGACCCTGCCGAGGCCTTCGCTGACGGACGGTATGCGTCAGCCAAACTCCATCGAGAATCGAGAGCGCAATCGTTCGAAGCGAAGGTGGCGGACCACGAGAAGATGCCCGCCACATGTGCAGTCGCAAAGAGATGTCAATTGCGGTCGGTTCGGGGCTGAAGGTTGGCGTTGCGCGGGTTGTCGGCTGAATCAGCCGAAGAGTTCATGGCGGACGCGTGCGAACTCGACGTCGACCGTCCGCTCGGGTAAGCGTTGGATTTCGTGCTCGAGTTCAGGTGGGAGTTCGAGTTGGGATTCGTGGCGCTCGAATTCGAGTTCATGTTGGACGGCGATGTCGCGTTCGAGTTGTTCGACATGGCGGCGTTGTTGTCCGCCGAGCTGCCCGCGGTGGTGCTCCCGGACGTGCTGGTTTGGGCGAGAGCGGCGCCGCCGGCGATGCCGAGTGCACCCGAAGCAACCGCGGTGAGTTTGAGAATGGCGTTCATGAGGGCTCTCCGTTGGTTTGTCGCCCGCGACCTTTGCGGGCTCGGGCAAAGCAGCAACGACGGTGCCCTCGACGGCTGGCCCTTGGGAAAGGCGACAACTGGCATTGGCAAGACGAGCCTCCTCGCGGCCCTTGTGCGCCTCCGATTTGACTGCGCTCACGCCAGCGTCGCGCGTAAAGAACCTACTTGACCGCCTGCGCCAAGCGTAGGGCCATCTGCAGGTGCTGCTCGATCATGGGCGATGCTGCATTGGCAAATCGGCGGAGGTTTGCATCCGACCCCTTGGCGGCATAGCTGCGCATCACCGCGAGCGCGCTCGTGTGCGCCAGCACTTGCTGACGGACATATTCGCGATCGAACGGGTCGTCGCGCAGACTTTGCAGGCTGGCCAGGAATCGGGTTTGGTCTCCGCCAACGTGCGGTTCCGGGGCCGGCAGGCCCGCGGCCTGGGCGGCAGTTCGCAACCACTCAGACATCTGCGCATGTTCGGTGATCATGCGCTCGGCGAACGCGCGAACCTGCGCGTTCCGACTCTGTGCGAGCGCTGTCTTGGCAGCCGCGAGTTCGTACCCTCCGGATTGAGCCGCTGACTCGGCAAAATCCGCAGGTCTGGGTGGTTGGGGGCCTTCGTGCAGCATCACGGATTCCCCTGACCGCCGCCGGCACCGTAGATGTTGCCCGTCGTGTAGCTGCCGTCGTCCTCGGCCAGACGGACGTAGATTCCTGCCAACTCCGCGGGTTGGCCGGGCCGGCCCAGTGGGGCGGTTGCTCCGAACGTGACGACCTTGCCTTCACTTGCGCCGCCTGATATCTGCAAAGGCGTCCAGACCGGGCCCGGCGCCACGCCGTTGACACGAATACCCTTGGCGCCGAGTTGCTTGGCCAGCGACTTGATGTAGTTCATCGTGGCCGCCTTGGTCTGGGCATAGTCATAAAGATCCGGGGACGGATCGTAGGCCTGTTCGGATGTCGTACCGATGATGGCCGAGCCCGGCTGGAGATGGGGGAGTGCGGCCTTGATGATCCAGAACGGCGCATAGACGTTCGTCTTCATCGTTGCGTCGAAGTCCTCCGTGCTGACGTCGAGGATCGAGCTTCGTGCCTGCTGCCTCCCGGCATTGCAGACCACGATGTCCAGGCCGCCAAGTGCGCGGATGGCTTCTTCCACCAGGTGCTGGCAGAAGGACTCTTCACGAAGGTCGCCTGGGATTGCAATCGCCTTTCGACCGGCCTGACGGATGAGTTCGAGCACTTCGCTGGCATCGGGCTCTTCGGCCGGAAGATAGTTGATGGCAACGTCGGCTCCCTCGCGGGCATATGCGATGGCAGCCGCGCGCCCCATGCCAGAGTCCCCACCGGTAATCAAGGCTCGTCGTCCGGCCAGCCGTCCCGATCCGATGTAGCTGGTCTCGCCATGGTCGGGTCGCGGGTTCATGTTCCTGGCCAAGCCAGGCCAGGGCTGCTGCTGCGACTCGAACGGCGGTTTGGGGTAGGCCGCACGTGGATCTCGGACACCCTGCTGCCGCCGAGCGCCGTTCGCGCCCTGAGGAGCCTGCGTTTGAGCCTCTGCGCCCGCCGCGGCCAGAACAAGGGGGGCGCTCGCCAAGCCCGCTCCGAGTCCGCGCATTGCGTCGCGCCGAGTCTGCGCTCGACCTGATTCATTGCTCATCACAAGCTCCAAAAGTCAATGGGTGATCGGCGCTGGGTTGCGCCAACGAGCCACGGCCGCAGCAAGGCTCGTACCGCGGCTGTAGGCGCCGTGGGGCGAGTAGGTGGGGTTTGGCCTGGCCGGTGTGACTTCCGGAACTCGAGTCGGCTACCGTGGTGATGCTTTCGTGACGACGTCGTCGTGGGTGAAGACGTACGACGGCAGCACAACACGCTGAACGGCGTTGGTCACGGCGCCAGAGATAGGTCCGAAGTTTGCTCTGTCGCCTGACGGCAAAACATGCGAGATTCCCATGGCAACGTCAAAGACCCCCAAGAAGCCCGCCACCGAGCGCGCGGCGCCCCGCAAGCCCGATGCAATCGCACTCCTGAAGGAGGATCACCAGAAGGTCAGCGCGCTGTTCGAGCAATACGGAAAATCGCGTTCGGCTTCGAAGAAGCAGTCCATCGTGGCCGACATCTGCCGCGAGCTCAGCATTCATGCCACCGTGGAAGAAGAGATCTTCTATCCAGCCGTAAAGGCCGCGTTGAAGGACAAGGAGCTCGTTCCTGAAGCCACGATCGAACACGCCACCATCAAGGAATTCATCGCCAAGGTCGACGGAAAGGTTCCCGACGGCGAGATGTTCGACGCACACATCCAGGTCATGGGTGAATACGTCAAGCATCACGTCAAGGAGGAGCAGACCGAGATGTTCCCCAAGGCCCGCAAGACCAATCTCGACATGCTGGAGTTGGGCCAGCGCATCCTCGATCGGAAGCAGGAGTTGATGGCTGATCCGGAATCGATCCCGAAGGAGCCGTCCGCCCTCGCCAAACTTCCGGAGCACGAGTCGGTCTGACCTTTCCGGCAAGAACTTCACGGCGGCAGCGTCCTGGCCGTTGACGAGGGACTGGCAAGGGCGCCCGCTTCGAGGTCAGGTTGCCCGCGCAGGATGATGCGGCATACCCCGATCTGCAGGTGTCGGGAGTTCCCGCCAGTTCGCCGCCTCAACCAGCCACGGCGATTCGAGGCGTGAAGATCCTGCTCGTCGATGACGACCAGGACGGCCGGGAGATGGTTGAACAACTCTTACGCGATCACGGAGGTGAAGTGCGCGCGGTTGAATCGGCTGAGAACGCCTTGACCGTGCTGCGTGGAAAGCGCTTCGACGCCCACATCGGCCAGATTTCGTCGTCGCTGTGGAAATGCACAACTGCACTCAAGGCGATGAGTATGGGCGGATGGCCTGGATACTTCGTTCTGATCTCCCGTGCCGCGTCGCGTCCGTCGAGGCCAGGCATATGGATGTCGAGTGGGACGATGTCCGGACATGCCCTGTGGACAGCGTCGACCGCTTCCTGACCGTCGAATGCGCTTTGCGAGCGGTAGCCCAAGGTCGAAAACACCTCGGCCGTTGCTTCCGTCAACGCCTTCAGAGTTGCCACGTCGGATGGATAGACGGGATTGCTGTGAACTGCCGTATTCCTCAAGCAGAGTGCCACGCGCGATCGAACTGCCGAGTCCATCCGGCAAATCGCCGCGCAGATCTGGCCATCGGCTACTGCAAAGCGCCAGTCGTGATTGCAATATCCCATGGCGCAGGCGACGGGAAGAGTTCCTGGAGGAAGGCTACAAAGGCCTTCACGTTGGGATTGGCTCGCCGGCTCTCGGGCCATACGGCGCTGATGGTCGAGATGTCGACCGCGTAGGGATGGAGTACCGGCACCAGCAATCCTCGTTCGACATACGGGGCCGCGATGAACCAAGCCGACATGCCGACGCCGCCGCCGGCAGCGAGCACCTCCGCGACCGCCTCGCTGGAATCGACCACGATGGCTGCATCGGGGGTCAGCTCGATGATGCGGCTGCCGATCTTGAATGTCCATCGCAGCGTCTGCCCCGACGTCTGGAAGCGGAAATTGACGCAGTCATGGTCCTTGAGGTCTTCTGGGCGGGCGGGGGTGCCACGCCTAGCCAGGTAACCTGGCGACGCGAAGGCGCCGACCCGGGTCGGTGCCAGGGGGCGCGAAATCAGGTTAGGGTCGTCGTGCTGGCCGATGCGGATCGCGACGTCGATGCCCTCCTCGACAAGGTTCACGAACCTGTCGTTCAGCCGAAGATCGACCCGCAGCTTCGGGTGGCGGCGACGGAACTCCGGTAAACCCGACGCGAGCAGTCGCGTGCCGATGGGCATCGGCGCGGCGATCTTGAGGATACCGGCCGGCTCCGAGCGCGTCGTCGCAGCCGACTGGGCCATGTCCTCTGCGGCGCGCAGCAGAAGCAGCGCCCGCTCATGCAGATCGTGTCCCTCGGGTGTCAGGACGAGCGAGCGCGTCGTGCGCGTGAACAGGCGCAGGCCGAGCTGTCGCTCGAGTCGCTGGATCATCTTGCTGACGGCCGAGGGCGACACGGACAGCGATTGCGCAGCCGCCCTGAAGCTGCCGTACGAGGCCGCGCGGGCGAAGGCGACGATGCCGGCCAAGCGATCCAGATTGATTGGTTCCATCATGGCATCCAACAAGTGACGCTGCGACTAATTATCAAGCACTTGTCGCTAATCCACACTTCTGCCTGACGGCGCCGATTCGGGGGCCATTGATGGAGTTAACGATGACGACGCGAACGATGAGAGCGGTGCGACAGCACGAATTCGGTGGCCCCGAGGTGCTGCGCTACGAGGATGCGCCCCTGCCCGAGCTGAAGGCCGGCGAGGTGCTGGTGCGTGTGCACGCGGTCGGGCTCAATCCACCCGACTGGTACCTGCGCGACGGCTACAGGATGCTGCCGCCCGAGTGGCAGCCGAAGCTGTCGTTTCCGCTCATCCTCGGCACCGACGTGTCGGGGGTCGTCGAGGCGGTCGCCGAAGGCGTCGTCGACTTTGCGATCGGGGACGATGTCTATGCGATGGTGCGGTTCCCCGCAGGCATCAACGGCCAGAGCCGCGCGTACGCCGAGTACGTCAGCGTGCCGGTGTCCGAACTGGCCCGGAAACCCTCAAGAATCGATCACGTCCATGCCGCCGGCGCGCCCATGTCGCTGCTCACCGCCTGGCAATTCCTGGTCGATCCGGGACACGACGCGCCGAACCCGCTCCAGCCGTCGCCGCATCGGCCGGTGCCGCTGGTCGGTCGGACGGTGCTCGTCAGCGGCGCCGCGGGCGGCGTCGGCCATTTCGCGGTCCAGGTGGCCAAGCTAAAAGGCGCCCGCGTGATCGCGGTGGCCTCCACAGAACACGCATCCTTCCTGCGGGACATCGGCGCAGACGAGTTCATCGACTACAAACGCGAAGTCCCGGAGGACACCGCGCGCGACGTCGACCTGGTGCTCGACACCGTCGGTGGACCCACCACCGGCCGCTTTCTGCCGACCCTCAAGCCCGGCGGCGCCCTTTTTCCGGTGTTCCCGCTCGGCTTCTCCGGCGCGCAAGACGCCGCAAAGCAGGGCTTCACGGTCTCGACGACACAGGTTCGATCGAGCGGCGCCCAGCTCGCGGAACTCGCGGGCCTGATCGATGCGGGTGCGATTCGCGTTGCGATCGACAGCACCTTCGCGCTCGCGGACGCGCGCGCGGCCCACGAGCGCGCCGCGCGCGGTCACATCCGCGGCAAGATCGTGCTGACCGTAGGTCGAGCGCCGTGACCCATGCGTTGAAAAAGGCGATCGAGGATCTGCTCGATGACGCGCGGCTGTTGATCGACGACGCCATGGATGGCCGCTTCGCGCCGACATTTCGCCAGCGCGTCAACGGTCGCTGGGACGATCGCGTGGGCTTCAGTGCTCGTGTGGCTGCGCTGCGCGGCATGGTGCGACCCGGGCCGGAACCCGCATCGACCGGCCGGCTCGCTGGCGTTCGCCTCGTTCAATTCAACGGCGCACCGACCTTGATCAGCATGCAGGAGCCTGTCGGTGGAGGACTTGGGGCGCATGCCGCGAAGGCCGCCGCCTGCGCCCGCTCGCAGACCCGAACCGCTCGCGACCGCCAGTCATCCGGTGGCCACTCGAACCCGGCGCCTCGCAGGTGCCACGCCACTTGCAATTGTTCGATCGTGAACGGCGCTTCGCGCAGCATCTCAACGGCGGCGGCCACTCCTCGGGTCAATTGTTCGGGGGTCGCTCCTGGAAAAATCAGATCAACCGCAGCCAAATTTTCCTCCGTCCGTTTCTGCAGGCGTCCTTCATCGTCTGCGGTGTGGATTGACCGAGGGTGCAATCTATTCCGGTCGCGACGGCCTCGCAAGCTTGTGGCCATCTGTGGATGCGTAGAAGTCTCCTGCCTCTTAACGCGCACATGAACTCATGAACGCGCGCAGCGTCGGCACTGGAGGAGGGCCGCACATGGAGCGCCGCGGCGCGAACCCGCGCCGCCCAATGCCGCTGCGTCGAGGATAAGCAGAAATGACTACAGGGTCGCTTGGGGATCGGCTTGAAGGTGCTGTATGGAGGTACAGTTGTGACATCATGCTCGTCAATGCTCTTCGCCTACGCCAACATGGGCTCAAGTTGCCGCGCGACGCGCTGCGCCAGGAGATTCCGTTGGTGGGCGAACTGCGCTATGAAGACCAGCCTCATGGACGGTCTTCCATGGTCTGCCTGCTGATGCCTGCGGGCACAAGCACAGACCCGCTCGTGCAGCTCTTTGCGTGTCGCATCAGGATCGAGGCGCGCGGCATCCTCATCAAAGGGGTGGAGTATGTTTGGCAACGGAAGCGGCGCGACAGCTACCCGCAAGCGCTCTGGGCTTGGCCGATCCCGCGGGAGCCGATGACCATTCGCGTGATACCTCCTGACACTTCGGTCATGGACGACTTGCGAGAGGCAATGGAGTAGGGCGCCCGTGCTTCTTCGATAACCGCCGTGGACGAATTGGAAAGCCGAAATGCGGGTCGCTCTGAGCGCGTCAAGGCTCGTCTGCTGCAGCCTCTGCTCTGGCCGCGAACTCTGCCGCTTGTGCGCGCCAGCAAGGCAGCCAATCCCGCGACCATCAACGCCTACACTTCGGAACCGCGGCGGTAACGATCTTCCAGTCGAAGCGCCGCGTCGGCGAGTCTGAATGGGCAAGCGTTTCCGGCAAGAAGCGCTAACGGAGGCGGCAACTTTCAGGCAGGCTGCGAACTGCGTTGCTGAGGCACGAGACGCTGACAGCCTTCGGATGGCTGCGGCAACGCCAGCCGGCCGTCTTCTCGGAAAGATCGTCTCGAAAAGCCGGGCAGGTCACGCCGACGCCGGCAGTGGTCGGCTATGCTCCTCATTGCGCTCGGCCGTCCACCGCGGCCTCGGTTGATGCTGCTGCCGGCGGCGAAGTCGCAATCCGGCCAGGAGCAGTCGATGAAGACGGTCGGCTTTTGGGAAGTGTTTCCCTTGTAGAGTAGCGCGACGTTCAATACGCCAATTCAGCATGCTCACAAGCCCCGAAGAGGTCGCTCAAGACATCGCACGCTTCTCGCCGCACGAGGGCGACTGGGGTGCTCTCGATGCACTTGCCCAAGAGCTGTGGGCGAGCGGGCGAGCGCAAGAAGCATTGTGGGCACCGTTCGCTTTGTTCGAGCGGTTTCCATCAGAGGAAGACGGCAGTGGCGTTTTCTGGACGATCCTGCACGGGATCGAGGCTCTGGACGAATACGGAGCTGAGCTCGCGGAGTCACTCAGGCGCCAACCAAGCGACTTCGGAGTCCTCTTGGCCGGACGTATGCTCAATGCAAACATCAAGACGCTAGACGGTTTGCCTCTGGCGTCGTTCCTGCAATCTGTTGCCGAATCACCCCGCTGCCCGGAATCAGCCGCGGTCACCGCACTGCGATTTATCGATCGCAACCCGGGTGTCTGACAATACCCGCAGTCGGCCACAAGCTGCAGCAGGCGAAAGGCGGCTTTGCGGTAGTCCACTGGTCGCCACCTAAGCGCGTGTCCAACTCTTCGTAGCGATCTCGTCCGATGACTCTTCGAGATAAGGAAATTGGCCTTGTTGCGGCACTGCGTTCCCGTTTCCCAGGGGACGCCGCTTTGACCGACCAATGGCTACGTGAGAGAGGGTGGGATCCGGCCGACGACGATACAGCGCTCATTTGGGTCGAGGCGTTCGCTGACAGGACGACCGACGCCGTCAAGCGCAGAGATGCAGAGGCGATTCGTGAGCAAACGGCCTTCTTCGCAGCTGCATTTCGCGCGGAGCCGGATGCGTTACGCACCATCGTCGATGTGTCGTATGCCGAAAACCTGATGTGGGACCTCGGCATCGACGACAAGTAATGGGCTTGGCCACACATCGCAGTCGACATCCAACAACTCTTCACTGAGATGTGGGGTGACCCTACGGAAATCTAGGGTCGAACGGGATGTCGGCTTTCTGGCGTGCAATCGCGGCTTGGCAACTTCCGCGATGGGTCGACAGCCGCCGAAAGCTACACCGCTTAGCTGTAGTTCGAGTCCGTGTTGGCGGCAAGCCAAACGCATCAGGCGCGCTGATGTCCGGTCTCGGGCAACTATAGTCGCCCAACGGCAGCAGTGCTTGGGAAGCCGACGCGCTGACCGTGTGCTCAGCAAGCCTGGCGGACCCGCGCGCCGTGCACATCAGGCATTGCAGCCGCTCGGCGTCATGACTGCAATGCTGCAAAGCGGTTGGTTAGAGGCGAGAGACAGACGTCTGCTTGCCAGAGCCAGGCGGCACGGTTGAGCCTACGGCGCTGACGACCGTTGCAACTGCTGTGGCGCTTGCAGGGTCGAGCGCGTGACATGGCGCGTCTCGTAGTCGACACCGCTCAGCGCCAACAGAATGAACCATACGCCCAGTCCGGCGAGGGCGACGAGGCGAATCAGCGCGCCGCTCTCGCGCAAGCGCATGAATAGCCACGCCACGATCGCCGATTTGACGGCAGCGATCGCGAGGCCGGCCATCATGTTCCAGGGGCCCAGCTTCAGGTAGGCGCTCCCCAGGCTCGCCAGCATCAGCGCGATCAACGCGAACCACGCAGCGGCGATGGCGCGAGCGCTGCGATTGAAATCGCGCGAATGGATGCTGTCGTCAGCCATGGCGCTCCACCAGGTACAGCAGCGGGTACAGGAAGATCCAGACGAGGTCGACGAAGTGCCAGTACAGCGCCGCGACCTCGACGTGGTGCGCGCGTGCCCAGGCGCGGCCGTGCGCGCGCGCGTGCGCGAGCGCGGCCAGCACGCCCACGCCGATCGCCATGTGCACCGCATGCAGCCCCGTCATCACGAAATACAGGGCGAAGAACTGCTGCGCGCCCGCCACCCGAATCGCGAAGGATGCGGTCGGTGTCAGGTGCTCACGCCAGTCGGCGTGCCATTCGATGCCCTTGATGGCGAGGAAGGCGGCCCCGAGCGTCGCAGTCGCCCACAGCAGGCCCGCCGTCCAGCGTTGCCGCGTCTCATCTTCCGCGCAGGCCACGGCCAGCGCGACGATCGCGCTGCTGGTCAGCAGCAGCGCCGTGTTGACGGTGCCCAGGACGACATCGGTGTGCCGAGAGGCGGCGGCCCAGCCCTGCGGCCAGGTCGTGCGGCCGTACAGGTAAGCGATGAACAGGCCGCCGAAGAACAGCACTTCGCTGGCCAGGAAGATCCACATGCCCAGCTTGCCGGTGTCCGGATCGGCGCGCTCGTCGACGGCGGGCAGAGTCGCGGCGTTCATCGCGCGCCCTCGGGATCGCGCTCGTCCGCGCGGTAGTCGTAGACGATCTCGGGCACGACGGGCGGCGCATCGAAGTTGTGCGTCGGCGGCGGCGAGCGCGTCTGCCATTCGAGGCCTTTGGCGTGCCACGGGTTGTCGCCGGCCCGCGGGCCGCCGCGCAGGGACCACGCGAGGTAGACCAGCGGCATCAGGTAGCCAAGCGCCAGCACGCCGGCGCCGGCGGATGAGAACAGGTTGAGCACCTGGAACTGTGGCGGGTACGCGTGGTAGCGCCGCGGCATGCCCTCGACGCCCAGCAGGAACTGCGGGAAGAACGTCAGGTTGAAGCCGATGAACACGACCACGGCGGCGATGCGCGACCAGACCTCCGGATAGAGGCGCCCCGTCACCTTGGGCCACCAGAAGTGCAGGCCCGCGAAATACGCCATCACCGCGCCGCCCACCATGATGTAGTGGAAGTGCGCGACGACGAAGTAGGTATCGGTCAGGTGCACGTCGAGCGCGAGCGACGCGAGGAACAGGCCCGTCAACCCGCCGATGGTGAACAGGCCGACGAATCCGAGCGCGTACAGCATCGGCGCGTCAAGGCGGATCGCGCCCTTGTACAGCGTGGCCGTCCAGTTGAACACCTTGATCGCCGACGGGATCGCCACGATGAAGCTCAGCAGCGAGAACACCAGGCTGGCGGTGAGCGACTGGCCGCTGACGAACATGTGATGGCCCCAGACCAGGAACCCGACGCTGGCAATGGCCATGATCGCGTAGGCCATCGAGCGGTAGCCGAACACCGGCCGGCGCGCGAAGCACGGGATGATCTCGCTGACGACGCCCATCGCCGGCAGGATCATCACGTAGACCGCCGGGTGCGAGTAGAACCAGAACAGGTGCTGGAACAGCAGCGGGTCGCCGCCGTAGGCCGGGTCAAAGACACCGATCTGGAACAGGCGCTCGGCCACCGCCAACAGCACCGTGATGGCCAGCACCGGCGTCGCCAGCACGAGGATCAGGCTGGTGGCGTACATCGCCCAGGCGAACAGCGGCAGCTTGAACCAGCCCATCGCCTTGTCGCGCAGCGTGTGGATGGTGGCGATGAAGTTCAGGCCGGTCAGGATGGACGAGAAGCCCGTCACGAAGATGCCCACGAGCGTCAGTACGACGTAGGTGTTGGAGAACATCGTGGAATAGGGCGTATAGAAGGTCCAGCCGGTGTCCACCCCGCCCAGGAACAGGGCCTCCAGCGTCAGCAGGCCGCCTGCCACGTAGAGGTACCAGGAGGCGAGGTTCAGCCGCGGGAACGCGAGGTCCTTCGCCCCGATCATCAGCGGCAGCAGGAAGTTGCCCAGTACCGACGGGATCGACGGGATCAGGAACAGCCACACCATGATCACGCCGTGCGCCGTGAACAGCTTGTTGTAGGCGTCGTGCGAGACGAGATCACCCTGGGGCGTCGCGAGCTCGAGTCGGATGATGGTGGCGGCGGCGCCGCCCACGAAGAAGAACGCCGTGATCGCGATCGCGTACAGGATGGCGATGCGCTTGTGATCCGTCGTTGTCAGCCACGAGCGGATCGTCAAGCCGTCGTCGAGGTAGCTCGTCATGGCGCGTTCCGCTTGCCGGTCGATTGCAGGTAGGCGATCAGCGCCTGCAGGTCTTCCTCGCTGACCTGCCCGGCGTACGACGGCATCACGGGCTCGAATCCGGCCACGACGTCCTTGGCCGGGACGAGGATCGAATCGCGCAGGTAGTTGGCGTCGGCGACCACGCTACGTCCGCCCTGCAGATGCACCGCGCGGCCGTAGACGCCATCGAGCAGCGGCGCGTGGATCGTGGAGCGGGCGTCGTGGCAACCCGAGCAGCCGAGCTGGCGGAACAGTGCGAAGCCGTACTGCGCCATGTCGGGCTGCGCTGGACCGGATGCGAGCCAGCGACCGTAGTCGGCCGGCGCCATCACCACCACGCGGCCCGTCATCTGCGAATGCTCGCTGCCGCAGTATTCGGAGCAGAACAGCGGGAACACGCCGAGCTGCGTGGCGGTGAACCACAGCCGCGTGTAGCGCCCCGGGACGACGTCCTGCTTGATGCGGAACGCGGGGATGAAGAAGCTGTGGATCACATCTTCGGACGCCAGCGTGACCACCACGGGCTCGCCTTGCGGCAGGTGCAGCTCGTTGATCTCGCGCCGGCCGTTGCGATGCTGCAGCTTCCACATCCACTGCTTGGCCACCACGCTGACGGGCAGCGCGTCGGGCGGTGGGTCCGCCAGCGTGATGAAATCGCGCGCTGCCCAGGCGAAGATCGCGAGGAACACCAGCAGGGGCGCGACCGTCCAGGCGATCTCGATGCCGCGCAGCTCGCGCGGCGGCGTGCGGTCGACGTGTCGTCCGCGCCGGTAGCGGATCACGAAGATCACGATCAGCGCGAACACAACCGCGGCCACCGCGCCGCACAGCAGCACCATCGCGAGGAAGATGGCGTCGGTGCGGCTGGCCTGCGTCGAGGCGGCCGCGTCCATCAGGCGAAAGCTGGAAGACAGGGCGGCATCGGTGTCGGCGGCCATCAGCGCGTCCTCCTGCGTCGCCAGGCGAACACCGCGAGTGCGGCCAGTGTCGCCAGGCCAACGGTGCGCGTCGCCAGCAGCACGGCGTCGCTGTGCAAGCCGGCGCGCGGATCGAGGTGGGCGCACAACAGCTCGAGGCGGTCGCTGAGCGCGCCGATGCGTCCGGCGGTGGCTTCGTCGACCGCTTCGCGCAAGTCGGCCGGATCGAAGCGCACGCCCATCAGGTAGCGCGCGACATGGCCATCGGGCGTCACGACAACGAGTGCGGCAGGATGGGCGAGCCGGGCGTGCGCGTCGCCGGGCGTCCAGCGGAACCCGACGCCGTCGGCCAGCGCTTGGATGCTTGCCGGCGAGCCGACGAGGCGCTCGATGACCGGCTGCTCGTGGCTGTCGACGCCCATCAGCATGTCCGCGTAGCCACGGTCGGCCGCCAAGCGGCTGGCCGCATCGGCGGCGGTCTCGCCGGGATCGACGCTGACGAACAGCAGGCGTGTCGCCGACGGCGGGAGTCCACTCTGGCGCCAGGCTTCCAGCGCCCCTTGCGTCGCCAGTCCGCACAGTTGCGGGCAGCGATGCCAGCCGAGCAGCAGCAACGACGGGCGGCCGTCGTGGCCGAGTTCGTCGGACAGGCGCACCGCGCGGCCCTGGCTGTCGGTGAATGGCGCGTACAGCGGTAGCGCCGCACCCGGACGCTGGACGAAGCCGGCGTCGGGGGCGACGGGCGTCGGCGCCAGCGGGCCGTCGCGCGCTGTCGCGAGCGGCTGCGCGATCGCGACGGCGTGCGCGAGCGCCAAGGCAAGGAGCAGGGCGAGCCTCATCGCGAGGCACCCGTTGCGGCGGCCGAGGCCGCCATCATTGCCATCGCGGTCTCGATCGGAACGTGCGCAACCCCGCTGGCCGCGTCGACCCAGCCGACGTCGTGCAGCGCGTGCAGCTTCTCCGACTTGTACGCGGCGAGGTCGGATTGCGGCGCTGTCTGCAGCATCGGCAGGCCCGGGGCGAGCGCGGCCGGCTTGGCGATCGCGACGCCGCCCACCGGCACGTGCCGGTGGTGCAGGAGCAGCAGCACGACGACGATGGCCGTGGCCACGGCACCCGCCATGGCGGCGACGACGCCCGACAGCCGCAGCAGAGGGAGCGCGTCGTCACGCATGCGCAGGCTCCTCGTCATGTGACGGCGCCAGGCGGCGGACGACGCGCGCGAGCAACGGCAGTCCCATCGCGATCGCCAGCGCAGGGAGCAGCCACCACGCCATCCAGCCATGCGGCGCGATCGAGGGCACGATGAGCCACGCGCAGTTCACGAGCTGGCCGATGGCGAGCCAGGTGGCCACGCGCGCGAGCCGGAGCGGGTCGTCCTTGATCGCCCGCATCAGCAGGCACACGAGCGGCACGGCGAACTGCAAGACGGCCAGGCCGATGCCGACTGCTGCCCAGCCCGAGTTCAGGCGCGGCATGAACCAGGCGATCTCGCGCGGCAGGTCCTCCGCCCAGATGATGAGGAACTCGACGAAGGCCACATAGGCCCACAGCATCGTCCACATCAGCAGCAGGTTGCCCAGGTCGCGCCAGACCGGCGGCGTGCGTGGACGTGCTGGACGGGGTGTGGGCGTCGGGAAGCGGTCGAAGGCCCTGCGCGCGACGATCGCGATCGCGATCGCGCTGCCGCCCAATGCGCCGCCGGCGAGGTTGACGATGCCGTCGGCCGTGCTGTACCAACCGGGCACCAGGGTCATGACGAGGTCGATCGAGGCGAGCGTGCCGACCACCAGGTAGGCCATCAGCGCGACGGCGACGCGCCCCTTGCGCGTGAGCACGGACGGATGCGAGGACGCCCACCAGGCGAGCGCGTAGATCGACATCCTCGTCCAGAACGCCAGCGGGCCGAACCAGGCCTGCTGCAGACTCGGCGCATCGATCTCGTGCGCCCAGGCCGCATCGCGCCCGGCCCAGGGGAACACACGCGCCATGCCGGCGGCCAGCGGCAGGAACATCAGCAGCAGCAGCGGCAGGCTGCGCGCCAGCGGCAGCGTCACGAGCTTTAGCGCGTCGCCCCAGCGACCGCCGGTCAACGCGTGGATCCAGGCTGCGGCGAGGCCACCCATCGTCGCGCCCAGCCAGAACCACCAGGCCGCGAGCCAGCAGGCGAAGAACATCTGCGGCGCGAGCCACAGGCCCGGCAACGCGATCGCGACCGCGAGCAGGGCCAGCAGTTCGGCGACGGGTGGATGCCAGGCGGCGCGCATCAGCTCGCCTGCGGATCAGATGCCGCGACGGCGGGCGCGCTCGCGCGGGACGCGGGCGGGCGCGGCGGCGCCGGCAGTGCGGAGAGCGCGGCGCGCAGGTCGGGCGGCAACCGGCCGACCGAGACGTCCTGGCTCAGTTGCAGGGTGCGCACGTAGGCGACGATGGCCCAGCGATCGCGCGGCGTCGTCCGGTCGGCGAAGGCGGGCATCGCGCCGTATCCCTGAGTGACGACGTCGAACAGGTGGCGGTCGGCCGTGTCGCGCAACCGCGCCTGGTGGAAGGTCGGCGGATGCGGGAAACCGCGCCGAGCGACTTGGCCGTCGCCGTCGCCGAGCGGACTGTGGCACGGCGCGCAGTAGATGTCGTAGCGCTGCTGGCCGCGTTGGAGAAGGGCGAGGTCGAGGCGCGGCGGCGCGCTCGCGGCGGCGGCTGCCTCGTCGGCGACGACCTCGTCCACGCCGTGGCGGCCGCTGCTGGTCTTGGCCAGGTCACCTTCGGCCAGCGGCACGCTGCCGCTCGGCGGTGGTCGCGAGCCCTTGCCATCGGGAAACAACGGGCTCGCTGCGTCGGGGCCCAGCTTGGGCTGCACGTACATGTCCTTCATCGTGCGTTCGCAGCCGGCGAGCGCCCACAATGACAGCATCAGGATCACGACAGCGCCCTTCATCGCGCCACCTCGTCTCGGCGGATCGGCGCGGTCGAATCCAGCAACGCGACGGCCTCGGGCTCGTCGAACGCGGGGTCGTCGGTCAGCAGGCACAGGAAGAAGCGGTTGCGCGTCGCAAGGTCGAAATCGGGCGCATCGAAGACCGGATGCGCGAGCCGCGGCAGGCCATTGCCGAGCAGCGCGGCGAAGAAGGCTGTGAATGCGGCAAGCAGGATGGTCATCTCGAAGGTGACCGGCACGAACATCGGCCAGCTGTGCAGCGGCCGTGCGCCGATCTCCTCGGGATAGGACACCACCGCCGCGTACCACTGCAGGAAGTAGCCGACCAGCCCGCCCACGATCCCGCCGACCAGCGTGAACGCCGGGATGCGGCTGCGGCGCGCGCCGAGCGCCTCGGCCAGGCCGTCGATCGCGTAGGGTGCGTAGGCCTCCGCCTGGCGATAGCCGGCATCGCGCGCGGCCTGGGCGGCGGCCACCAGCGCCTCGGCCGAGTCGTATTCGGCCATCAACGCCCAGCGCGGGTCACGCGCGACCATCGGAGCCTCCGTGCTGCACACTGCGGTGCGAGCTGCCTCGGGCGGGCGGGCGCGGCTCATCGCGCTCCTCCTTGACCAGTTCGCGCATCTCGGAGATCGAGATCGCCGGCAGCAACCAGATGAACACCAGGAACAGCCACGCGAACATGCCGATCGAACCGGCGAGGAAGATCCAGTCCCAGCGCGTCGGGATGAACAGGCCCCAGGACGAGGGCATGAAGTCGTGGCTGGTGCTCTGCGCGACGATCATGAAGCGCTCCATCCACATGCCGAGGTTGATGAAGATCGACAGGACGAACAGCAGCAGCGTGTTGCGCCGCGCGGCACGCCACCAGAGCACCTGCGGCAGCAGCACGTTGCAGGCGAGCATGGCCCAGTAGACCGGCGCGTAGAAGCCGGTCCAGCGGTCGACGGTCATCGCGATCTCGAAGCGGTCGCCGCTGAAGAACGCCATGAAGTTTTCGACCAGGTAGCCATAGGCGACGATCCAGCCGGTGGCCAGCAGCACCTTGGCGGCGTGATCGAGGTGCACCTCGGTGATGAAGTCCTGCAATTGGAACGCCCGGCGCAGCGGGATCGCAATCGTCAGCACCATCGCGAAGCCCGAAAACAATGCGCCGGCGACGAAATATGGCGGGAAGATCGTCGAATGGAAGCCCGGCGTGTTGCCGACGGCGAAGTCCATCGCCACGACCGAATGCACCGAGACCACCAGCGGCGTGGCCAGCCCGGCCAGCAGCAGGTAGGCCGTCTCGTGGCGGGCCCAGTGCCGCGCCTCGCCGCGCCAGCCCAGCGCCAGCAGGCCGTAGGCCACCTGTTTGCCGCGCGTCCGTGCGCGGTCGCGCATCGTCGCGAGGTCGGGCAGCATGCCCAGATACCAGAACAGCGCCGACACGATCAGGTAGGTCGCGATCGCGAACACGTCCCACACCAGCGGACTGCGCCACTGCGGCCACAGGTTCATGTGGTCGGGATACGGCGCCAGCCAGTACGCGAACCACGGCCGGCCCAGGTGCAGGATCGGGAACAGGCCGGCCATGCCTGCAGCGAACAGGGTCATCGCCTCGGCGAAGCGGTTGATCGAGGTGCGCCACTTTTGCCGAAGCAGCAGCAGCACCGCCGAGATGAAGGTGCCCGCATGCCCGATGCCCACCCACCAGACGAAGTTGGCGATGGCAAAACCCCAGCCCACCGGGATGTTGATGCCCCAGATGCCCACGCCCTTGATGAACAGCCAGGTCATCGCGCCGAGGTACACCAGCGTCATCGCCAGCGTGGCCAGGAACGCGGCCAGCCACGGCCAGCGCACCGGTCGCGACAGCACGAGGCCGGCGATCTTGGCGGTGACGCTGGCATAGCCCCAGCCGGGGCGCAGCACCTCGCCGTCGGTGGTCCGCGGGCTAGGCATCGGGTTTGATCCTCGCGAGGTAGGTGGTGCGCGGCTTGGTGTCGAGCTCGGCCAGCATCGCGTAGTGGCGCGGAGACGTCCGCGCGTGCACGACGTCGCTGCCCGTGTCGTTCAGGTCGCCGAAGTGGATCGCCCGCGTCGGGCAGGCCGACTGGCACGCGGTGACGACGTCGCCATCGACCAGCGGCCGGCCCTCGCGCTCGGCATGCTGGCGCGCACGCGCGACGCGCTGCACGCAGTACGTGCACTTTTCCATCACGCCTCGCTCGCGCACGGTGACGTCCGGATTGCGCTGGGCCTTCAGCGTCTCGGTGGTTTCGTCCGAGTACTGCAGGAAGTTGAAGCGCCGCACCTTGTACGGGCAGTTGTTGGAGCAGAAACGCGTGCCCACGCACCGGTTGTAGACCTGCACGTTCAGCCCTTCGCTGTCGTGCACGGTTGCGCCCACCGGGCACACCAGTTCGCACGGCGCCTGCTCGCAGTGCATGCAGGGCACGGGCTGGAAGCCGCTGTTGTCGATCTCCTCGAGGTCGTGGCGGTCCACGCGGATCCAGTGCATGGCTCGGCCCTTGGCCACCTGCGACTTGCCCACCACCGGGATGTTGTTCTCCGCCTGGCAGGCAATGGTGCAGGCGTTGCAGCCGATGCACGCGTCGAGGTCGATGGCCATCGCCCACGCATGCACGGGGCTGGCGAACGGAGGGTAGAGCTGGTCGCGCTTGGGCTCCGGCGCGAGGGCCGTGCCGACGGACACGGTGCGCAGCAGCTCCCTGGCATGCTGGTCGATCTCGTGCTGTGTGACGGCGAACTCGTGGCGGCGTCCGGTCTTTTGCAGTGTCACCGCCAGGGTCATCGCGCTGGCAGGGCGCAGCACGCTGGCGTCAAAGCCGACGCGGTCACCGACGCGTCCTGCATGTCGGCGTCCGCCGCCCAGGGGCAGCGTCAGGAGATCGTCGGCCTGCTGCGCTTGCACGAACACGGGGACGTCGAGTGTGCGCATGCCGGCCTGCAGGCGCACGACATCGCCCGTGCTCATGCCCAGGCGCGAGGCCGTCGCCGGGCTCACCAGCGCCGCGTTGTCCCAGGTGATCTTGGTGAACGGCCGCGGCAGTTCCTGCAGCCAGCCGTTGTTGGCGAAAGCGCCGCCGTGGGTCGCCGCATCGGGCACGAACAGCGCGGTCAGCGTCGCGCTCGGCGACTCTGCCGGCAACGCCAGGCGTGCCGGCAGGCGGGCCGTCTGCACTTCGAGCGGCGGGGCGGCGCTGTCCGCGACGACGCCTGCGCGCAGGCTCTTGCGCCAGAACGCCTCGAAATCCGCCTCGCGGCCTGTGCGCCACTGGCGCTGCACCAGAGCATGTCCGTCGCGCAGGGGATCTGCGGCCAGGAGCGCGAGCAGCTCCGCGGCCGAGCGCGTGTCGTACAACGGGGTGATGGCGGGCTGCAGCAGCGTGGCGGTGCCGTCGTGGGCGCGCGCGTCGCCCCATTGTTCGTAGGCGTGCGACAGCGGCAGATGCCAGTCGGCGAGGCGAGCCGTCTCGTCGACATGCAGGCCGGCATGCACCAGAAGCTTCGCGCGCTGCAGCGCGTGCGGCATGTCGAACACCGCGGGGGCGTCGTAGGCCGGGTTGGCGCCCAGCACCAGCAGCGTGTCCACCGTTCCGGCCTTCAGCGCGTCGACGAGGTCGGCCAGCGTGCCGGCGCCGGGCGCTGCGTCGGGCGGCTCGATCAGGGTGAGCGTGCGACCGATCGCCCCCAGGCGCTGGTTCAACGCGAGGACAAGGGCGTGCGCCTCGGCGGAGAGCCCGGCGCCGCCGATCACGAGGGCCGACGATCCGGCCTCGCGCAACGCGGCCAGGAGACGCGACTCGAAGGCGGCGGCTGCCGGATCGGCCAGGCCGACGTCGGCCGGCGTGAGCTCGGGCATCCAGTGCGCGGCAACCCGCCACAGCAGCCCCTCGATGCGCGCCGGCGACAACGCGACGCGGTGGTCGGCGCGCGCTCCGAACAGGCCCGGCGTGGCCTCGGCCGCGAACAGTACGGGCGCCCGCGCCCCGGCGATGCCATCGCGCACCGCGGTGCGGGCGCTGGACCAGTCCATCGCATGGCGCACTGCGCCGGGCCCGTCGCTGAACGGATCGGCTGCCAGCGCCAGCACGCATTGCGCGCGATCGAAGTGCGCCACCTGGGCGACATGGCGACCAAAAGCCATCCAGGCCCCGTCGGCCGCGGCCGCGTCCGACAGCGGCGCATGCACATGCCAGCGCGCGCGCGGCCCGCGCGCCAGCAGCGTCTGCAACAGCGCGCGCTCGGTGGGGGAGGTCATGGGCCCGGTGAGGATGCGCAGCGTGGCGCTGCCGTGCGGATCCGCCAGCGCGTCCGCGCATTCGAGCCACGCAGCCTCGAACGCGCTCCAGGTCGAGGACGCGATCTGCGGCGCGACGCGGGCGTCGCCTTCGCGCGCCAGGCGCTGGCGCACGACGCTCGAACGATCCGGATCCCACAGCTGCAGCACGGAGGCCTGCGCGTAGATGTCGGTGGCGCCGAGGCTGGACGGATGCGCCGGGTTGCCTTCGATCTTGATCGGCCGGCCTTCCTGCGAGCCCACCAGCACGCCGTGCGCGAAGCCGTCGCGCACGAACGCGCTGGCGTAGTACATCGGCTGGCCACCGGCGCCGCCCTCGGGCAGGTTCACGTACGGGTGCGCCTGCAGCCGTGGTGGCGGCGAGCACGCGGTGTTGGCCAGCGCCATCGACGCGGCCATCGCCGCCAGCACCTGGCGCCGGTTCACGCCGGCGCCGCGCTGCACCTCGATCACGCGTTCGAGGCGGGCACCGGCTTCAGGGATCGGAGGCTGGGTCATGGCGGCGGTCAGCGGTGGCAGGTGGAGCAGTCGGTCATGCGGCGCCGGCTCTCGAGGTGCGCAGCCCGCGCGAGCGCGCCGGCTTCGACCGGGTCCGGCAATGGCGCATCCATGGCGAACTCCTGCGACGCGGGTCGCAGGTGCGTCGTGGGATTGCGGTGGCAGTCCAGGCACCACTGCATCTGCAGCGGCCAGGCGCGCCATTCGAGCGGCATCTGGTCGACGCGTCCATGGCATTCGACGCAGGCCACGCCTTTGGCGACATGCACGCTGTGGTTGAAGTAGACGAAGTCGGGCAGCACGTGCACGCGCTGCCAGGCGACCGGCTGCCCGGTGGCGGCGCTCTGGTGCAGTTGCGCGAGCAGCGCTTGGTCGCGGAAGAGCTGCGAATGGCAGCCCAGGCAGATGGCGGTGGACGGCAGGCCGGCATGGGCCTGCGTCTCGACGGTGGTGTGGCAGAACCGGCAATCGATGCCGTCATCACCGACATGGTGCTTGTGGCTGAATGGGATGGGCTGAGCGATCGGCTCGCCGAGCTGTTCGTAGGCCCGGGCGCGCCAGACGAACAGCATCACGGTGGCGACGGCCAGTCCCAGCACGGCCAGGACGGCCAGGCGCACCACCAGCACGGCCCGGGGCGAGAAGACGGCGCTCATCCGCGATCGTCCCGGCGCGCCTTGTCGGGCACCGGGCAGCGAGGATGCAGCACTGAGCCGGCACAGATGTGGCGACCGGAAATCGGCATGCAGACTCCTTGTCGTTGGCGCCGCCGGGCAAACCGCATGCGCGGCAGCGCGATGTCAGCCTCGCTTCAGGTGAGGCCGGGGCCGCGCCGCCGCAAGTCGCGGTTCGGCGGCAGGCGCGCTCGCGCGAGGCGGCGGATTGAAGCGTCAGGGTCCGGTCTCGCCCCCCGTGCTGCCCCACACGTTGCCGGTGGTGAAGCTCGCCTCGTGCGATGCCAGCAGCACGTACAGCGGTGCGATCTCGGCCGGCTGGCCGGGGCGTCCGAGCGGCGTGTCCTGGCCGAACTTCTTCACCTTGTCGGGCGGTTGGCCGCCACTGGGTTGCAGCGGCGTCCAGTACGGCCCCGGCGCGACCGCATTGACGCGAATGCCCCGGTCGCCCAGCTGCTTGGCGAGCGAGCGCGTCATCGACAGGATCGCCGCCTTGGTTGCCGCGTAGTCGAGCAGGCACTCGGACGGATCGAAGGCCTGCACCGACGACGTATTGATGATGGCCGCGCCGCGCTGCAGGTGCGGCAGCGCGGCCTTGGTCACGTGGAACAGCGCATAGACGTTGGTCTTGAGGACGTCGTCGAAGTGCTCGTCGGGGATGTCCCCGATGGACGGGAACGATGCCTGGCGTGCGGCGTTGTTGACGAGGATGTCGAGGCCGCCGAGGCACTTGACTGCGTCGCCGACGAGCTGCCGGCAGAAGCCCGCGTCCCGCAGGTCGCCGGGCAGTGCCACGGCCCGGCGGCCCGCCTTCTCGATGAGCGCGACCACGGCCTTGGCGTCTTCTTCCTCCTGCGGCAGGTAGTTGATGGCGACATCCGCGCCTTCGCGCGCGAACGCGATCGCGACCGCACGCCCGATGCCGGAGTCGCCGCCGGTGATCAGGGCCTTGCGGCCCGCCAGCCGGCCCGAGCCGACGTAGGTGGTTTCGCCATGATCCGGCGGCGGCTGCATCCGGCACGCAAGCCCTGGCCAGGGCTGCTGTTGGTCGGCGAACGGTGGCGACGGGTAGTGGGCGTCTTGCGGCATGGCGTCCTCGCGGGTTGGGCATGAGAGCGCGGCAAGAGGCGTTCCCCGGCTTGCGATGCGCCGCGGCGCGTGGATTGCCGCAGCTTCGAACCGTCCATCCAAGAAGGCCGACCATGTCCAAGACCGTCAGCGACCAGCTCGTGCACCGCCTCGTCGAATGGGGCGTGCGTCGCACCTACGGCTATCCCGGCGACGGCATCAACGGCGTGATGGGCGCGCTGCGCCGAGTACAGGATCAGCTCGAGTTCGTGCAGGTTCAGCACGAGGAGCTTGCGGCCTTCATGGCGACGGCCCACGCGAAGTTCACCGGCGAGGTCGGTGTCTGCATCGCCACGTCGGGTCCGGGCGCCATCCACCTGCTCAACGGGCTGTACGACGCCAAGGCCGACCACCAGCCCGTGGTCGCGATCGTCGGCCAGCAGGCGCGCAGCGCGCTCGGCGGCGAGTACCAGCAGGAGGTCGACCTCGTCAGCCTGTTCAAGGACGTCGCGCATGACTTCGTGCAGATGGCGACGGTGCCCGAGCAGATCCTGCACCTCGTCGACCGCGCGATGCGCATCGCGCGCGACCGTCGCGCCGTGACCTGCGTCATCCTGCCCAACGACCTGCAGGAGCTGCCCGCGGTCGAGCCGCCGCGCGAACACGCGATGATGCACACGGGCATCGGCTACACCGGCACCGTGCATGCGGCGCACGATCTCGATATCGCGGCCGCTGCCGCGGTGCTCAACGCCGGCAAGAAGGTGGCGATCCTCGCCGGCGCGGGCGCACTCGGGGCGACGGACGAACTGCTGGCGGTCGCCGATCGCCTGGGTGCCGGCGTCGCCAAAGCGCTGCTGGGCAAGATGGCCGTGCCCGACGACCTGCCGTTCGTCACCGGTGCCATCGGGCTGCTGGGGACTGCACCGAGCTGGAAGATGATGGAGGATTGCGACACGCTGCTGATGGTGGGCTCGAGCTTTCCCTATTCCGAGTACCTGCCCAAGCCGGGGCAGGCGCGCGGCGTGCAGATCGACATCGAGCCGCGCCAGCTCGGCCTGCGCTATCCGATGGAGATCAACCTCGTCGGCGACGCCAAGCTCACCTTGCAAGGCTTGTTGCCGCTGCTGCGCTCGCAGCAGGATCGTCGCTGGCGCGACGCCATCGAAGCCGGCGTGCGCGACTGGTGGCGCGTCCTCGAGTCGCGCGCGATGACCGACGCGAAGCCGATCAACCCGCAACGCGTGTTCTGGGAACTGTCGCCGCGGCTGCCCGACGACGTGATATTGGCCGCCGACTCGGGCACCGTCGCGTCCTGGTATGCGCGCGATCTCAAGGCGCGGCGAGGTATGGTGGGCACGCTGTCCGGCGGCCTCGCCACGATGGGGCCCGCGGTGCCCTATGCGTTGACGGCCAAGATGGCGTTTCCGGGCCGACCCATGATCGCTCTCCTGGGCGACGGCGCGATGCAGATGCTGGGCATCAACGGCCTCATCACGATCGCCCGCGAATGGCGCAAGTGGGCCGATCCGCGCCTGGTGGTGATGGTGCTCAACAACGGCGACCTCAACATGGTGACCTGGGAGCAGCGCTCGACCGAGGGCGATCCAAAGTTCGAGGGCTCGCAGGACCTGCCGTCGTTCCCTTATGCCGAGTACGCCCGCATGCTGGGTCTCGAAGGCCGGCGTGTGGACGACCCGGCTGACGTGGGGGCCGCCTGGGACGAGGCGCTCGCATGCGATCGCCCGATGCTGCTGGAGATGGTCACGGATCCGACCGTGCCGCCCGCGCCGCCGCACATCACGGCCAAGCAACTGCGCCACTACATGGCCGCGCTGTTGCAAGGCGATCCGCAAGCGCTGCAGGTGGTCAAGTCCAGCGCGCGGGAGTGGTGGGATGGACTGGTCGCGGCCAGGCGCTGAGCCTGCTGTGCTGGCCGCAGCACGGGGCAAAGTCGGGCCTTAGGAAGGCGACGTACCGCTCGCAGGCCTGCTGGACCGTCGCGTCGGTTCTCGCGCCATCCTTGCCCATGTGCTCGAACCACGCCCGCGCGGCCTTCGCAGCGGCGTCATACCGCTGTGATTTGGGTAGGTCCTCGAATTCGCCAAGGCTCTTGGTTGCCCGCTTGCCGTCGTCGGCGCGGTACTTGGCGACCCATGTCCCAGCGGGTGTCGCGGTCATCTTGCGAAAACCGAGCTGGCAGCCCGCGGCCATGCGCGTCCAGTAAGGCTCGCCCGATTCGCGGGCTTTGAGCCTGTCCGTGCGTCGACTGTGTCGATTCTGGTGGCCATGCGGCATCCTCCCGGTCTGGCAAAAGTCTGGCAATCCTGCCCGGACTTTTGAAGACTCTAAGGGGCATCTCTCATAGGTAGACTGGATTTTCCGGGACGCCAGAAGACGTCAATTCCCAGCCTTCACACGGAAGGGGTCACAGGTTCAATCCCTGTACCACCCACCAGACACCAGGACGATAGTGGCTTCAGGGAGGTCCGCATCATGAGTCGACTTTCTGGCGTCATCTTGCGGCTGACCTATGCCGCGACGTGGCCACGGTGCAAGCGCATCTTCAAGGAGAACCAGGGCCTGCTCCAGACGGACGCTGCCGCGAAGTGGCTGGCCGACGCGGCCGCGATGGAGGCCACCGAGGGCGACGGCCCGGGCGGGTTCGCGCAATGCCGCGACCTGGCGCTGGCCTGCCGGGCGCGCGGGGTGGACGCGGGCTTCGCGTCCTTCGAGGGCCGCCCGCGAAAGTTCGCCGAACTCGGGGAAGAGGCGACCGAGCTGCTCGGGCAGCAGATGGCGGCCAGCCGGGCGATCAAGGAGATCCTGGGCGCCGGTTCCATGGCGCAGCGCGAGGACGCGTTCCAGGATCAGCTTCCGGTGCTGCTGACGGATATCGGCGACGAGGTGCTGGCGGACTGGATGGATTCGGCGGTGGAGAAGAAGGACGAAGACCTGCGCAAACTCCTGCAGGTGGTGCAGTTGCGAGTCCAGCGGTCGCGCATGAGCGAACAGAAAGGGACGGAACCATGACGACGATCCGGATCAAGATCCGCAGCGATTCCCAGGAATTGCCGAAACTCCTGTTCGACGTGGCCGCGCCCGCGCCCGGGCAGTCCTTCGGAATCACGCCGGGCGTCGAAGTGGTCCACGAGCGCAATATCGTCCGGCACGGCTTGGTCGAGTCGGGAATCATCATCGACCTGGTATTGAAGATCGCCACGGGCGTGGCCACGAAAGTCGTCGCGGACTGGATCGCGGATGCGCTCAAGGCGCGCAAGGCCAAGGCGACCGTGCAGATCAACGACAAGGTCGTGGATTCGCAGGATCGCGCCGCGGTGAGTTCGGCGCTGGACGATGCTGCCGGATGACCTCATCGCCGACCTGATCGGCGCGACGCCCGGCGGCCTGCGCACCGGCGACGGCGGATACCTGGCCGCGCTGTTGAATGGTGCTCCGGCGACGAGCCTGGGCGAGGCGACCGGCCATCTCACGGCCAAGTGGAAGCCGAACTGGTCGGATCACGCCAGGCGCAATTTCGACACGGACGATCTGTCGCGCTATCCCATCGTCGTCCTGCCGAGTCCGGCGTTTGCCGCCGAATCGATCCTGGTGGATGGCGCCCCGTGCGTCCTGGTGCACCACGGGCTGATGGAACTGATCGGCTTCGCGGTCGAATGCGACCTGCTCGGGGCGCAGGCGGCGCGCAGCCTGAGAACCTCCCGGTCCGGCGCGCGGACCCTGGAGCGCATCGAGGCCCTGACGCGGTTCATCTTCCGCAGCCACATCAAGAATCCCGCCCGCCTGCCCAAACTGAGCCAGTGGTTGAGCGACAAGTCCCGCCAGGGCTGGGCGTTGTATGTCCTGAGTGCCGAGGTATTCGCCCTCCTGCACGAGATCGCGCATATTCGGCTGGGCCATCTCGAATCGTTTCCGGGCCCGTTCGACGACGCATCGACCTATTGGCAACAGCGCGAACTCGATGCCGACGCGCTGGCCATGGAAATGGCCGGTCGCGGCCGCGAGATACTGCTCCTGGGCGCCTGGTCCTTCTTGTGGTGGTTCTCGTACTACCAGGCCGCGGAGAAGCACTACTCGAATTACTACCCGACTGCCATCGCCCGATTCGAATCCCTCATCGATCGTCACGCCGACAGGTATACGCGAGATCTTGGCGAGGAACTGCGCGGCATGCGGGCCATCGCCGAGTTCCTCCATGGCGGCGGCCATCTCGAGGATATCGACCAATTCAATCGCGGCCAGTTGGGCACGCCTTTGGAGGCGCAGCAAGAACTCCAGGGCATATTCCACATGCTGCTCGCCTAGGCGGTATGAGGCGCCCTCGACGATCGAGTTTGGCGGCAACTCGAAATTCGTTCCCAGGATGCTTGCGGGCGACCGGGCGGCACGGGGGCGCTCCCGTGGCAGCTCCCCAGGAAGGGTGATGCTTGCGCGAAGCTGAACAAGGCTGAATCAGCTCTTCTGTATCATTTTCTGAACCGTGCGCAACGAGGACCCGACCGTCCTCGCGCCCCGCGAGCCTGCCTCGCCCCGCCTGATTGACCGCCGTGCCGACTGACGTTTCCGACCTCCCGCTGGTGAGCGTCGTGATCCCTGCCTACAACGCGGCGGCGACCTTGCCGGACACGTTGGACAGCGTGTTGGCGCAGACGTATCCGCACATCGAGATCGTCGTCGTGGACGACGGCTCGCGCGACGGCACGTCGGACGTGCTCGCGCGCTACGCGCCGCGCGTGCGGGGCATCGTGCAGGCCAACGGCGGCCTGGCGGCCGCGCGCAACGCGGGCCTGGCGCAGGCGCAGGGGCGGTTCATCGCGCTGCTCGACGCCGACGACCTGTGCGAGCCCGAGCGCATCGGCGCGCAGGTCGCGTTCATGATGGAGCGGCCGGACGTCGTCCTCACCGGCACCGAATTCAGCTGCTTCGACGACCACGGCGTGGTGGCCGAGCGCTTCGCGCGCCAGTACTACTCGCGCCTGGGCCGGGCCGCGAACGGACCGGCGGCGTTCTTCGCGGAGCCGGTCGCCGTCGACATCGGCCCCTGGCTGCCGCAGCCCGCGGCGGCGTCGGCGGACATGCCCGTGCTGGTGGGCGACGTCTACCGCCACCTGGCGCTCGGCAACTTCATCCACCCGCCCACCGTCATGTTCCGGCGCGAGCTGCTGGCGCGCGCGGGCGTGTTCGATCGCTCGATCCCGAACTGCTGCGACTGGGAGTGGCTCGTGCGCGCCGCGCGCGTGGGCAAGTTCGGGTTCGTCGACCGGCCGCTGCTGCGCTATCGCAAGTCGATGGCGCAGATGTCGGGGCCGCGGCACAAGCTGCAGCTGTACTCGGACATCCTGGCCAACCTGCGCCGTTTCGCGCAGGACGACCCGGAGCTGCCGCGCTGGGGCGGACGCGCGTACCGGCGCGCCGTCGGCCACGCGTCGCTGAACCTGGCCGGCGCGCTGGTCGAGACGGATCGCCTGCGGGCGCTGCGCCTGCTCGCGCAGGCGGCGGGGCTGGGCGTGGTCGACCGCAACA